>Ga0256406_1002312_pt1 | contig 27364 bp, 24 predicted proteins | sample RumenRJG_03DNA_FD_185986 | JGI IMG/M metagenome (GOLD analysis project Ga0256406, IMG submission 185986) | Bovine rumen microbial communities from Lethbridge, Alberta, Canada - RJG_03 | ecosystem: Host-associated > Mammals > Digestive system > Stomach > Rumen | place: Canada: Alberta | collected...
TATTTTGCATATTTTACACATGAATAAATCGGCTTTTGGTTTGCACTGATAGATATACAGCGAAAATATGTGCAAGCGCAAAAAAATGAGCTGTAACAGCTTATTCAACTGTTACAGCCCCTTTTCAACATTTTTCAAGACAATAATCGAGAGAACCCATGTGGAATTGAACTTTATATCTCAAACCATCCACACTCTGTGAATATTGAACAGAAAGTTATTTGGAGTTTGGAAGAATCGAATCTCTACTGGCATAATAGATCGCAGCCGCAATCGAAAGCATCAAAGCGCAAGATCCCAACGTACCAAGTGTAAGGAGGAAGCTATATCTGAGCACACCGAGAGCGTTGACAAACACAAGCAAGGTCCGGATACCGAGCAGCAATACCAAAAGCCTTGCGGACTGGATCTGCGGCAGCCCTTTCTTGAGCACCAGCAGCCAGTACAGCACGGCGATCGCCACGATGAGAAGCGTACTGAGGATGGACAGGATGCCGCCGGAAAAGCCGTTGAGCAGAGAGAGCAGCGCCAGGATCGTCACCGGGATCGCCATCGGGATGCTGTCGGGACGCTGGTCAAACAGCACCAAAACCAGCCATAGGACTGGCGCCGCGAGACTTAACAGCGAGGTGAATCTGCTCAAAACGGCGAGAAGGATCAAAACGATTGCGGCGATTGCCGTGAAAAACACGATCTTATAGCCCTGCGCGTTCGTCTTGAGGCTTTGGAACAGGGACGCTGGCGTGGCAGCCGCATGCCTTGCTCCAGTGTTATTTGGCTGTACCGGAGCCTTATTGGCGCTTCTGGCGACGGGCTGAACGGGAGCCGCTCCGCCCATAGAGACCGGAGCGGTCGACGCGGGCTGAGAAACGGATCGAGAAGCTGAATTGACTGCCCCGAACCGCTGATAATACCAGTTTTCAAAACCGCTTGCCCAAGCGGTCTGCACCCAATTGACCAACAGATCGTTGACGTTAGCCCCGCGGCTTTCCAGGACCAGCACGCGATAAAGCGACTGATTGGCCGCCTCGTGATCGTCGGTTATTTCACTGATACCGGCACACAGCAGGGCGGCAAAGGCATCGTCAGAATGAGAACCTGCCCAGCTTTTGATTGCATTGATGCCCCGAGCCATGGCTTCATTCTGCTCCGGGAACAGATCCAAGTATGGCTGGTAGAGATAGCGATCCTGCGTACCCTCCTCTGTCTCCAGAGCACGGATCAACTTCAGCTCGCTTCGCGCCGGGAAGTCCGGGTGCAGGTCGGCAAACTTTTCGCAATCCAGCGCGAACAGCTTATACGCGACGTTGTCCATCTGCTCCTGGGTAAAATCCGCGACCGCGGCGCGATTCTGCTGCATTTTCTGGAACAGAAAGCTGGCATTGGGATCAACCCCGTCCGGAGACGCCGAAGCCCTCACCCCGGAGGCGGATCCTGCAGCGCCTCCCGCGGGAGACGCGCCCGATACAGCCGCCGGCGCCGCTGTCAGGTCTGCATAGGACAGAGGCGTTTCCTCCGCTTCGTCCTCCAGAGAAATGCCTTTCTGCGCGCTGGGATCGTTTTCGGTGAGGATGGCCAGGATCTTGTCCCGGCGGCGTTTGCCGTCGCGCAGCTCAAAATAGCCGCCGGTATAATAGCTCATCACGCCTGCGCCGAAGCCCTCGCCGATCGCGACAAGCTGCGCCGCCCGGCGATCGCCAAGATCATACAGAATGACCTGCACGCCCCACATACGGCTGCCGCCCATGAAGTTGCTGCCCGAAAGGAGCACCGCCACCTGCGGTTTGATGTCGTCCACCATCTCCAGCGGATCGTCTTCCAGCTGCTCAACCTGCGCCTTGGTGGCGTTGACCGCGCGGCGAAGCGCTGCAGTCAGATCTTTCAGACTGCGCTGAGTAGTAAACTCTACGGTATCTGTTTTGATTTTCCCCATTGCTTTTCTCTCCGTTCAGAATCTTGTCTTTTGATCCGCTTTCTTCCCCAGCGCCTTTGCCGTGAACATCAGCACGAAAAAGACGGCAAGCAGGATCAGCACCAGCATCCAGGTCCGAGAGGCGCTTCTCGCATTGTAGCCCATAATGGTATAAGCTGCCGTAGACGCCACAAAACAGTAGGCCACGCCCAGGACCGAGCTGACAGCGGTGATCAGGCGCGAGCTATAGCCGTTTTTGAAGGTGTCCGCATAGTTCAGCAAAGCAACCGCCCCGAAAACAAACAGCGTTTTCAAAACGATGAGGAAGGTCGTGCGGCTGGGAAGAAAGGTAAATGCGGCCGATAGGATCACGCCAGCCCAGCCCAGCAGGCAGAGGTTTTTGGCTTTCTTATCCTTTTCCGCCATAGCGTTTTGACGTTGCTGACGCTGCTGTTCCGCCTGAGCGAGCTGCATCTGACGCTCACGATTTTGCCGTTCGGCTTCGGTGCGGCGCGTCTGGGCATCCCTCTCGGCCTTCTCAGCGGCCGCCCGCTTTTCCTCTATATCATCCAGCACCCGCTGAGCGTTGCCCCAGCGATCGCCCATCTTGACCGCCTGGCGGGCCAACTCCTCAGCCCTCGGCTCATTCTGCGGCTGGCTGAAATGCAGGGAGAAAGCCAGCATCCCACAGGCGCGCGCTTCGCCGTCCCGGTAAAAGCCGGCGGAACTGCGTTTGATGGCCTGCTCCAACACTTCCCGCCACTGACGCAGCAGGTCTGCGGCGTTGCCGCGGTTCTGTAGTGCCTGGCGGTACTGCGCCTCCAGGACGAAGGCTTTTTCAATGTAGTTTTCCGGATCCGCCGGATCGCTGAGGATCGCCCGATTCACGTAATCCAGCGCCGTCGTCAGATCTCCGTTATTCCGATAGACCCGAGAAGCGTCGCAGAAGAAAGCCGTATCATCTTCATTAACCCCACAGCCCACGGCTCTCTCGATAGCGGTTTTGGCCAGATCGTACTGCGATTCCTGGTAGTAACTGCGGGCGTTCTGATACCATTTCTGAAACTGCGCCCGCCGCGCAGCATCCGGATCGGCCGGCGTTTCCGGAACGGGGACGGCGTTCAGTTCCCGGTCATACTGCGCTTTCGCCGCGTCCGTCGCAAAGACTTTTTTTGCCTCGTTGATCTGCACCAGCTTCTCCGCGGCCAGCTCCGGGCGGGACATCTCGCGCTTGTGCCAGACCGACTCCAGCCGCAGCAGCTCCGCCGTGAGCTCCGAGGCGGAGGTGGCTTTATCCAGCTTTAGTTCCTCATAAAAGTTCGTCATCCTGCACCTGCCCCTTTTTTACCAGCGCTCTCCGGCCGTCAGGTCAATGACGCCGTCCGTGCAGACGACCTGCGCCACGAAGCTGCCGGTATCATAGTCCTCCGGATCGATCCAGCCGAACGCGGCGCGGAACTGCTCCAGCGTGCCGTCATACTGAACGACCACAGTCCGGGATGAACCATAGTAATAGCTGCTCATCGCTTCGTCACGGGTAATGGATCCATTGGTGCAATAGACCGCGTAACACCTCCGCGTATTGAAGCCGCCGGGTTCGTCCACCGCATAGCCGTCGCCCAGATGCGCATGGGTGCCGATCTGGCTCCACTGCTCCAGCGTGCCGTCAAAGACGAGCGTCGTTTTCCCGGTGAAGGCTGAGGTCTCGATCACCTCGATGGAATCGGACAGATAAACTGTTTCCAGAGAGCCGGTATTCTCAAAGGCGCAGCCGCTGATCGCCCGCACCTTTGGGGGAATGGTCAGCTCGCCGCTGAGATTCGGAAAATTGAAGATCTCACTGCCGATATAGGTGATGCGGTCATCCAGCTCCAGCGACCGCACGTCCGAATGGTCAAACCCGATGGGCGCCAGAATGGAGCAGATCTGGCTGTAAGAATTACGGCTCTGCTCCCAGGGGGCCCAGTTCAATCCCATACCCAGCACAAGGCCGGTGGGAAAGTCCCGGGTTTCCCCCGTCCCGCTGATGGTCAGCGTGCCGGAGGATTGGTCGAAGCGGTATTTCACATGAGCTCCGATGTTGGTGAGATTGGCGCGCACCATGCCCAACGCGGCAAGTCCGCCCACGACCAGAACAGCCAAAAGGATGATGACGTTTCTGCGCTTTCTGGCTTTCTTCCGGCGAATGGCCTCCAGCCGCTCCCGCTCCGCCCGCTCCGCGGCCTCTTTCTTCTCGCGCTCCTGGCGAGCAAGGGCGTCCCGGCGGGCCTGTGCTTCCCGCTCAGCCTGATCCCGGGCGTCGCGCTTTTTGTTCATGTCGTCCAGCACCCGCTGAGCGTTGCCCCAGCGGTCTCCCAGGCGAAGCGCTTCCCGCACGAAATCCTCCGCCTGGTTCTCGTCCTTTTGCTGACCGAAATACAGGGAAAAGGCCATCATGCCATAGGCGCGGCCGCGGGCGTCGTTATCCTGGCGAAAGGCCGCCTTGTCCGCCGCATCCATCAACGTATCCCGCTGCTGCCGCAGAAGCGCTGCTGCGTTGTCCGCGCGGTTGCGATAGGCCTGGTTCTGCATCGCTTCCAGCACAAAAGCTTTCTCCAGATAGTATTCCGGCACATCGGCGTCGTTGACAATGGCCCGGTTGATATGACCCAGCGCCGTCGTCAAATCCCCGTTTCTCCGATAAATCCGGGAGGCATGAAAATAGAATTCGGAGTCGTCCTCGTTCACGCCGTAGCCCGCGGCGCGCTCGATGGCCGTTTTGGCGAGGTCCGTCTGTCCGGCGTTATAATAGTTGATGGCGTCGTTATACCACCTTTGAAACTGCGCCCTTCGCGCCGCGTCCGGATCGTCGGGAGCCGTTTCCTTTGCCGGCGCGTTCAGCTCGCGGTCATACTGCGCCTTGGAGGCGTCCGTCGCGAAGATCTTCTTGGCCTGAACGATCAGCGCCAGCTTTTCCGCCGCCAGTTCCGGGCGGGACATCTCGCGCTTGTGCCAGACCGATTCCAGCCGCACGAGTTCTGCCGAGATCTCCGAAGCGGAAGCGGTTTTCTCCAGCTTTAATTCCTCATAGAAATTCGTCATACCTATTCTCTCTCCTGTTTATGGCTTTGTCGGTCTTGCGACGATGACTTCCGCCGGGCGAACGACCTTGCCGGAGAAAACATAGCCCCGCCGAACGAGCCCGGTCACCGTCAGTGCGGAGACCTCCGCGCTTTCGGTCACGCGGACGGCTTTGTAAAGCCGGGGATCAAACTCCCGTTTTACTTCGATCCGCTCCAGGCCGCGGCGCTGAAGAATATCAAACAGCTCGTCCCGCACAGATTTGGAGAACTCGTCCTCCGCCCGGTCCAGGCGGTCAAGCAACAGGATGAGCTCATACAGGAACGGCTCGATAAACGCAAATCTGGCCCCATCCTCCAGGCTCTTGATCAGTTCAGTCTTCTGCTTGTCCTCCATCAGACGCCGGATAAAAAGGTCTCGCAGCGCGGCGACTTCCTCGCGCAGCTCTCGCAGGCTTTCTTCATCATGGGTGTACACCACCTGCGGTTCGGCGGCCGCGGGTTCAGCCGCAGCTTCCGTTGCGGGTTCCGTTTCCGGAAAGACCTCCGGAATGGGATCCAATTCGTCAAAAGCCGTCATCAGAACACGCCCTCCCCTCATTCCACATTCGCGCGGCCGACCACGCCCGTCGCTTTGGCGACCTGGTCGGCTGTCAGATTGGATGCGCGGTCCACCTGGAAGGTCCCCAGGCTTTGATTGGTCACCTTGTCGATGACCTCGATGAACACCGTCTGATCCGGATCATAGGCATATATGATCTCCACCGGGGATCCCTTCGGATAGGGAGGGATGGACAGGGTGCTGCTGCCGATGACCTTGACGAATTCCACGTTTTCCTCGTCTCCCTCCGTCACTCGCACACGCAGCTTTGTCTGGTTGTCGTCCACCGTGTAGACTTCGACGGAACGAGTCGTGGGGATCTTGCTGTTGTGAGGGATGATGATGGTGTTCTGCTCCTTCTTGGTATCATAGTCCAGCGTGATGACGCCCAGAGACTGGCTGGTGACGTCAGAAATGGTGATCTTGTTGGTGACCCAATCGGCTTCGCCGCCGGCACGGGCATCACTTCTGGGCGCGCCTTCCGCGGCGTTGAGATCAAAGGTGCTGGCGAAGATCGCCGCTCCCTGGGCGACCGCGGTGTCCGGGTCGATCTTGTAGGTTATGGATTTGCCGGAGAGCTCCTCCAGCAGCTTTTTGACCATGGGCATGCGGGTAGAGCCGCCCACGACCAGCAGCTCGTCGATCTCGGACCAGGTGATGTGCTTGTCCGCCATGACCTCCTCCAGCAGGATCCTGGTGCGCTGCATGAGGTCCGCGGTAGCCGCTTCAAACTCCTCGCGGGTGATCTCGATGCGGCAGGTCTTGCCGTTGATGGTAAAAACCGGACGGGTGCTTTGGACGCTGGATAGCTGCAGCTTGGCCTTCTCCGCCTTCTCGCGGATCTCGGCAAAGAGCGCGTCGTCCTCATCGTCCAGCTCAAAGCCCTGCTCGGCAAGCTTTTGCTGGATCAGTTCTGACATCTTTCCATCAAAGTTGAAGCCGCCCAGCGCGTGATCGCCTCCGGTCGCGATCGTATCAAAGTGATTGCCCTTGATATCCATGATCGTCACGTCAAAGGTACCGCCGCCCAGATCATAGACCAGGACTCGGCTGTCCGCGCCCTTATCCAGGCCAAACGCGATGGCGGCGGCCGTGGGCTCGTTGATCACCGCGAGGACGTTCAGCCCCGCGATGGCGCCGGCCTGCTTGGTGGCGGTGCGGCGCGCATCGTCGAAGTAAGCGGGGACCGTGATGACCACGTCCTTGACTTCTCCCGCGCCGACGAACTGCTCCGCGTCCTGGGCGATCTTGCGAAGGATAAACGCAGAGAGCATCTCCGGGGTGTATTCCTTTCCGCTGGGCCCTATGTGATTGAACTGCGGCCCGCTCTGTCCCATACGACGCTTGATGAACTGCACCACGTTGTCCGGGTTGGTAGCGGCGGCGTTTTTGGCGTACTCGCCCACCAGCATGTCGTCATCTCCGGACGGGGTAACGCCCGTAAAGAAGATCACGGAAGGCGTGATATCAAAGCCCTCCATGTTTTTCAGAATGCTGACCTCTTCGTTTTCGTACAGCGCAATGGCGCTGTTGGTCGTGCCAAGGTCGATGCCGAAGGCCTTTCTTTCCATCGAGTTCTCCTCCTTATTTTCTGGTCTGTTGGATATAGCTCCCGATCCGGGAGCGGAGCGTGTAGAGGGCGCTGTCCGCAGCTGTGAGCGCGTTGTTCACATGATACAGCGTCGTCACGAGCTTTTGTCCCGGCTGCTGATCGCCAAAGCTGCCCTGGGTCTTTTGCATCGTTTCGATCACATAATTGCGTTCCCGCTCCAGCTTGTCCATGGAATCCTTGGCCCGTTCGCTCAGAGCGTTCAGCTGTTCGCAGAATTCCTGTATATTCAATCCGGTATCTCCTCCGTCGTGTCCAGCTCCCGCGCGGCAGCCATGGCCTCCTTCAGCAGACTCATGGCCCGCTCCAGCTCCTCTGCCGCTCGGGTGCAATATCCGTTCATTTCCTGATCCACCCGCAGATAGGAGCTCTGCGTGAGGGCCTGGATCATTGACGCGGTATTTTGCAGCTCCGACTTCTCGTGCCCCAGATTCGTCAGATTGCTGCGCAGGTCGTTGAGGATATAGGTTTTGGCGGAAGCCTTCTGGTTGTTGACGACTCTCATCTTACTTCTGCGCGCTGCGGATGTAGTTGTCACAGGTGCGACCCAGGGTTTTCATCGAGGCAGCCGCCTGCGTCAGGGAACGAGCCGCCACGCCCACGGCCTGTACGGCTGTCTGCCCCGACTGGCTGCCGCGTACCAGCGCGCCGATGGCGTTCGCCTGACCGTTGAGCGAACTGCCGGCGGTCGCAGCCATGTTGGAAAGCTCTTCCGAACTGTGCTTGATGGTCTGCAGGGTGCTGATCAATTCCTGAATGGATGGCATGATGATTCCTCCTGTATCAGATCATTCTCACCTGGGTGAGCTTTTCCTTGGCTGCGGAGAGCTTCCCGAGGGTATCGGAGACCTGCTGTTTGGTCTGCTGAAGCTGCTGGAGCATTTCCGCCGCATACTGCTGCGTGCTTCCGGAAAGCTCCGACTGGACCTGCTGGATGACCCGGTCTACCTGACCGTTATAGGCCTGCAGTTTGGTCGCCTGATCGTCGATCTGCCGCTGGGCGGCCGTCACCGCCTGAATGAGCTGCTGTACCATGGACATATTGGAATTCCTCCTGTTGTATGATTTCATCAGTCCCAGATTCTGGTTCTGAATATGTTCACGTCCTTCTGTGTCACGGGCGCATAGGGAATAAAGGGGATCTCTCCGGAAAACGCCACGTCGTCTATGACGAGTCCCCGGTTGGTCTGCGCGGACCAGCGCACGAAGGGATTGGTCAGCGACTGGATACTGCGCTCATCCATGCGCAGAAAGATCTTGGTGTTGAATGCGTCGCTGTTGCCGTAGCCTGAGACCTGCGCCGTATACTTGGAGGACTTTACCCACCAGCCGATAAAGTGAATACCCCTGGCGGGGCCGGTCTCCACCAGCGTTTTGAGTACGGTCCCCTGACCGTAGGGGTCGCTTTCAAATTCCCAGCGGTCCATCAGCGAGCCGAACACGTAAATGCTGTCGCCCTGCGCGGGCTGGTCCAGCAGCTGCTGGATCGCTTCGGAGAACTGCTCTTTTTTGATCGTTTCCAGGAAAAAGCCGGCATTTTCCATCAACGAGGCAAATTGAGGATAGCGTCGGTCATAGGGGAGAGCGTCGCCATCAAAATCGCAGAACAGAAAGCGGGCGTCCCCCCGCGGGTGCTGCGCGGCCAGCGAGGCCGCCGCACTCTGCAAAATGCCGATCGCCTGATTGCAGTCGCCGTCAGGCGTGCCGAAAACCGCGATGTTGCGGCCGGGCTCCCGGGGCAGCGGCATCTCCAGACGCTCTCCATCGATGGAGATCCTGTCTCCCAGCAGAGCCACAGGGGCTTTTGCGGTCTTCCTCAGCCTGGCGATCGCCTCGATCCCCGCCGAGACAGTGATCCGTTTTTCACTCTCGAAAACGAACGGCGGTTTGGTGTAACTTCGTGCTATCTCCCACATCCGACGACGGACGGGCCGCAGAATCTTTTCATCTGCAAATGCAATGACCGTCTTGCGGTTTTGCGACAGCTCGCCGTAGTCCAGATTGACCACGGATTCCCGGGGCCGGACGTATGCGGCGGCGGCGTTGTTCATGGAGAGGACGGCGCGAGCCTCGGATTCGGAGTTTTTCAGTGCGATACGGATGGGGATCTGGCTGAAAATGCTGTCCTTGTTCCCTGCCAGCGCCATGTTGCCGATCAGCGTCTGGGATGCCAGGATGAAGTGGATCCCCGCCGCACGGAACAGGCGCACGGATTTTTCCAGCAGCTCCGCGATCTTCTTTCCTTCCCCGTAGGTGTCGTCGCCGAACATCATTTGGAACTCGTCGATCACCACAACGATACGCGGCATCTCGATCTCAGGGCGGCGCTGACGCAGCTCGCGGATGCTCTTGGCGTTATTCTCCTTGAGCAGCTTCATGCGGCTCTGGTACTCGTTGAAAAGAGAGTTGAGCACAGCCACGCCGAAACTCACATCGCTCTCCAGCCCGAGGGTGCGCGCATGGGGCAGATAGTCGTCCTGGCCGATATTGGAAAAGGCCTTGAAGGTCACGCCTTCCTTAAAGTCCAGAAGATACATCTGCAGCTCTTTGGGGGAATAGCGCAGGCAAAGGCTGTGGATGATGACAGAGATAGCGTTGGATTTGCCCTGGCCGACGGCGCCGGTGATGATCACATTATGCCGCTGGTTCACGTCGTCGCCGATGGTGATCTCCATGTTGTTCACGCCATATTTGCCGATGCAGAAGGTCAGCCCGTCCACGCTGCTCTCCGTCCACAGGCGGTCCATATCGTGAAGCTCCGAAAAGTGCACCACCGGAAGCTGCGCCTTTTGGAGCTGGGTCAGGAAAAGCTCGCAGTTGCTGATGATCTTCTCGGCCGAGGGCGCCGTATAGCTGACTGCCCGGCCTCCAGTTACGGATACGGAACCTGTGCTGGGTTCCAAAACGGTAATATTAGGCGCAAGGGAGGAGACCTTCAACTCGATCTCCCGGCCGCCGGGCGTCTGGTAGGCGATGTAAGTCGTGGAAATGATCAGGAAAGAGATCCCGCAGGCCGGTCCGCTGCGCAGCAGCAGCGAGAGCAGGGAGAGCAATTCCTGTCCCGCAAGCCCCATGTCCATCGACAGGACCACCAGCCGGTAGCCTTCAATCGGCCTCTGCACATCCTGCCGAAACGCCAGCAGCGAGTCCTTGCGTCCCTGGATGACGTTCTGAACCGCGCGGATCTGCTGCTGCAGGTTTTTCAGCTGCTCAAGCAGCTGTTTTTCATCGTTGACAAATTCCAGGATCTTCGACTCCCCGGCGGACAAGGCCGCAAACGGGGCAAAGATGCCGGAGAGATCCCCGTCGTAGCCCAGCACGGACAGCTGACCAGGGGCGGTTTTCAGGATGGCCTCGCTGAGGATCGTCCGGGCCAGCCGGTTGACCGACGGATCGTAGCTGTTGTTGATCCAGAGATTGCCCCGGCCGATAAAATCGGCGGACAGCGCCTGGGGCGAGCCGATCGAGAGCTTGCTGTAAACATCCAGAATATTCGACATATAGCGTCCTCCCAAAGCAGGAATATGGTTTTTGGACTGAGCTTTTCTCTCCGCGCGGAGCCCCGCCGTCATGGGCGAGGGGCACTGTGCCCGCGGCGGATAGCGGCAACGAAAAGCCAAGTTTATTATAGTAAAACAGAAAAAAAGCGCCCCACACAAAAAGGTAGTTTCCGGAAAAACCTTTTGTGTGGAGCGTGTTTCTATGGGCTTATGTGGGTCAGTATCGCGGCAGGATCAGCCTTTTTTCCACGACATCCGCTACAAGCTGGACCGTGCTGCGGAAGCCGGTCTTCTGCAGGATGTTTTTCACGTGGTATTTCACCGTGTTCGGCGAGACATAGAGCTGTTCAGCGATCTCTTCATACCGGTTGCCCTGTGCCAGAGCGCGGATCACATCCAGCTCACGCGCTGTAAGCTCATCACTTCGGGCGAGGCCGATCTGAACGGTGGGCGTATGGTCCGGCCAGACGAAGCCTCCTTTCATGGTCCTGTCACAGATTTCCAGCAGGCCGATGTCTCCCTGTTCCTTATACCAGAAGCTGTCGCATCCGCAATCCCGCGCCTTCTGAAGGAAGGAGTGCTCCGGCATGGAGGACATCATAATGATCTTCACCTGCGGATAATGCTTTTTGATTTTGGCGGCGGCCACAAGGCCAGACTCGTCGTCTGCCGTGCAGACGTCCATCAAGACAAGATCCACCCGCCTGCGCATACAGGCAATTTCGGCGTTGGCGGCGTTCTCGATCGAGGCGATCACAACGTAATCCTGCGAGGCGGCGAGCGTTCGCTCAAACAGCTCTCTGGAAATGGCAGAGTCTTCTACAATCAATACGTGAACCATGGTTTACTCCTTCGGAATGGTGAGGATCAGCGTCACGCCGTTGCTGCTGTCGATCTGTAGACGCGCGCCTTCCTGTTCAAAACGCCGGCGAAGATTTCCGAGTCCGCCGCCCTCCCGGATAGGGGCGCTGTTTTTCTGGCCGTTGTTGCGGATCTCCGCATGATAGCGGTCCCCTTCGTCCCGGATATCGATGGTAAGGCAGTCCGCCCCGGCGTGGCGCACAGCGTTGGTGAGCGCCTCCCGCACGGCGGCGTAAAGCAGCAGCAGCGGCTTTCGCTCGGAAGGCTGCCGCCCGTTGAAAAACACCCGGCAGCCGATCATCCCGGCCACCTGGACCAGCTCTTTTTCCGGCGTGTTCCGGCTTGAGGCCCGGTGCGAGGACGCGTTTTCCATGTCATTGATCACGTTAGCCCAGGCCTCGAAAAGCGCGCCGGCCTTCATGGAGTCCGCCTCCTCGTTGAGCGCGCTGCGGCTCATTAGCAGCAGGCGTCCGAAGTCGTCATGGATGCGGATCTTGGCCTCCAGGATCTCTTTATCCAGATTGTTCTGTACGATGTTCCGCAGCAGATCCCGCTGCCGCTCGTGCAGCTTTTCGGCCTGCGCGACGTTCTCCCGCAGACGATTCCGGTACTTATAAAGTTCAGTGATGTCTGTCGCTTCGTATTGAACGACCGGGACGGTGCGGATATTCAGGTTCTGCCGCTGAAACTGCCACACAGTCCCGTCAGCGAGACGGCAAAGGAATCTTTCCTGCGCCGTATTGGGGTTCACTGTGCTGAAACCTGTCTGGAGTCCTTCCGAGGTGTCTGTCAGCTTCAACGCCTTCCAATCCCTCCAAGCTCGCTCGGCATTGGTGATCGTGCGTCCGGTAAGGCGGGAGCAGAGATCATTGATCGTTCTGTTGGCGAGGATCGGCCGTCCGTCAACGGAGGCAAAGCAGATCCCGTCTGGATAGGTATCCACCGCTTCCCGGATGGCGTGTGTCAGCGTCAGGCGTTTTCTCATCGCATCAAGCATCTGCGCCTCCTCTCTCCGTTATCCGCACACGGTAGGTGCCGCTTTGCCAGGCCCGTTCGATCCGACACCCGTCGGGCGGGGGCAGTTCATCGACCTCGGACGGGAACAGCGCTGCCCCGCTCGAGAGCGCGAGGAGAACGCCGCCGTCTTCCGCCTTCACCGATACTTCTTCAACGGAAAAGCGGGCATACTCCAGTAGGAATTCCAGCAGCTCAAAAACATAGATCGAGAACGACACGGAGAAGCTGCGCCGACTCTCCCAACGGAGGGCCGCGCGGATACCGACCAGATTCAGCGCCGATACCATATCCTGAAAGCTCAAGCGCAGGTCCTCTCCGTCCACGCGCCCGCTGTCCTTTTCTATCAGCCGCAGATTGCAGCGGCGTTTCACATAGGTGCCCAGGACCACGAGCTCACACAGAAGATCGCGGTTTTCCTCTCCCGGCCGGTATTTTTTGACGATCTCCCGCATCAGGCGCAGCTGTCCCTGCACTTCGCCGGTGAGCGCGTCATAAATGCGGTTTTGAGCCTCGATCCGCGCCTCCTGATTTCGCGTCTTGAGTTCCTCTTCCAGAAGGACGCCCTCCTGTGCCAGAGCCTCAGCGCTGCGATTCAGCTCTTCGATCGTGGTCTGAAGGAACGAAACGTCCTTGGTCCAGAAGAATTCCGCCCCAGCTACCCGATGGAGGTGCAGTTCTTTTCCAGGATCCGGCTCCCAATATTGCCCGTCGCGGAGGCTGTGCAAACGCCGGATTGGGATCTCTGCTGCGTTCTTCGACCGGAGCGCGCTTCCGTCCGGAAACAGCAGTTGCATGCCCACGGTGGCGTGCTCAAAAATCTCACGGTAGTCGGTATTCACCGGCACAAGGCCCACATAGATATAGACCTCCCAAGTGAGAATCTCGGCGTAGTACAGCTTGGCATACAGCTCAAGTACCTCTTTCCCCGCGAGGGACGGAATGAGCTGAAGCGAGACGGCAAAGAATTCAAAGGAAAAAGCCAGCAGGAGTAGCGGCTCGAAAAGCGGCAGGAACCAGCGCAGAAACCTGCTTCGCGCCATGGCGCGGTTGCGCCGATAGATGACCAGGATTCGCGCCAGCACCAGCGCAAGGCCGATCCCGCACATAATGAAGGTCCCGATATAGGGATGAAACGCCAGATTGGGCTGCGTCTCCTCCGGAATGATATAGCATACAAAATGGCGCTGTTCGTCCGTTACAAAAAGATATGTCATCAATAGCACTGGAAGGAGAAGCAGATACCATTTCCATGAAAACCGATAGCTGTCCGCCCGTCCCAGACCAAGCGCGGCGTAGAAACCCAGGAGCACCATGGGCAGCAGCGTTGCCCCCACGCAGAAGCCGCTGACGCGCATCAGCAGGACATCGTTTGTGAGAAAGGTGTCCTGAACAAAGCGGATGGTCAGGCCAAGAAGCATAACAAGGGCTTCCAGCAGCAAGTAAACGCGCATGCTTTTCTGGGTAACACGCACCTGAATGGAAAAGATCCAAACGCCGATCAAAAAACAGTAGCAGGCATAGAGAACATACGTGCGCAGCCCGTCGTCCGGTAGATTGCGCAAGCTGAGCTGCCGATAAAGCGACACGAAAAACAGCAAAAGAAAGCCGCAGACGTTATCCCGGATCTGTTTGCTTCTGGCGGACATGCCACAGCCCTCCTTTCCCAGCTTGACTCCGCAGGCAAATAAAACAATTGTAATTATAACATAGCTTTCTCCAATATGCCCCACACAAACAGATAGTCCTTATACCAGTAATAATTTCGTTTTGGATGAACAATCAATCTTCCTCTTGACTTCCCAGCCATTCTGTGGCTTGTTGTGTGTCGGAGGCGAAAGCCATGACATACAGAAAAAGGCAGCGGAATACAGCGACGCCCTCGGCTGGAGATTATTCTCTCCGGTCGGGGGCGTTTGCTATATGTGGGAGGTAACAGAATGCATATTCTGGAACAGCTTTATATCGGCAACGTGAGGCCGGGAGAACGGAGCTTCAAGCGGAACAGCCAGTACGCGCGTGCGCTGGCAGCAGTGGCGGACGCCGAGGAGGCCGTGCTCGCGACACTCAACGAGGAGCAGAAAAAGCTCTTTGAAGCCTTCGTAGACGCACAGCGGGAGGTCACTGTTCTGACCGATGCCGAGACCTTCATATATTCCTTCAGATTGGGGGCTAAAATCGCCCTGGATGTTCTCGAAAACGGCGAAATGAGCGAGATTTGAAAACCAAAATTTTAGAATTCGGCTTTGTAGCGATTGGGAGCGATCAGAACGGGGTGTTGCCCGACCGGAGAAGCTCCAGCAGAAAATCCGGCATGTTTTCAGGCTGGCAATCCTGTAAAAGAGTGAGATCGACTCTGTAGCGGCTGACGCCATAGCTCTGCTTTTCACGCTGCACCAGCTCCTTCGGGATTCTGCTCAGATACTTGCGGCTGAAGCCGCTGCCGCCGAAGTAAGCGTCGAAGTTTGTGACCGGCAGCACCACCCAGTCGCTGTCCTCCGGCTTGTTGGCCTTGTAATAGAGAACCAGCTTTTCAAGCATTTCGATGGGCATCCCTTTTGGCTTGTAGGCAGTCAGCTTCTCCTGCTCTTCTACCGTCAAAGACAGTTCCCGATCTTGCAGCGGACCCAGTTCCAGCGCGTCTGCGATCACACTGTCAAAGGAGAGCGACCAGGCCTGATCCGTCGTGGGCGAAAAGATCGGTACCTGATAGTGAACGACCTTCTTCCGCAGCTTTGAGGTGAAGGTCTTCCGCAGGCGTTCACAGTCTTTCTTTGCGTAGGTATCCACGAACTCGGGATGATCTTTCGCAAATTTGCACAGCGCCTTCACATGCCGGGACAGCCAGCCCTTTCCCTTGTCATCCACCAGCTCCGGGAACTCCTCGTGCAGCTCCGGAAAACTATACCGCTCCTGCCAGCTCTTCTTTGGAGAGCTGGCATTTTTGCTTTCCGGGGTACTGCACCAGGCGCAGAGCGCACGGCGGGCGCGGTCGCAGTCGGGTTCGTCTCTCGCCCACATATACCCACGGGCGAGGATGGTCAGCACCCGCGCCATGCCCTCGAATTCCTTGAGCATGTCGAAGGTGAAGCGTCCGAGCCAGGTGCGGTCGTTCTTGTTCGCCGCCGTATAAGAGACCTCTCCCGTGTAGGCGGCAAATTCTTCTTTTTCATTGATCATACTATTTTCTCCAAGGTCACAGCCTCGATCCTGTCTTCCAGAAGGTCAAACACATGCTTTCTGTATCCGGCCGCCACCACGTACTTGACCGCCTCGTCCGCCTCGACCAGCTCGTTGAGCAGCGTGCGGCAGGCGTCCGCCACCGCCTTCTGGTAGGTCGTGGAAAAAGGCTTCTCTTCATAGGCGTTCATCATGTAGGTGAAGGAAACGGAATCCGTGTCCCGATGAAACTGCTTCCGCTCCTCGGCGTGGTTGGCATCGTCAATGTCGCAGATCAGATCGCCCAGCACCCGGTAGCCGCCGAAGCGGAAGTCCGCAAACAGCTCGTGCCATTCCTCATAATCCGGAAGCTGCTCGTCCAGAAAGCCCATCCGCTCCAACCCGTGCATCAGATGCCAGTCCTGCTCCCGGATCGCCCGACGCAGCTCTTCCACGCGCACGGGATCCATGCCGGAGAAGACGGCGTACAGGGTCTCCACATCATATTTATCCTCCTGTCCGCGGGAGAACAGGATGCGGTGGATATCTCCCTCCCGCTTGCGCTTGGCAATGGGGAGTCTGCACCGGCAGATACGGGTGAGGCAGATCTCGTAATCCCGCAGCAGAGAAGCGACAGAAGAAACAAGCTCCTGATCCAGCGCGTCCTTCCAGCCGGGAACGGCGAAGCTGAACAGCTCCTCGTCCTTCGCGGGCGTGGGCTTTAGCTTCGGGGTGTTCTCCAGCAGCTCCATAGCATACAGCGGCAGGCGCTCCACATTGGAGCTCACCTTGCTCCAGTCGGTTTTTCGAAGAAGCTCCTTCCGCTTTTTGACACTGTGGGGCTTGTCCTCCAGCAGATTCTTGTAGGTAATGAAGGGGCTGCGTGTTACCTTCCTTACTTTCAGGTATTCGTCCAGATCGGGCTTGACGCCGCTCTTGGCCGAGTCGATCTCCAGACCGGTCAGAATGGTCAGCGCCTCCACCTCCTGCCGGCAACGCTCGCGCTCGTCGGGATCGGTTCTTTCGCTGTATGCGATGACGCTGCGGTCAAAGGCGGCGTTAGAGATCTGTCCAATACGGGAGGAGAAGGTGTCCCGCACGGTCAGATACCGGTCCGTCCACCGCTGGGCGTCACGGATCACCGGCTCCTCCGCTGGGATATACAGCAGCGGGAGGTTGGCGCTGTTCTCAATCCCGCCGTCGTAGTTTCGCTGCACGCAGCGGTTTACCAGCGGATCGGCGATAGTCTTGACCTCATCCCCATCGAAGTCGGCGCCGCCCAGCCGCTCCGCCGCCAGCATGCGGGCGTCTACCATCACCACGCTGGTGAGCTTATGCAGATACCAGTCCCACATGCGATCCTTTTCCTTTTTCGCGTCATAGGCCTGAAGTCGGATCTCCTCGTTGCGCGAGATATGGGGATTGCGCAGGATCGTACAGATGCCGTCGCTCTCGTAGGCCGCGCCGGGGGCATAGAACAGCGTGGTGCCGAAGTGCTCTCCCTTTAGGACGGAGTAGTAGCCCTTTGTGCGCCGTTTCTTCACGACGGGGTCCTGCAGCAGCATCTCCACAAACTGCAGCAAATCGCCGGAGAGAAAGCGCACGTCGCCCGCCACCAACAGTCTTCCGACCGCGTAGTTTTTCAGCGTCTTCTCCGCCATGTCGTCGAGCTGTCTGGTAAAGGCAGGCTCATGGAGGAACAGCGGATTCTTTCTCAAAATCCTCGCCCGTCTGCTCTTCTTTCTCGTAAACACAGACAGACGGCATTCCTCGTTACAGCAGAGATCATAGTATCGCTGCTCCGTCGCCTTGGTGATCCAGTGCCGGGCATCCTCCGCCGGGTTGTGATCCCAGCCCTTCGGGAGATCCGCCGGGCGAAACTCCTCCGCCGTCATGGACAGCGTGGTCAGAAACTGGTAGTTGAGCTCCGTAAGCTGCTCCGGCTCCGGCCAGCCGACATTGGAGATATACAGGGCGTGATCATATTTCCTGAACTTCATCCAATAGTCCCGCCAGCTCATCCTGTTCTCGGTGAGCCAGCCATAGCCCTTGAACATGCTCTTGGTCAGGATGATATCCACATCCCTGATGGGATGCTTCTCGCCCCAGATATCCGTGATATACTCGCCGCCCGCGTTGGGGAGCAGATCCTTGAAATCCACCTCGTGGATCATGCCCTTGATGAAGGGCATCCGAATCTGGAAGGAATGATGCTCCACGCCGTCCCCGTATTTCTCGTTCAGCCTCTTGGCGTATTGTTTGGACACCAGCCCCTCGCCATCAAACTCCGTGACGGTGAGGGGCATTTTCTTTTCCACGCGCCGGTACCGCTTCACGCCCTCGCGCTCTTCCGCCGGCTCCACCGTGATCACATCTACCGCCTCTGTCTCGAGCCTGGGGTTGTCCACCACGATCACGCGGTGCGGCTTTTCAATGTCGATCCCGTCGATGCGGACGCCGCTGGAGAGCATCAATCCGTTGTAGGCGTAGAGCTTGCTGAGTTGGCAATCGTACACTTCCATGTCCAGCATGATCCGATCCCGCACACGGTTGTAGAGGTAAAGGTCTATGAAGGTCAGGCGTGCATGGCGGCTCATGCTGTTGGAGCGTTCGAAAGCCACATACTGCTTTGGCCCATTGCCGAAGTCCAACTCCACGCCCGCGCCGCGGAACATATCTCTTGCCTTCTCCTGTCGCTCCTGCGCCTTGGCGCTGTTACCCCGGTCGAAGATGCCGGAGAAATCCATGAAGAAGATCACGTCCGAAAGCTCCTTGCAGACGGCACCGTCCTCCAGCTCCGGGAACTTCCCGTCGTGCAGGACGCACATGATCTGGTAGAACAGGGCGTTATCCTCCTGCTCGTCGTCCGCTCTTATGATGCAGCGCTTTGTTTCGCTTTCGTTCAGTCGGAAGCGATAACGGTCGATCCAATGCTCTCCGTACCCGAGCAGCGTCATGGCGGAGACGCTGTGGATTTGGTATTTCAGTTTCATTTCCTCTTCACCTGCCGGGAGCATTGTATCACGGGAAAACCATGAAAGCAATTAGAAAGATAAAAAGAATACTGCTCCCACCTTTTGAGAGCAAATTCAAATTGAGGAGGATATAAATTGGACAAGATCGAAACCATCACCGCAAAGAAGCTCTACGGCATGAAGCTCCCGCCCTCACGCTTTGTTGTGGACGGACTGCTGCCGAGGGGATTGCACATTTTTGCGGGACCGCCGAAAGTCGGCAAGAGCCGTCTGCTGTTGCAGATGGAGCTGGCCGTCGCCTCCGGCACACCGTTCTGGGGCCTGGGCACGGAGCAAGGCACCGTCCTCGCCCTGTGTCTGGAAGATAACCTATCCAGACTGCAGCAGCGCATCTCGGAACTCACCGACGAGCCTCCAGACGCCTTACACCTCGCAACCTTCTCCAAATCTCTTGCTGACGGTCTCTGCAATCAGCTGGTGGAGTTTCTGGAGGAGCATGACGATACGAACCTGATCGTCATAGATACCCTGCAAAAGGTTCGCGGCAACACCGGCGACGGGAATCTCTACGCCAGCGATTATCAGGACATTGGCATGCTCAAGCGCATTGCGGATGAATACCAGATCGCGATTGTTCTCGTGCATCATCTTCGCAAGCGAGAGGCCAGCGATCCGCACACGATGATCTCCGGCACAACAGGTTTGGTCGGCGCGGCCGACGGAAGCTATGTTCTCAGCAAGGAGCGTCCGGGAGATAAGGAGACAAACCTTTATGTGCGCGGTCGAGATCTCGAAGAGAAGATGTTCACGCTGGAGCGAGACGAGGACCTCGGCGAGTGGATTCTTACGGAATGCGATGTGCCGCTCACCAATCCTTTGGAAAAAGAACCTGCTCTGCTCAAGGTGGTCGAGTATCTCCGGGAGAAGCGTTCTTTTGAAGGGACAGCGTCAGAGCTGGTAGAGACTTTGAAGCTGGAGCTTCAGCCGAACATTCTCTCGCGAAAGATCGGACGATACCGACAGGAGCTGTTGCGGTCAGGGGTCTCCTTCTCGCCCTCGAGGACGGGAAAGCAGCGATCTCTTCTTCTGCGGTATCTCAGCTACTATGACGATATGACGATTGCGCTGCGCGGGGAAGCGGAATCGTCACAGATCCCGGAAGCCGTTGAAAACGCTGGGAAATCCGCGTGACGATTAAAATTGTGACGGTATTTATCGTCACGACGTCAGAAGGAGCCTGCGACCGAACGGAAGAAAACAGCCGTTTTTTACGGCTGTCGGACTTGTCTCCCCTTTGGGGAGGCAAGCAGAGCGCCTGTCCGACTTCGTCGGTCGGCACTTGGCCGGGACCCATCCCCGGCCGATCATTCCGGGCGGAAGCCCGGACCCACTTTTATATTCACAGGAGGAACAAAATGAAAAGCAAAAAAGAAAACAGGATCACCGTCCGGCTCACGCCGGAGCAGTACGAGAGCATCTGTGAGAAAGCTGCGGAGGCGATGATGACGCCCAGCGCCTTCCTTCGTGCGGCCGGGATGCGGCATAAGATCGTCGTCATCCCCGGCATTGAGGAGCTGACTCACGAGCTGAAGGGCATCGGCAGAAACCTCAACCAGCTCGTAATCCTCGCGCATGAGGGCAGGATCAGTCGCGTGGATCTCTCCGGCGTCACCGCAGCGTTGGAAAAGATCTATGGGAAGCTCACGGAGCTGATGACCATGGAGAACCGCTGATGGCGACGATCAACTTCATCTCCAGCAAGTCGCAGTCGCGCGGTTCGCTCGGTCGGGTGATCAAGTATGTGGAGCAGGACGAGAAAACCCTGATGAAAAACGGCATAAAGCTGGTCAGCGGTCAGGCCTGTTTCCCGCAGCTCGCCTTCCGCGAGTTCAACGCGACGCGGGAAGCACACCGCAAGACAAGCCCGGTGTGGTTCTATCACTACACGCAGTCTTTCCATCCGAAGGAGAAGGTCACTCCGGAGCTGGCGCATCGGATCGCGAAAGAGTTTGCGGAGCAGGCCTGGCCGGAGAACGAGGTGCTGATCGCCACGCACATCGACGCCGCGCATATCCATTCCCACTTCATCGTGAACGCGGTCTGCCATGAGAGCGGAAAGATGCTCCGCCAGGGGCCGAACACCTTACAGCAGCTCCGCGATCTCTCAGATCAACTCTGCCTGAAATTTGATCTCTCTGTCCTACCGAAGAATCATAAACGGAAGGGCCGGGAACCGGATCGCAGAGAGTACCGCGCCGCGGTCAAGGGGCAGAGCTGGAAGCTGCGGCTGATGAATACGATCGACGATGGCATGCGCTACGCCGGGGATCGTGAGGAGTTCATCCGGCTGATGCAGAGCGAGGGCTACGATGTGCGCTGGGAGGACGGCCGGAAGTATATCACCTACACCACACCGACCGGCAAGCTGTGCCGGGACAAAAATCTGCATGAAGAAAAATACTTGAAAGGAAGAATGGAACTTGAGTTCAGAATCCGAAACCAAATACTCACTGGAGCAGCTCCGCCAGATGAACCGGAAGCCGGAGACGCCCTCGCCGATCACGATCCAATGTCCGATGGACGGGGAGATCGTGGAAAAACTGCTCGACAGGCAGAACGAGATCATCCGTCTGCTGAGAACGATCAGCTGCAAGCTGGATGGTCTGGCGACGCGGACGGAGCAGGCGCAGACACGGGAACTGCTGACGGCGGTCCGGAGCATGATGGCGCCACCGGCTGGGAAGAAGAAAGAAAATCGTACCTGGCGATGGCACTGGCATCTGCCGAGCATTCATCTGGACTGGGGCTGGATCGCACTGCCGCTGTCGTTCCTCGGAATGCTGTGGGTAGTCTGGTACGCCTTGGGCGTGATTTGGAACGCAGCGTCGACCGCAGTCCCGTGATCGACAGCACCACCCGCCGCGCTCATACCGACAGCAAGGAGCGCCGGAGGATTCGGGAGAAGAAGATCGCCATGGGCCAGAAGCCGGACGATCATGAAGAACAGGTCACATACAACATGCCAACGATGTGATCGGCATGGGAAAGGAGTCCTATGACACAATACGAAGAATACAAACAGACGGGCATGCTGGGCGGATATAGGCCCGAAGAAATGCAGGGAAGGCTGCTGGGGGACGGGAAAGTGATCCCCTTTCTCCGAGATACCCAGTGCACCTTTGAAAGGGACAAGCTGGCGCTGCAGCGGCAGCTCTACGTCGGCGGCCGGGTGTTCAAGGTGACCTCGGTGTTCAACCTGTTTTCAGAGAAGACCGCCACCGACAGCATGCTTCATCTGATCGATCACGATCTGGAAAAATAACAGTAGACTTTGGGCAAACGATACGGTATGTTTGGTGTACCGTATCGGCTTGCCCAGGAAAGGAGGCCACATGGCAAGTCAGGAAAAATACACGATCCTCTATGGCAGACTCAGTCAGGAGGATATGCAAAAGACAAACAAAACCGATGACTCGAACAGTATACAGAATCAGCGCATGCTCCTCGAGAAATACGCGGCCGACCACGGCTTTGAGAACACGAGGTTCATCTATGACGACGGGTACTCTGGTACGAATTTCAACAGGCCAGGATGGCAGGAGTTTCTCGATCTGATGGACGAGGGCAAGGTGGCGACGCTGATCGTGAAGGACATGTCCCGACTCGGGCGCGAGTATCTTCAGGTCGGGCAGTATACCGAGCTGATCTTCCCCAGCAACGGCATCCGCTTCATCGCGGTCAACGACGGCGTGGACAGCCTCTACGAATCCACCAACGACTTCACGCCGTTTCGGAATATTATGAACGAGTGGTACGCCAAGGACTGCAGCAAGAAGGGCCGCTCGGTCGTAAGGCTGAAAGCGGAGACCGGCGCGAGGATTGCCTCCCGCCCCTGCTATGGCTACATGAAAGATCCCGCCGATCCGAAGCGCCACATCGTTCCCGATCCCGATACCGCGTGGGTGGTCAGGCATATCTTCCAACTCTGCGTGGAAGGCCTTGGGCCAATGCAGATTGCAAAGCGGCTCAAGCGAGAAGAAATCTATGCTCCGGCGTATCATTATTACCAAAAGTACGGAAAGGCGCTGACCACTCTCAATCTCGATGTTCCCTATAACTGGACTACGCAGACAATAGCTAACATTCTTGAAGATGAAACCTATCTCGGTCACACGGTCAACCTCAAGACCACGACGGTTTCCTATAAAAACAAGAAAACCGTTTATCGTCCGGAATCCGAGAGGCTCCGCTTTGAGAACACCCACGAGCCGCTTATTGACCAGCAGACATGGGAGATTGTTCAGAGTATACGTCAGCACAAACGCCGTCCGGCAAAATTCGCAGAGCAGAATATGTTCTCCGGTTTGGTGTGCTGCAAGGACTGCGGCGGAACCATGGTGCTGCATCGGGCACACACGATGGATGCGGTGAAGAACAATTTCATGTGCATCACCTACAAGAAGAAGGGAAAAGACGTCTGCTCCGCGCATTATATCCGAGAGGTCGATTTGAATGCCATCGTGCTGGATGATCTGCGTCGGGTCACACACTTCGCCCGTCAGAATGAGCGCCGCTTTGCGGAATACATCGGCATGAAGATGGGCAAAGAAGCCGCCCGCGAGATTGCCATGCTTCAGAAAAAGCTGGACGCTATGACGAAACGCCGCGCAGAGCTGAACGCCCTGTTCAAGCGGCTCTATGAGGACTCCGTACTCGGACGCATCCCTGACGAGCAGTATCGCGTGCTCTCACAGGAGTACATGGCCGAACAAAAGAGCATCGATGAAGAACTTCCGAAGCTCTCGGATTACCTGCAAAAGCTGAAAGACAGCAGCACCAACATCGACCGTTTCCTGGAGAACGCTCGGAAGTATACGGAGATCAGGGAACTGACCTCGGAAATCCTGCACACTTTCATCGAGCGGATCGAAGTCGGAGAACGCGAGGAACGCTACTCCCGCACAGCGGCGCAGGAGATCCGGATCATCTATCGGGATATTGGCCTGATCGACGAGATGCCCGAAACTATGCTGGCGCAGGCAGAAGAAAAGGCCGAGATCCAGACAATCTCAGCCTAAAGGGACGGGGAAGCGGTACCGAAATACCGCTTCCCCGCAGGAAAACAATATTAACTTTTAGACTGTTCACAAAGTTTCCCTATGACACCTTGGGGAACTGCCACAGGACCAGAATTATTAATGCAGCTCTCAGTCAGAAGTGACTGGATTGCCTTCTGCATTAATGAAGGACGGAATCACAGAGCCCTTATAGGTATCCTCAATGTACTGCTTGACCTTGTCAGATGTGATCGCCTTGACCAGTGCCTTTGTCTTGTCACTGTCCAGCTGATCTTCTTCCACGACGATGAAGTTTGTGCGCACAACGGTTGTCTCATCATCAAACTGTTCGACATAGATGGCAGGATGTGTAGAAGGCAGATCTGCCTCCAGCGCATAGTTGCCATTGACAACCGCAATATCAACATCATCAAGTGTACGGGAAACCTGGGCAGCTTCTACTGGTGTGATCTTGTAGTTATGTGGATTGAGTTCACTGTTGCCATTGAAGTCAGTCTCAGTCAGGTTGCCATCTGTACCCGGATCATTCAGCAGTCCCGCCTGAATCAGAACTCTGAGGCCGCGGTCTGTATTCTCGGTATCATTCGGCAGGGAAATCTCGGCACCATCCTGCAGATCATCCAGACTTGTAATCTTGGAAGAATAGATGCCCATCGGCTCAATATGCACACCAACTGCAGCCGCCAGATGCATGCCCTTGTCCTCATTCTGACCTTCCATATAGCCAAGTGTCTGGAAATAGTTGGCATCCAGAGAGCCCTCTTCCAGGGCAGTGTTCGGCGTCACATAATCTGTGAACTCCGTGACTTCCAGCGTCCAGCCATCCTCAGCCAGGACATCCTTGACAACATTGTTCAGGATCTCGGCATGCGGGGTTGCGGAAGCACCCACTCTGATCACCTTGTCACTTACCGCAGATGCACTGCTGGTAGATGCGGCTGTGGAAGCACTGCCGCATCCTGCCAAAGATGCTGCCAGCACAGCAGCTGTAATAGTTCTGATCACATTCTTTTTCATAGCGCTTTTCTTTTCCTCCTCTTTTGTTTTTCTTGAAGCGGAAAGCAATGGAAATAAAAGACAGCACTCCCGTCAATAAGGGCGCTGTCTGCGCGTTACCACCTTACTTCAAAATGACCTCACGGCCACTTCCTCTTCAAGTACGCTGAAACCAGAAATACTCGCAATCTGTAACGGGATTCCCCGGCCTGACTTACCATATCAGCCAGGCAGCTCCAGGACCATGTTCAATCAATGCCGCCACAGTCCCCTTTCACCGAATTCAGGAACTTCTCTGTCATGCTTTGACATCTGTCTACTCTTCCCTTCTTTGCTTTGTTAGTCATAGTTTACGAAAGAAAACGGCAGATGAAAAATACAAGAAAATAATCAGCAGATATAAAAATTTCCTATATCTTTCTGGCAGTACAATCATTGCACGCCATCTGTTTTCAGATCGGACTGCATGGATTATGATGGTAAAAAGGAAGAGGTGAAAGTATATGCATGCATATTATACCGGCATGAATGTGGTTATGACAGGCTCTGTTGCCATACTGGAAAACAGTTCCATCTGGCACAATGCCGTGCTGCGTGGGGATATGGCGCCTATTGCCATTGGTTCCAACACAAATATTCAGGATCTTGTCATGGTGCATGGCTCCAAGGGCCATTCCGTCACAATTGGGAACAATGTTACAGTTGGCCACAGTGCCATCATCCATGGCTGCACCATTGATGACAATGTACTGGTTGGCATGGGTGCCATCATCATGAATGGTGCCCATATTCATGCAAATACCATTGTGGCCGCCGGCGCCCTTGTTTCCCAGGATAAAGAATATCCTGAAGGAGTTCTGATCATAGGCGTACCAGCCAGAGTGATGCGTCCTCTGACAGCAGAAGAGATCAATGGCATCCAGCAGAATGCCGACAGCTACTGTCAGCTTGCCAAAGACAGTCTTACCGTGAAATCACTTTGAAAGCTGGCAGACACTCTCTCCTTCCACAATGTGAAACGGCACCATATTGTGGCGGGAAGGGGCATCTGTCTTGATCCGCATTAACAGATCATTGACACTGCTGCGCACAATCGTCTCTGTATCCTGACATACAGTTGTCAGACGTGGAACCGTAAACTGAGAATAATCGATACCATCAAATCCAATAACAGAAATATCTTCCGGAATGCGGCGTCCTGCTTCTGAGAATGCCCGCATGGCGCCAATGGCAACGGTATCACTCATGCAGAAAACTGCAGTGACTTCAGGAAATGTATGCAGCAGATTTTTGCCGGCTTCATAGCCGCCCTCCAGAGAAAATTCACAGGGAGAATACTGCCGGCTGCGCACAAAGGAAAGATTGTGCTCCTTCAGGCATCTGCTCAGGCCATGATAACGCTTATAGGCAACCTGTCCCTGCACATCGGGATCCACACCGCCAAGCAGACCGATGTGACGGTGGCCATGGTCAATCAGATATTCTGCGGCTGCCCTTGCCCCGGCATCATCATCCGTGCAGTAAGAAGACAGGCTGTCAATATGCAGACCATTGCCATCAGCGGCCACCAGTACAGCTGGCACACCCATTTCTTCATATTCATGGCGGAAATGATCCAGATCCGCACCTAAAAACAGCAGGCCGCGCGGATGATTGTCATGACAAATACGTTTTGCGGCCAGAACCTCATCACTGTTTTCATCCATAAACACAACTCTTACTTCTTCCCCTGCCTGTTTCAGCATGCTCTGAATATTCTCCAGCATGCCATTGAGGAAGATATTGCATGTACTCTTGATGAATACGGTAATACTGTTTGTATGCGTCTGTTTGAGCAGCTTGGCATTGGCATTGGGCTGATAGCCCTGCTCCTCAATCACCTGCTCAATCTCTTTTCTTGCTTTATCGGAAACATCCTGATGATTCATCACCCGGGATACGGTCCCAATACTGTAGCCGGTAATCCTGGCAATATCCTTAATCGTTGCCATGTTTTCCTCCTGTTATTGATCTCTTGGACTGACTGTTTTTCTTGTGTCTGTGCCCATTCCGATGCCAGTATGAAGCACTTCTTTGATCCTTGTCTGCAGAACCTGTAACGTCCTTCTTCGTCAGCCATACCATTGGTTTTATCTTCATTTTAACCTCTGTATTACAAGTATAAACATGTCCGGATACCATCACAACGTTCACTTTCTAACAAAAAAGCGCATCAGGATTCTCCGATGCGCCATGCAATTGCCTCATCCGCCGGAATCGGCCGGCTGAAATAATAGCCCTGTATATAATCACAGCCCTGTTTCTTCAGGATTTCATACTGTTCCTTTGTCTCGACGCCTTCCGCTACCAGACTGCGGCCAAGATGATGGGCCATGGAAATCAAATCGTTCATCGCATCCTGGCGGCCTGGCTGCAGCCATGTCGTCACGACCGAACGGTCAATCTTGATCGTATTGAACGGAATCCAGTTCAGATAGCTCAAAGAAGAATAGCCAGTGCCAAAATCATCCATCATCAGGCCTACATGAATCTTGTGCAGCTGGTCAAACAGGCGCACAGACTCCTGGGCATTGTTCATAAACATGCTTTCGGTGATCTCA
>Ga0256406_1002313_pt1 | contig 27346 bp, 24 predicted proteins | sample RumenRJG_03DNA_FD_185986 | JGI IMG/M metagenome (GOLD analysis project Ga0256406, IMG submission 185986) | Bovine rumen microbial communities from Lethbridge, Alberta, Canada - RJG_03 | ecosystem: Host-associated > Mammals > Digestive system > Stomach > Rumen | place: Canada: Alberta | collected...
GTGGGGTAAGGGGCATTTATATGTCTTTATGGTGACATTCGATGCACTGTGCCCCCTTTTTACTAACGATGCAGATTATTTTCGCTTCTGTATCATATTAGGCGCGTAGTTGCGGATTTGAGGTAATACTAATTTTCTCATGACATGTTTAGAATTTAATTATTTCTTTCAATCGCTTGTCTATCGACTGCCAATCCTCGCTCAGGTCCACCGTGCATACACGTATATAGTGGTCTGTGTCGCGATAGCGATAAGTATCCTCAAGTGCCTCCTGCACTTTGGGGTAGCCCGTCATCCCCTTAGCTTGCTGTTTCCCGTTTCTGAAGCGGGAAGGGGGCTCTGGATTTTTTACTTCGGTCAGAAAAAACACATCGGCGGCGTCGCCTTTCGCTTCTGACGTATGTCGTCCTCCAACTGCTCTGTGGCTTTGCTGAAGAAGAAGCTGATGAGGTACTCATCGGTATGCTCGGTACGGATTTGCCGGAGAGCACTGATATATTGCTGGCGGTCTTCCTTGCGGATGATCAACTCGGGCTTGCCAAAATACAAGAGGATAAAATTGGAGAGCAACCGACCCGTGCGACCATTGCCGTCGCGAAATGGATGGAGATACTCATAAAATCCATGGAAACGTGCCGCAATCACCAGCGGATGTTGCCTCCCCTCGGCCATAGCCTGAGCAGTGGACTGCATCAGCGCCGGCACACGCGCAACAAGCGCCTCGTGGTCGCCAAAGATAGTGTCGCCGGCAGCCATATCCACCGTGGTAAAGGCGCCCGGCTCAGCTCCCTTTGCCTTGTAGGCTAAGGTGTTGAGGGTGACCAAGCGGTTGAGGGTTTGCAGCAGCTCTACGTCGAAGGGATGGTCCAGATGCTGGTGCATCCACTCGTAAGCCGCCAAGTGGTCGGCCATCTCCTGACACTCAAGCAGCGACTTACCCACGGGACGGTAGCCCAACCCCTGCTCATAAAGGGCACGGGTGTCGTCGACAGAGAAGGTGTTACCCTCGATGGCACAGCTGTGGCAGGAGAAGAGAATCTCTGCCCGCTGACGGTATTGCTCCTCGCCCATAGGACGGGCCACCACCTCCTCAAAGGTCGTCACCGCCTGCTCGTATCTTTTGATTTCCTTTTCATACATAGCTCTCTGCTTATTCCATGGGGCTGTTCATCCTCTCGTCAAGAGCCTCCTCGTCATTCAGCCCGTACGCCTTGTAAGGCTGCCTGTCGATGGCGTGCGGCTTTGGCTCACCCATCACATACCCCGTCACAAAGATAGACTTTTACCTTGAAACGACCGCCGCTCCGCCTCACTTTTTTTCTTCCCCTTCCGACAAAAAAATTTCTTCCTCGCAACAAACTCACTCCGCATGGAAGCCCTTATATTAATCTTCACGCTGGAGATTCACGTGTAGTAGTATGATCGCTTTGTAACAGAGGCAAGCTTTGACGGTATGAGGGGGCAACAGCCTCACATCCGCATCTTCCCCTTCTTAGTCTAGCCGGATTTGCAAATGGATTATCTTAAACAGAATAGGCCCATTTCCTGCTTGCCAGCTGTTTTGTTTATCACACTCCAAGTTTTCCCAGTCTCATAATGATTGACGTCTGGCTACGCCCCATCTTATTGGAAATGTACCTGATACTCTTACCTTGGCTGTGAAGGTCCAGCAAGTATTTGTCTTCCCCTATCGTCCAACGCTTGTTAGCATTTCTGTGTATGGCATCACCCCTAGCAGCAACTTTCTCGGGGTGCAGGATTTCATCAACAAACACGGATGGATAACACTTGTCATACATGATAATGGCTTCCTCTTTCGCACGGGTTATGGCGACATAGAACAATCTCCGTTCCTCACTGTATGGATATTTGTCAGTACCAGACAGGACATATTGCAAAACGGGGTCATCACTAATATGCGAGGGAAAGCCAAAGGTCCCTTTGTTGCATTGCAGAAGTATCACATAGTCTGCTTCGAGCCCCTTAGACTTGTGAACGGTCAGGAACTCAATTTTTTTTCCGCCGATTACATAGTAGAATTTATTGTTCTCCTTTAAGCACTTGTACCGGAATGAAAGGTAATAGTCATCAAACGAATAGCGTCCTAACAAGAACACAGATTTGCCTTGTGGTATATTGCTTATCACTCTCTCCAGCGTATCAACATACTGTGGGCTGTCATACTCCTGAAATAACAAGTCTGTCTTTGCAGACTTGTCGAAAGGGTGCATATTCTTTCGCTGCTGGGAAGGGTTTCTTTGTATGAATGTAGAAGACAATGACACCAATGGCTCGCCGAACCTATATGTGGTCTCAATCTTTCGTATATCCGTTGCTCCGAAGAAGTCTGGGAACTGGCTGAACAAAATCATGTCGCTGCCGGAGAAGCGATATATTGACTGCCAGTCATCACCTACACAAAACAACTTCGCAGGCCTTGGCCCGTCCCGTAACGCTTGTAGAAACTTATATCTATCCACAGAAATGTCTTGAAACTCATCAACGATGATGTATTCGTAGCTGACAGGATGGCTTTGCTCGCATAGCTGTGTAGCCATAAGTATCGCATCAGTGAAGTCTATTTGCTTCCTCTCTTCAAGTTCTTGGAGGTATTTCTCATAGACCGGCTTGAAAATATTCTTGATGACAAATGCACTTTTCACATCATCAGCCCTTACAGCATCACTCAGAGCTACCTGTATATTTTCACATCTTGATTTAAGAAGCGTAACAAACGTCACGGCTAGACGAATAAACGTCTTCTCCTGCTTACTGTCTTGAGGCAACACCATGTCATAAAGCTCTTCTTCTGTCTTCTCTTGCAATGGTACGCCGGCATCCTTCAATATCGTTTTCAGTTTTTCCTTGATGTCCTGAGCGTGAAAGTCAGAGCTCGTTGTATATACCAGATTTGTGCCAAACTTCTCGTGCGCTTTTTTCTTCCAGTTCATACCATCGTTGTAGCGCTGATTTGCTTCTTCGTATGAGATTCCCTTTTCTTTGGCAAACCACGTAGGGACAAGATGGATTTCATTGACTCCGAAATGTTCCAGATACAATCGGCATGGCTTGCCGTCTCTCTCATAATGAATGGAAAAGTCCGGACGGTACTGGCTATGCGTCTCATCTGCCAATGGATATTCGTAAGGCTCCTCATAGCGGAACTTTACTCCTAGTGCGGTCAGCGCAAAACAGATTTTCTTTTCCTCTTCGCTACGCACATAGATAGCATTACCATCCATGTCAGGGAAAATGGATTTGATGACATTCGCCTTAGCCTCGGCAAGATCCTGTTGTCTCTGCTTCCTTTGTTGCTCCCTTTCTTCCTGCGGCTGGCTGTAGTCCACAAAATAACTTACGACGCTCTTCCGAAATTTTCTGTCATTGAGTAGTTGATGGTAGATCTTGACAAAGAGCACGTCCGTGTTGTCGCAAATGCTCGGTTTCTCCCCACTGGCCTTGCCCAACAAGTCCAGCGCCAACTTATGAAATGTATAACCACGTAACCCCTTTACGCCCGTCCTTTCCGTCAGTTCTGCCGCAGCCTTTTGAGTATAACTGATCAGGAGTATTTTCTCTGGTTCTACTCTCTTTATATCTATAAGATATTTGACTTTGCCAACGATAGAGGATGTCTTGCCACTGCCTGCGCTACTCACGACTAGTACATTGTCCTCATCTGCCAGTATAGCCTTGCGCTGTTGTAAGTCCAGCGGATACTTGAGGCATGTATCGAAAAACGTCTGATTACTTGCCAGAAGTTCGCTTTCGACTTGCTTGTTATGCCTGTCAATAAGGCTGTCCATACTTTCATAAGCAGATATGAAGCTGACAATCTCATTGGTACGATTTACATGGCATCTGTCTAGCCAACAGCTGAGCTTTACCGCCTGTTGATAGTCCTCCTCATAGGAACTGATAAAGTCTATCTTGTCCGACGTTTTCACAATACGGTCTTGAAATTTCCGCTCTATGACCGAGGCGATGTCTGAGTACCTGGATAAGTCTTCAGACATCTTCTTTGCCAGATGCTCCAGATATAGCCGGAGGAAGATTATTCCTGCAATAATGACAGCCGATATAGGCAATAGCAGCTCCATCATCTATAAAAAAATCATTTTCAATTGTTTTCTCTTAAAGTCTCCTTAATACTCTCCTTCACGACCTTGTCAAATTCTTCCTTTGTACAGGGCCTTCGCAGAATCAATAAGAGTTTGATTCAATTCCCCAATTACCACCAATAAGGAAATCTTCCGTCATTGTCCCATGAGAATACGACTCCCATCCCCGGGAGATGAAGTACATCAATGCTCCGGCGGGTGTAGTGAACACAATACGCTTTTCATTCTCGTCACGCAGCTTCTCAATGGACTTACCGTCGTCAACTGTTACTTTGAAGCCTTCTTTTTTTAAATTTCCTTCAAAGTTAACGATGTTGTAGATATAATACTGTCGCGCCTCCTGCATCTGTTGCGCCCTTAACAATATGGGCATGACCTGTAAAAGGATAAGTAGTAATAATTTTCTCATGACATGTTTAATTTCTTTCAATCGTTTGGTAATTCCAGCGAGGTGTTGGCATAGATCTGCGGCAGGGCTGTGGGTCGTATGTATATTAGGTGTATGCCATGACGGGCCTTTTTTATTCTATGGGTCTCACATGCGTCTCAATGAAGTTGCGCTCATCACATACCCCGTCACAAAGATAGACTTTTACCTCGAAACGACCGCCGCTCCGCCTCACTTTTCTCCCCTCTCCCTGCAATTTTTTCCTCACAGAGGCATGAGGGGACCTTTAACTGCGGAACTCAGTAGGCCGTCACCGGAGACACGACTTCGCCTAAGAAATGGTGGAGGATGATCCGCGAAATTAGATGTATGCCCACAGCTGTCTACTTTCACTTCGCCCGCTTTTTGCTTCGGATTGTGACAGAAAGAAGGGAGGCAATTGTTTGGAACAGAAAAGTTCCCCGCGCTGTTGGGTATTTTAAAAATCACTCAAGATTGCTCTGCGCCCAAGTGGAAGTACGTTACTCTCCAAGACTTCACCTCAACTTCCGACATCGATTGGTCGAAGAGCATACATGAGATTGACCTTCAGCTCTATGATAAATATGAGTTGGCGGATGGCGAGTGCCACTTCATTGAGACGCATGTGAACTCCATGGGATAAAGGGCCAAAAGCATGAGAAACGATACAATTCTTTCCAATTCTTTAAAGATTGGAAAGAATTGGAATTAAGAATCAAGTCCACTAACCACCTTATCAAACGAGTCGCCTTTCATATAACCCCTCTTTACTTTGTTCAGAGGAATCTGTCTTAGCAGCCCCATCTCCATGAGATGGTCAAGGTCGCTCTTGATGGTAGTGGCAGTTACTTGGAAACGCGCCTGAAAATCTTTTACCGTGAACATCTCTTTTGGACTGTCAGCATACATCTTGATGATTTCCGCCTGCCGCTCATTGATGCCTGGAATCTTGAGATAGATAGAAGCGGCCTTGCGTTCCTCAATCTTCCTTTGCAGATAGAATTGAAATTCCTTGAAGGCCAATTGCAAAACCCGCAGATTGTATGTGATGAAATAGCCTATATCCATGCCATCTGCCTCAGCATAGAGAAACGATTTTTCGTAGGATTTCTTTGAACGGTAAATGATTCTTGAAATAGACAAATACTCCGTCAGCCAATAGCCTTGTTTCAGCATATACCAGTAGAACAAAGCCCTTGACGTTCTCCCATTACCATCAACAAAGGGGTGCATATATGCCACCATAAAGTGGACAATGATGCCTTTGATGATGGGATGAATAAAAGGTACATGCTGGATTTCGTTGAAAAACAGACATAGGTCATCGACAAACTTGGGAATATCCTTATACGAAGGTGGTGTGTGGACAACATCGTGGGTAATGGCATTTTCCACCACCACATCATCATTCTGTCTGAACTTTCCAGCATCCTCAGCTTTCTCCAAGGTATTATAGGTCATCAAATGATGGACATGAAGCAACATTTCCTTAGTCAATGGCTCTTGTTTGTGCTCAACGATAAACTGAATGGTCTGATAGTTGTTTACTATCATCTGCTGCGATTTATCTTTGGGCGAAATGTGCTTGCGAAGCATGTCTTTTGCCACTTTGCGTGTCGTGGCTGCGCCCTCCATTTGGCTTGACGATATGGCTTCTTCCATCAGGGAGCTTACCAGATAGCGCTCTTTGTGTTCTTCAGGAATAAGAGAAGGCATCCCCCAAGAGCCACCGAAATTCATATCGAATTGATGGCATTGCTGTTGCATCATATTGGTGAGACTGAAATGGATATGGTATTTACGCCACACCTCTATGTCTGACTTCTGCCGGTCGGCAACCACAAAGCGCCACAAATCAAGAGGCGTGTAGCCTTGAGGCAAGATCTCATATCTCACCTTGCTCCAATAATCGTAATTCTCATTAATGGTTTGCACCAAAGCCGCCATCTGACCGGGTAAGCTACGAAGACTTACGAGTGCTTTTATCAACTCTTTGTTGTCTACTTTCGGAGGCTGTTCCATTGTTTGTATACTTATGTTGCAAAGTTATCCAATTCTTTCCAATTTTCCAAACATTGGAAAGAATTTGTTCGTTAGCCGGTCCTGTATCAGTGTCAGTTGGCTGCCAACACATAGGTAAGACGATGCTGCTGCGCGATGGCGGCGACTTCATCAACGAAAAGACAGGAGCCAAGGAGCACAGCGAGGGTCTCGGCTTTGACGACACGCTCCACATCGCCGATGCAGACCATCACCTCCGCCAGGCCGATGCCCTCCCCGCTGTCAAGGCGGGACGACTGCAGGAGCTAGTAAATAGCGTCTTCGATTGACTTTTTCTTTGAGTGAGAAGCTGATCCGCCGCTGCCTGTTGGGGCATCACGGCAGGGGAAACGGGACTATTTCCCGAGAAGGCTGCGGCTGAAAAGTATTTGTCTAGAAAAAAACTGACGCAGACACACGGAGATAACAGATTGTTATTATCTTTGCAACTGACATCAATGTTTAACAAAATAAAACGAGATTGTGATGAGAAAATGTCTTTTGGTTTGTCTCACTGCCATGTGCGCCCTGAGTCTTTCGTCCTGCTATTGCGACAAGTATACCGTAGGAAATATCGATCCCGAAGAGCCTCTCGTCCATGTGGCAAGCGAGCACAACCAGCACTTCATCGGCGGACTGCTGGTCAACCACAAGAAGGTGAAAGCGTTTATACCGGGCGTGGAGGACTATGTGATCGAGAGCAAGCAGACCTTTTGGGACGCTGTGGTCAGCGCAGCGACGCTGGGCATCTACACGCCGATGACGACAAAGTTTTACGTGCCCAAGAGCAATCCTAATGTCGTTATACTAAAACAAAAACCGACGAGTAAAGCCTATAAGGGCTATCTGCAAGATTAGCCTGCAAAAAAAATGTCGGGTGGATGGACGACTTTTGACCAAAGAGGGCGTATATTTGCCGGAGAAAACTTATCAAAACTGTATCATTATGGGAGCGAGAAATTTGAATTTGACAGCACTCATGCGTGCAGCGAAAAGACGTAAGTTAGGCAACAGACGTCAGGTCGATGAAGACAGTTACTATGAAGAGCTCGAGAATGAGGAGCGCTTCGAAAACTACAACTGCGACCGCGACGACGAAGACTACCGAGAGTAGCCGGTCGCAACATCTGTAAGAGAACGAGTCTCAGTATCCCGTCGCCCGAGACGCCCATTCGCTTACGGGCAATGGGACGCATCCGCCCCACAAGAGCGGCCAATAAGCGTAGACGGAAGGTCGCAATAAATGGGTGGCAGGGGAGTTTGTATTCCCCAAAACGCCCTATAACGGGGTGACCCGCCGCAAGACCTTCTTAGAAAAAGAGAAAAACAAATCGGCTTCTAAAATTATTCGTTACATTTGTCATTAATATAATTCCAGGCTTCCGAGCCTTGAGGGCACAACGCCAGAGCAGCTGTGCTATGAAAGACATCAAAAGCCGACCGAACTGACAATAAACGATATACACACGCGACTATGAAAACTAAAACTACGATCTGGACAAGGCTGTTCTTACTCAGTCTTCTTTGCCTAGTCCTTGCCGGATGCAAGAAGTCGCCGGAGGAACTCTACAATGAGCAACGAAGCGGCGTAGTGCTCATTCTCAACAAATATTACTACGAACTGGCTGTGTCAAACGGCGCTGTCATCTACTTTACCGGGCTCGACGACAACGGGGATTTGGAAAACGCAACCTTCGACGAGGAAGAGATTCAGAAACACAGTGCCATACTCATGGGCACAGGGTTCTTCATCGACAAAGATGGAACCATCCTCACCAACCGCCATGTCGCGCAACCGCAGATTGACGAAGCCGTGGTGAAACAAAAATACCAGAGACTCATTGACGGCGTCGAACAAGTACTGAACGCCCAATACGAACAAAACAACGAGCAGATCAACCAACTCAAGCAACAGATGGAGGCCTGCATCAGTTACGATTGGAATACTGGACAATACTACTATTCAGACCAGGCCACATATGAGTCTTGCTCAGAGCAAATCGAGGAGATTCAGACCAGCCAGCAACAACTGGCTGCTTCTTATCGGCAACTGGAAAGCAACCGCTACGGACTGACTTATAAGATCAATTGTAAGTCGACTATTGGCTTGGCATTCGACAACACATCTGTGAGTGATATAGACGACTTCATGCGCAACGGTTGCGTCGTAGCCAAAGTCTCCGATGACGAGGACACGGACTTGGCCACCCTTCGTTTGAAGACCAACAAGACACCCGAAAATTCCTTTGTCTTCACCCTCAATGAGGATAAAAAAGGCGACAGCAAGGAAGATATCGGATCTGTCTCCATTCAGCAACCCGTCTACATGATCGGCTACAACGCCGGCACGCTGATGGCCGTCACCAAAAAGGGCATCAGTGCGCAGATGACAAGTGGAAAGATAACGCAGAATCCCGACGGCGACCGTGTGATGTATGACATCGCGGCCATCCAGGGATCCAGCGGCAGCCCGGTCATCGACGAGGACGGAAAGGTCGTCGCCGTCAACTTCGCCAAATTCGCCGGAAGCGACAACTTCAACTTCGGCATACCCATAAATAAGATCAACAAGTTTTTGGACAAATGATTCAGTCTCAACCTCGTATCATGAGGTATAAATAAATATAGTGAGTCGCAGCCACCTGTAAGAAAAAAATGCAAAAAAAACGGTTCAAAACATTCTCATATCATAGTCAGCTGACTCGCTTGGGATAAACCGAGGCAGTAGCCGAATTTGTCTCGTCAAAATATCAAGATAGCTTTAAACTCCATTGTGTGATGAAAGTTTTGAAAATAGTTACTTCCATAGCCCTGCTCCTCTGCCTGAATCCCCTACCCTACGGTTACTATACCTTGGTCAGATGGGGAGCGATGGTCGTCTTTGGCGTACTCGCTTATCATAGCTATCAGCAGAAGGAGGAAGGATGGATGGTGGGCTATATTGCGCTGGCCATTCTCTTCCAACCGTTTGCCAAGATTGCATTGGGGCGAAGCATGTGGATGATAGTAGATGTCGCCGTGGCGGGTCTACTGCTGTGGACTTTGTGGAAAGACAAGGATAAGGAGGCATAGCCTTTTTTTCGTCCGTGACTTTGTGGGCCCGGCATCTGAAGCCACCGGCATAAAGGACGATAGCGTCTGTCTGCTGACACCGTACGGCAAAGCAGCGTACGGTGCGGGGATGGAGTGTTTCTCCAGCGGAAGGCTCAGTGGGTGGGGGCGATGGGCTAGACGTCATTGTCCAGCTGGCGGATGACCTTGGCGGGCACGCCGGCTACGAGGCTGTTGTCGGGGACATCCTTCGTCACTACGGCGCCGGCGGCTACTACACAGTTGTTGCCGATGGTGACACCGGGCAGGATGACGGCGTTGCCGCCTATCCAGACGTCGTTGCCGATGCGTACGGGCTTGGCGATGCCGAGATGACGACGGCGGCCTGAGGGATAGAGCGGATGGTTGACGGTCGCGATGAGCGTATTGGGGCCGATCATCACGTGGTCGCCGATGTAGACCTCGCGGCAGTCGAGGATGGTCACGTGGTAGTTGGCGAGGAAGTTGTCGCCGACATGGATATTGCGCCCGTTGTCGCAGATGAAGCCCGGCAGCACGTTGGGATTTTTGCCCACCGAACCGAAGAGTTCGCGGATGGCCTTCTCCTTGTTGTCATGGTCCAATACATCGATGCTCTCCAGCTTCTGGCACCCCTTCACGGCGTGCAGCTTGAGTGCGTCTACCTCGGGGTCGTCGAAGCAATACTCCTCGCCGGCCCGCAGTTTTTCGAGTTCTGTCATGGTATCTGAATGTTTATCTTTGCTTGATGGTCTGCAATGAGGTCTGGCATGCGCTGCCGGACGTATTCCTCTCCTGCGACAGGAAAGGCTGAGGACGGCGGGCACGGACACCGTGAGGCAAAAGGCCCTAGCACCTCGCCTGGCTCAGCATCCTCGTCGGCGCCACGCCGTATTCGCGCTTGAAGGCGGTGGAGAAGTGGCTGAGATTCTTAAATCCTACCTGAATATAGACGTCCATCGGCTTCTCCCCGTTGTCCTGGATGAGGTGCCGCGCCTCCTTGAGCCGCCGCTTGACGAGCCACTTGCCGGGCGAGGAGTGAAAGACGCTCATAAAGTCCTTCTTGAAGGCCGTGAGACTGCGGCCGGTGTAGTGGGCGAAGCCTTCCAGGTCGAGGTCGTTGGTATAGTTCTCCTCCATGTACTCCCCGAGGTCGATCTTCCACGGCTCGGCGAAGTCGAAGAGCACGGACTTGAGCATCGGCACGGCCTCGACGAGCGTAAGGATGACCTCAGTGATCTTGGCCGTCATCAGTTGCTCCGACGGGTACTGGCCCGTGTCGAAGTAGCTCTCCAGCGACCTAAACATGCCCTTGAGCAGCGGATGGTCGGGCAGCATGATATATGGCGACCGCGAACTGTAGCGCTTGCCGGTATCATTGCCCAGCTGGTACTCGCGCATGACCTTCTTGAGCATAGGGGTCTTGAGCTGTAGGAAGAGGCCCTTGAAGGGGGTGCCGTCCTTGGAGGGATACTCTATCTTGTGGGCCTTGAAGTCCTTGCGGATGAAGTAGGCCTGACCGCGCTGCAAGTGGCGCCGGCGGTCGTGGAGCAAGACGTCGAGCTCGCCGCTGATGACGTATACCAGCATGTGCTCCGAGACGACGGACTCAAACTCCTGCGCACTGGTCACCGTGCAGCAGTAAAAGGTCTCCATATAATTATAGAGTTGTACGCCTGCGTTAAATTTCATACGTTCTACCTCTTTTCTATTTATTTGCCGGCAAAGTTAGGCATTTTTCTACTACGCTGACTTTGCTTTACGGACAAAATTACTTTGCTGTGGAGCTTTTTTGAAAAAGTCAAAAAAAACTTTTGAGCAAAGCAGAAAAAACCGCAGAGCAAAACGCGGGCTTGGGGAATGGCATAATTTTGCAGCCGAAAAGAGAAACAAACATCAAACAACACTTAACGCTTAACATCATGTATAACTTCCAATTTTACATGCCCACAAGAGTACTCTTCGGAGCTGGGCAGTTGAAAAATCTCCACACCCTGCAGATGCCGGGCAAGAAGGCCCTCATCGTCACTTCCAACGGTCAGAGCACCAAGAAGTACGGCTATCTGGCCGCTGTTGAGCACGAGCTGGACGAGGCCAAGGTGGCTCATGTGCTCTTTGACGAGGTACGCGCCAATCCCTCCCGTGACAATGTGATGGACGCTGCCGCCAAGGCCCGCAAGGAGGGCTGCGACTTCGTCGTGGCGCTGGGCGGCGGTTCGGTCATGGACGCCGGCAAGTGCATCGCCCTGATGATGGTCAACGAGGGCGACCTCTGGGACTACTCCTTCTCCGCACAGGGCGGCCATAAGGCCTTTGAGCACAAGAGCGCTCCCCTCATCGCCATCACCACCAGCGCCGGCACAGGTTCTGAGGTCGACATGTTTGCCGTCATCTCCAACGATGCCACGGGCGAAAAGACGGGCGTATTTGACGAGTCCATGTTTCCCGTCATCTCCGTTGTCGACTCCGACCTGATGATGAGCGTACCGCCCAAGTTTACCGCCTATCAGGGCATGGATGCCTTCTACCACGCCGCCGAGAGCGTCATCAACACCAAGGAGCACCCCATGGGCGAGATGTTTGCCCTGAAGGCTATCGAGCTCATTGCCCAAAACCTGCCCAAGGCCTACCGCGACGGCAACGACCGCGAGGCACGCAGCAATATGGCACTGGCCAACTCGCTGGCCGGCTACTACATGCTCTGCACCTCCCAGCACACCATGGAGCACGTCATGGGCTCCAAGCACCCCAATCTGGTCCACGGCGCCGGCCTCATCATGATCAGCCACCAGTACTTCGACTTCTTCGCTGAGCGCAAGGCCGCTGAGGAGCCGATGAAGAAGATGGCTCGCGCCATGGGCATGGCCCATCCCCAGAGCGGCAAGGACTTCATCGACGCCCTCGACCGTCTCATCGCCTCCGTCGACTGCCAAGACTTGAAGATGAGCGACTTCGGCATCACCCGCGACGAGCTCAAGACCTGGCCCGCCATGATCCACCAGGTGCTCGGCGGCGACATCACAGCTGACCCGCTGCCCATGACCGACGAGGACTACTTGGGCATCTATGAGCGCTCCTTCAAATAAGCGCCTCTAGCCTTCCGGATATGCTGTGCCCAGGCACATCCGCTGTGTGTGTTGCCTCCTACCCCCTTCGCGGACATCGAAGACGGATGGGAGGCAACCTTGACGATCGAGGATACATCCGGTATCGGCTTAGACACTTTTACAAAAAATGACTTCTGAGAAAAAGCCCTCCAGAGGCTTCATCGCAATACCCTTGTAAAAATTTGCATCAAACATCTCAACTATGAAAATCAACTTTTTGCCCAAGGCAGTGGCTATGGCGCTGCTCACCATGGTAGCCTGCTCCCACGGCACGGACATGACGGACAACGCGCCTGTCACGCCTCCTACGACGCCCCATGCAGATACGGTGGCTGACACCACTTCATCCACAAGATCGACATCTAAGGGCACCTTAACCGTCAGCCTGCTCTTCACCCACGGCAACACCATCGCCTCCAACCAGTACGCCATCTGGGTAGAGGACCATGAGGGCCGCCTCGTCCGCACCCTCTTTGTGACCGCATTTACCGGCAACGGCGGCTATCAGCGCCGCAAGGACACCTGCCCCACATGGGTGAGCAAGGCCAAACCATCAGAACTCTCTGACACCAAGGTAGATGCCTTCACAGGCGCCACACCCTCCAACGGACAGCACACCTATGCCTGGGATGGCAAGGACGACCAAGGCCACTATGTCAGCGCCGGCGCCTATAAGGTGTGTGTCGAGGGGACGCTCTATTGGTCGAGTCGTGTGCTGTATCAAGGCATCTTCACTTATGGCGGCAAGAGCCAGGACCTCACCCTTTCGCCCTCCTTCTCCTCCGACGACACCACCAACAAGGACATGCTCACGCAGGTGACGGCCAAGTACACGCCCAACAAATAGCCCTCTGATGTCATGGGGTCCTCTCATTATAAGGATGCCAATGGCAATATCTCCGTAGGGACGGATATTATGCTCCGCAAAGTGACATTTGGAGGCTTAGAACTTAACAATGTACGTGCATCAGTAGTCAACAACCAGAGTGCGCCCCTCCTTCTTGGCCAGAGTGTCTTGTCACGGTTGGGCAAAGTGGAAATTGACAATGTAAAGGGCGTTATCAGAGTGACAAAATAATCTAAGGGAAACAAACTGGAAATAAAATCAACACGCATTACAGCAAGAAGATGTAAAGAAATCCCTGCCAATGAAACGACAAAAGGGAATATTGATAAGCATTTAGAGAAAGACAGCTTTGATATGTTTGTGTATCTTTTCTCCTTCCATGGCAGAAGTAGAAGATCAGCGTGTTTTTATCCGTCATCTTTCTCTATTTGTTTGGGCTATAATGGGGGCATTTAAATGCGGGCCCGCCATCTGCACTTGCCGGCGACCGCCTCTATAGCATGAGCTTCCGCTCCGTAAGGCCCGACGGCTTAAGCTCTGTCACCAACGCCTTGCTGTAACACATAGCAAGGGCGTTGGTCAGTGGACTCCTACTAAAGCAGCCATTCATATGCCGGCACCACCTTTATCGTTTTCCCCTCTTCCAGGATAGTCTGCTGCATATGATCCGTAATGAGGTACAGGTTGTCGCACCCTGTGGCCTTTGAGGCATACAGCAGACCGCGTATCTCACGTCTCAAGGTCTTCTCCTTGGAGATGTCATAGCTCACCTGGTAGATCTCCTCGACATGATTGTCCCGACAGACCACGAAATCGGCCTCTACGCCCTTGCGCTCCCTATAGTAATAGAGGTCTCGGCCCAAGGGACGATTGCGGCGCAGCAACTCAAGATAGACCTGCGTCTCCAACCGCCAGCCCAAGTTGTTTCCCGCCATGGCATCCACACGACCGTCCATCAGCGCCACATCCACAGGATACACCTTCTCATTTCTGACCCTGAGCTTGCTCTTCACAGCATATTTCTGCAGTCCGACCAAGAGATATGCCTGCTTCAGATGCTCGATGTACGCGCCGATGGTGACACTGCTCAAGTCAAACTGTCCACTCAGCTCCTTGAGATTTAGGATTACTGGTGCCACATTCATCAGATGGTCGGACAACTGCCGGAAGGTGCGGACATTTCGGATATTGAATCGTCTGATCAGATCTTTGTCTATGATTTCCTGGAAAAGCTCCGTCACATAGCGCTGTTTATTCTTCTCCGTCAGCAATTCCGGAAAACCTCCTTGACGGAGGTATTCGTCAAAGGCTGCTCGGCGAAACGCCACCGCCTTGGTGGTCAACGATGTCTTGTCCACATGCCTGCAGTCGCAATATTCTGCGAAGGAGAGAGGGAAGAGTTCTATCTGGTCATTGCGCCCTGTCAAATGGGTCGCCAGTTCTCCGCTTAGAAGTTTGGCATTGGAGCCCGTGATCAGTACATGGATACGCTGCCTGAGCAGACGGTTTACGAAGAGATGCCAGCCCTCTATATTCTGCGCCTCATCCATAAACAGGTATTTGAAGTCGCCGTACTCCTTATACAACACCTCAAGTACATCATTCAGATCCTCCGCCTTGAGATGGAGGAAGCGCTCGTCATCGAAGTTCACATAAGCAAACTCTTTCTCATGCTGACGCAAGATATGGTAGCACAGCACCGACTTTCCACTCCTTCTGACGCCAACGACCACCTGTGCCCGCTTGCTGTCAACGTCCACGAGGCGTTCCTCTCGTCGAGTGCAGTACTCCTCCTCAGCATAGCCTCGCAATTCCACCTTTTGCTCCTGCACAACTTGTTCTATCACGCGCTTATCTATCATAGTTTCTTATCACTCTGCACCTTACGCGTGCAAAGATAACAAAAATCTTTCATAACAACTTTACTAAACAACAAAAAATCTCACTTTCTACTTTACTAAAAAACAAAAATCAGTCCTTCCTACTTTACTAAAATGCAAAAATCGGATTGCGCTACTTTACTAAAATGCAAAGGGGGAAAGGGGAATTTGCCGGACTGCGGCCCATCTTGCCGCAAAAAGAGGCTGTCACAGAGTCTGCAACAGCAAAAGGCCTTCTCTTTTTCCTTTTTGAGGCAAAAGGCGCACTCTCCTGTACCATTAATATCATGTACGACGCAGGGCCGCTTTACCTTCTGCCGGGGAAGACTGTATTTTCGCGCAGGTCTGCCGGCGTCGGAGGCGTCCCGTCCGGAGGGCCGTCATGACGCCGGCTACGGAGGGCGAAAAAGATGAGGATACCTACTTTTAGGGAGGGCTGACAAGGGCTTCAGGCACACTTTTTGCTTGATGTTGGATGAACAAGAAAAAAAGTATTGTATCATGAAGCGCATCGTTCTCATACGTCACGGAGAGAGCCAGTGGAACATGGAAAACCGTTTCACCGGCTGGACCAACGTGGATCTCACAGACAAGGGGAAGCAGGAGGCCTTTGAGGCCGGCAAACTGCTGAAAGCTAAAGGTTTTCATTTTGACATCGCCTACACCTCCTACCTCAAGCGTGCCGTCAAGACGCTCAACAATGTGCTCGACGCCATGGACGAGGACTGGATACCGGTCGTCAAGTCGTGGCGGCTCAATGAGAAGCACTACGGGATGCTACAGGGACTCAACAAGGCCGAGACGGCGGCCAAATATGGCGACGAGCAGGTCCACATCTGGCGCAGAAGCTACGACGTGGCACCGGCCGAACTGCCGGACGACGGCACGGGAAGCGCCTTCGGCGATCCGCGCTACGCCCTGGTGCCGCAGGCTGACCTGCCCCGCACGGAGAGCCTCAAGGACTGCATCGCCCGCGTGATGCCCTTCTGGGAATGCGAGATTTTCCCCAAGCTCAAGGAGGTGGACAACATCATCGTCGCTGCCCACGGCAACAGCCTGCGCGGCATCGTCAAGCATCTCAAGGGCATCAGCGACCAGGACATCTCCTCGCTCAATATCCCTACCGCCACGCCCTACGTCTTTGAGTTTGACGACGACCTCCACTTGCTCAAGGACTACTACCTGGGAGACCCCGAGGAGATCAAGCGCAAGCAGCAGGCCGTGGCCAATCAGGGAAAGGCCAGGAAGTAAAATACGCAGAATCACAGAATCATATTGTTCAACTCCTTTAAAATATATTTTTATCATGCAGATTAGTAAGAAGATGCAGGAAGCCTTTGATGAGCAGATCAACTGGGAGATGTGGTCGGCCAACCTCTATCTCCAGATGGCTTTCTGGTTCCGTAAGGAAGGCTGGAAGGGCTTTGCCCACTGGATGTACAAGCAGTCAACCGAGGAGACCGGCCACGCCATGGATATGGCGGAGTTTGTGCTCAACCGCGGCGGACAGCCCAATGTCAAGGCCATCAAGGAAGTGCCCACGGAGTGGACAGACCCCAAAGCCGTATTTGAGGCGACCTACCAGCACGAGCAGAAGGTCACCGAACTGATCAACAAGCTAGCAGACGTGGCCGATGCCGAGAAGGACCGCGCAAGCATCAACTTCATCGACCGCTACATCGACGAGCAGGTCCAGGAGGAGCAGACCGCCAAGGACATCCTCAACCTCTTCCTGCACCGCGACGGACACGCCGTGGCTCAGATCGACGACAAGCTCGCCACACGCGAGTAATCTCTTTTCCGTACATAAACGGTTTTACGTTACGCAGGCTGTGTCAGAAGCAATTCTGGCGCAGCCTCTTTTGTATCCTCCGGGCTGCCGCCCCTCCTGCGCCTTGCCCCACCTGCGCCTTGCCCGTCCTGGCCTTCATGGGCTGGGTCTTCATAGGATGGGCCTTCATCGCTTTGGCCTTCATGAGCTGGACAACGCCTTCTGTTCCGCCTTCTCCCCCACTCCATACAGCGGCCGGGCCGCAAATCGCGGTGGCAAAGCAGGGCCGTTGCCACAGATTTCTGGAAAAACCAACACGATTTGAGCCGCAAAGCAACAACGCGTAGGAAGACAATCCTGTCCCCCCCACTTCCAGAAATACAAGCAGGGCACACTCAAGATGGTCAAAGACTTAAAGCTCATTGACCAAAGGCCGCTCAACCCTGCCAACCAGCTGAAAAACTTTATAAAAATAACTGACCCGTCCCATCTGACTACCGCCGATTGAGGCTCACCGCCCCTTCGGCTGCCCATCGGAGGGCGGCACCGTCTTTTTCAATCTGAGGGAAAAAGCCGGCCCTTCTCCCCCAATTCCGTGCGGCGGACTTGGCGGAGCGCAGCGAAATGCGTAATTTTGCAGTGGCTCATCCACTATGACAGCCTCACACGCTATGCCAGATCCCAAACACATCCATATCAGCGACTACGACTACGTCCTGCCGCCCGAGCGCATCGCCAAGCATCCTTGCGCCCAGCGCGATCAGTCCCGCCTGCTCATCTACCGCGACGGCGGACTGAGCGACACGCGCTTCTGCCACCTGCCCGACTACCTGCCGGCAGGCGCCCTGCTTGTTTTCAACAATACCAAGGTCATTCAGGCGCGGCTCCACTTCCGCAAGCCGACGGGCGCCCTGATCGAGATCTTCTGCCTCGAGCCCTACCGTCCGCGCGACTATGAGCAGAACTTCCAGCAGCGCGGCGCCTGCGAGTGGGTATGCCTCGTGGGCAACCGCAAGAAGTGGAAGTCGGGCATCCTCTCCCGCACCCTCGAGGTGGCCGGCCATACAGTCACCCTCTCGGCCGAACTCACGGGCGAGACGCCTCAGGACAGCCCCGTCGTCCGACTGAGCTGGGACGACCCCGAGCTGACCCTCTCCGACATCCTCGAGGCTGTGGGCGAACTCCCCATCCCACCCTACCTCAACCGTCCCACCGAGGAGAGCGACCGCCGCGACTACCAGACGGTTTACTCCAAGATTGACGGTTCGGTGGCCGCTCCGACAGCGGGGCTCCACTTCACCCCCGAAGTGCTCCGCGCCATCGACGCCAAGGGCATCGAGCGCAACGAACTGACGCTCCATGTGGGCGCCGGCACCTTCCGCCCGGTCAAGAGTGACGAGATGGCAGGCCACGAGATGCACTCGGAGTATATCTACGTACCGCGCCAGGCCATTGACGCCCTGCTGCGTCACGACGCCTGGTGCATCGCCGTAGGCACCACCTCCGTGCGTACCCTCGAGAGCCTCTACTACATCGGGCTCCACGTGCGCCGCAATCCCGACGTGGCCGAGACCGACCTCCATGTGTCCCAGTGGACGCCCTACGAGCTGCCCGACGACGAGCGCGCCGTCACGCCCCGCGAGAGCCTGGAAGCCCTGCGCGACTATATGGACCGCCATCACCTCAGCGCTCTCCATACCTCCACCCAGCTGATCATCGCCCCGGGCTACGACTACCACTTCGTCAAGGCCATCATCACCAATTTTCATATGCCCAAGAGCACCCTCCTGCTGCTCGTCGCCGCGCTGGTCGGTGACAAGTGGCGCGACATCTACAGCTACGCCCTCGAGCACGACTTCAGATTTCTCTCCTACGGCGACAGTTCGCTCCTCATCCCCCATCCGCTCCCATGATTGACAGCCAGGACAGCCTCGTGCCGGAAGTCGACGAGACAGGACGCGTCATCGGCCCCATGACCCGCCGCGAGGCCCACAGCGGCAGCCGCCGTCTCCACCCCGTGGTCCATCTGCACGTCTTCAACAGCCACGGGCAACTCTACCTCCAGCGCCGCCCCCACTGGAAGGATATACAACCCGACAAGTGGGACACCGCCGTGGGCGGCCACGTGGACTACGGCGAGACCATCCCCCAGGCCCTGCGCCGCGAGGTAAGCGAGGAGATCGGCATCAGCGACTACCTGCCCCAGTTTGTCAAGCGCTACATCTATGACTCCCAGCGCGAGCGCGAGATGGTCCATGTCTACATGACGACCTACGACGGCCCCATGCGCCCTGACAGCCAGGAGCTCTCGGGCGGCCGCTTCTGGGACCGCGACGAGATCGACCAAGCCATGGGACAAGGTATCCTCACGCCCAATTTTGAAGAGGAATATACCACCGTCCTGCTCCCCTTCCTGCACGCCTAGCCCCGCAGACCGCAGCCTGCCCTCCGCCCGTCTCCAGCACCCACCGGCATACCCGGAGGGTCACAAGCACAGAGTCTGAGAACCCTTATACACTTTAAATCCCTTGTAAATCTATGATTTGCAAGGGATTCTTCTTCCTTGGGTATTAATAAGGTGTTAATATTGGGCAAGAATCGGAAAGAACGATGAGAAACTTGTACGATTACTTATCATTCTGTTGCTCATAGTAATACCGCTCTACATGTTCTTCAACAGACTGATTAACCTACTTTCCGACATTGCTCCCTCTAACGGGTCTTTGTCATCATCAGGAAACACCATGAAGTAATGGTATTGGTGGCCGGCAAGAGCGTCCCATTTGCGTCCTATTTCTATTTTGTATTGACTGTCAGAGCCATCAAGCTGGCGACCTTTCGTCTCTATAATAACAACATGACCTTTCGTTACGACAATGAAGTCCGGATAATGATTATTCACGTAACCGTCAATTTTAAATCCTATGCGGGAAGGATTGCGATGCCAGAAAATCACATTGTCAAGATTGGCGACCTTGTCAATGACCTGCTTTTCGAATTTGTCCATATTGCCATCCTCAACCTCATACAAGCCTTTAGGATATATCGCTTGTGAGGCACACGAAATCGTTTTCGGGAAATGGTATTCGGGCTTAACCAATAAAGTACCGTCGTCATATATGTCTTGAAAGCGTTGGGCTGCATAGTCATTCTTCAGCCTTGTAATTTTCGTCCTAAATCTATCTGCTACACTTGGCAGAATGTTTGCCATTCGCATCAGTTCTGAATCGCTTTTTGATTCGAGAACACTGTTGACATATTCTCTCAAATCCTTGGCACCTATCTCGTCGTCCTTGCTCAGTATTTTACAGACATAGCCGGCAATGGTTGACAATTTTGTCTTATGGCTGCCAGCAGACATAATAGAAAGCAAAGTTTGCTGTTGATATCGGTTAAGGTTGGTAGCTACAATAGACGACTCATCTTTGCCTCGGCCCTCTATATCCAGGGCGCGTGCTTCGAGATTCAAGTCAAAAGAAATCACTTTGTCCTTTTTCGAGAGTTCAAAACCCTCAAGCAGGTACTTTCTGGAAAGCGGTGCCTGCAACTCGCTCGCAGCAGCGCTGAATAGGCTGTTGTCACTGAAGGGTATACAGAAATTGGGAAGTACAATAGCCGAGGCTACTTCCTGAAATTCCTCTCTTATTTTATATTGTGGTGTGCGGCTCATTGACAATGGTATATTTTGGTTGCTATCCTGTTCTTGACTTAACTCCATTCGATAGTCCTCTCCCTGTTCTTGTGCAAGCCGGGTGATTTCATAGATTGGCGCTTGTTCAGACAGAGACGTGGAAACTGCCTCTTTGATTTGGGAAATGTCGAGGCCGTCTGAGAGGTCGTCTGTTTCGTTGCTCTGCGCCGCTTCTTGCTCATGTTCTTCAAACAACTCTTGCTGTACATCATGGTCACGGCCAGCCATCTGTCTCTGCATGTCAACAGACTCAACCCTCCGATAATCTCTCCGGCTGTATCCGGAATGGTTTAGGCCTTTTACTACCTCTTCAATGGTTTCGTTGAAGTTCTCTCCGCAGGTCAGTACATACGACATATTGAGCATCTCATCGTCGAACCGCTTAGTGTAGGGCTGGCGGAGTATACGGCCTATTATCTGCTCAACGTCTATTTTAGAGGTCCGGTTGGCAATTGTGGCGAGAATATACGCAAACGGGCAGTCCCATCCTTCTTTCAAGGCGTTGACCGTGATGATATATCTGACGGGGCAGGCTTCGCTCATCAAGTCTATACCTTCCAGCTCTTTCTTGTTGTCGGCCGTCTTTATCTTGACTTCCTTTTCCGGAATGCCACTGTCAAGCAACGCCTTCTTTATCTTCTCATAAGTCTCGGTGTCGTCGGAGGTTCGTGGCTCTGCCTGGTACAAGACAATGGGGCGCACATAGCTACCGCCTGCCTGCCGTGCCAGTTTGGCTTTTTCTTCCAACTGTCGTCTTATAAGGATGGCATTAGAGATAACATGATTTTTGTCTTGATTGTTGTATACGATAACCGGCAACTTCACCATGTTCTCCTTTTTCAGTCTGCCGGCATCCACATAGCTGATGATATTGGAATCTTCTCGCGGCGTAGCGGTCAGGTCGAAGATGAATGACGGGTGAATGTTCTTCAAGGTATCCACCCGCAAATCGGATGTGAAGTTATGGCTTTCGTCGATGATGGTTACCGGGTTGAGCATGGCTATATATCTGATGAGCGAGCTCTCATCCGCCGACTCTATCTTGATCTCGTCCTTGTAATAGGCTTCAAGCTGACGGACATAGCCTTCCAGATTGCCGTTCTCACGGTAAGCGAGGGGATCGTTGAGATAGCTCTTGTCGGTATGGTTGTGCTGAACGCGCTCTATAAAGGACTGAACACTCAACACGAAGATAGTCAATTGCCCGGAGATGTCCGACGGACTGATGCCGTTGCCCGACAGTGCCATACTCTTGTCCACGACACACACCCGGTTGTTGAACAATGCGTTGAGCTTCTGCCGGTAAGGATGGTCGTTGTTGCTGAGGTTGGCGAAAGTCTGCGTAAGGATGGTGTCGGAGGGTACAAACCATACCACGACCTGCCCGAAGCCATGTTGGGGCAGCTCGTCGAAGATGGTCCGCAGGGCATTGCAGGCGATAAAAGTCTTGCCGCCGGCGGTCGGCACTTTGATGGTCACGTTAGGCACGCCCGTCACCGTGTCGTGATAGTGCAGGTCAAAAACATCATCAACACCCTTGGCTTTCCAGTATCTTGCAAAGGCACTACCGGGGTTGCTGCCGTTGAGTGTCCTTATATATTGCGCCAGGTCGTTGAGCACGTCCTGCTGATAATTCTTTAGCTCCATAATCTGCTTTGGTTAGAATTTACGAATGTCGCGCGGTATCTTCTTGAAGATGATGTGATGCTCCCGCATGTAGTCATCGGGCAGGTAGCAGACATCCGCATAGATGATATACAGGTCTGCCTTTTCCGAGATGTGCAGTGGCGAATTGAAATTGAGCGAGGTCATGGCATGCGGCTCATAGTAGAAATAGTAGGCCGTGCCGTCAAAAGTGTCCAACAGATACTTTGACCATTCCTCCCGCTTGCGTTTAAGATGCTGCCGTGTCTCAGAATAATAGACATACTCACGAATGGCATCCTCACCCACTTCCTCATTCAAGAACCCATCTTTGTCAAACAGTGCCGGGCCAAGCTCATAGTAATCGAAGGCACCGCCAAGGCCAGGCATCTGTTCATCCGTGACGATGGTGCCAATAACCTTCAAGCAGTTGTCTTGAATCTTCGGCTTGCTGACTTTGGTATAGTTGTGAGCTTCCTCTTCAGCTTTAGCCTGCGCTTCGGCGAGCAGTTTGTCACCCTGGGCTATATTCTTTGGTGTCAACTTCTTCGAATAAATCTCCTCCTTTTTCTCTCCCTTATACGGATAGCCAGTCATCACCCTCTTCACTCTTTCGGCTGTGATTGTATCGGCATAGTCCATCATCTCGATGAGAATGAACTTCCTATTGCCTCCGTCCTTCTTGTTCAAGTCAAGAACGGCATGGGCTGTAGTGCCGCTGCCGGCGAAAGAGTCAAGAACGATAGAATCCTTGTTGGATAATGCTTGCAAAATAGTCTCTATTATTTGTAATGACTTTGGGTATTCAAATTTTTTCTCGCTTTCTGGCAAAATATTTTTAAGCAAATCAGTACCCTTCACAGTATAAAACTCTTTCTCGTACAAAATCGTCGGAATAGAGCTTCCTTCTGTTTCATTATCACCCAATATCAAAGTGGGCTTATTTTCTTCGCGTCCCAGTATGGATAACTTCCCGTTATCTATTTTCTTTATGAGTCCCTCTGGAAGATACTGAATACTAAATTCGTTTTTTGAATCTGCTGATTTATTTTTGGTTACCTTGATATAACCTTTATCCCAATCACCAGTTAGTCTCTTAGAAATATGTCTCCATACACATTCTTTGCCCTTACTGGTTATAGGCCAAACTGCTACAGTTCCTTTTGGAGCCACTGTATAATCATATGCAAAATCTTCTTTACGCCCCTGATAGGATCCATCATCTATCATATCTTGAAGGGACAATCCTGTTCCGACGATGGATTCCGTCTCTGGATTAATAAAGATAGGATACGCTTGATTTGGACGAGAAACCTTATTAAATGTACTTAAAGTCAAGCCTTCAAATGGCTTTCTAGGTGTTCCGCCAAAGAGATCAACTATACCCGGCTCGAAATCCTTATTAACTACAAAAACGATATATTCTTGTAGGTAATTAAAGCCAGCAGAAGGTTTACCTCCTGATGTCTGCACAGTTACAATAACAACTTGTCTATCCGGGAATATCTCTTTACAGATGTGATAGAGATTATTCAATTCATGATAACCAATACTAATAGCTAAAGAACCGTTTTGCGAAAGAAGCTGACGTAGCAGTCTCAGTCTTGGGTACATCATGCAGCACCACTTGTCGTGTCGTGACAAGTCTTCACCTTCCTTTCCGACGACCTCACCGAGCCAGCGTTTGATGCGCGGGTCGTTGACATTATCATTATATACCCAGTTCTCGTTGCCTGTGTTGTATGGCGGATCAATATAGATGCAGTCTATCCGTCCTTCGTATTCGGGGAGCAATGATTTCAGAGCCGTAAGATTATCACCGTGGATAATCTTATTCCCGCTGCCCGTCTCTGCCTCGGTCTTGCCGCCATCGGCAGTAAACCCGTAACTGTGTTCCAAAACATGGAACGGCACATCGTTATGAAGTCCTACAACCTTGTCCTTTCCTATCCAATTGAGTGTCGGCATGGATGTTCTACATTTTTTGATTTTGGTTTCTCTTGCAAAGATACTCGGATTATTCCAAAATAAGAAATAATTCTCCAATTGTTTGTCAATAGCGATGCTTTTCTATGCAAGGTGGTTTCACTATTGTCGATTGCCCCTATTCACAGTCTTTGCTTATTTCTGATTGTTTTAGGAGCAAAGAGTGCAAAAATTTGGGAAGTGTGCAATGGAAAACTTTGATTTTTGATACGAAAAAAAGGGCGTTAAATAATGCTAACACTAACCGAATCCTTTACAAATAAAAATCTCGAAATAGAAAAAATCCGAGCGCTTTGAGAGCCTTTTTTGAGTGCTTTTCGCTCGAGATCGGACCTCGAGGGCCTCGTCGAAGTACCTCGAGCGCCTCGAGATAGGACTTCGAGCGGCTAAAAGCATATGTTTTACAAGGCCAAAATAGGGCTTTTTCGAGCCTTTTTAAGCGGTTTTAGGGGGTCATAATAGGCCTGCAAAAACGTAAACGTTTAATATATAATCAGTTATAAACTCTTCCTATTTTGGCGTATTTGGGAGCAAAGTAAGTCTTGCTTCAAAATATGCCCGTATTTTGGCACTTTCGCGTTCGTTTTTATTTACAAACATTTTCGCGACCTTTGATTTTTGATACGCTTTTTTGTACCCGGGGCAACCAAGTGTGCAATGTGATTTCAACAAAATCAAGGGCTGACTTCGCGACCGTCTGCAATGAGCATGCATAAACGGTGAGCGAAGAAGGGCCGGGGCTCATGTGGCATTTGAAACTTGAGTGAGGATTTGTCCACAGCAGGGTGCGGCCCTTGTGGCCGTCCGCGTCCTCCGTACAAACATGGAATACTCTCAAACTCTCGACATTCACTGGATGCGGACGGCCACAAGGGCCGCGCCCTGCAGTGGACATTCCTGCTACCCATATAACGAACAGTAGCCTTCTATTTTACAGAGGACACGGAGACACTCAGATTCACCTTTACTCTTTGCTCTACCGCTTATTCTGCACCAGAATCGTTTGATGAAGTGTCGTACTTCCGCATAGGAAATATCCGCTATGCCGGTTTTCCTCCCCTCCCTGCCAAGTTGAAAGCTGTAAGGAGCCACGCTCTTTTGGGCATGATACACTTGCGGTACTTGTATATATCAAGTTGCTCTGCAAAATCAATTTCTTGACTTAAATAACATAAATTATATTGCTTTGTGGAGATTATTCGTTTCTTTTCCGTAATATTGCGCCCGTTTTTGAAATTCAGGGATAACGGAAAGAAATCATTAAGTTAAGAAAAGAGTATGGAATCAGCCCCTTTAGGAAATAAGGCTCATCGTCTGAGCGCATTAGGACTGTTGGTGACCTTCGGCATTGTTTATGGGGACATAGGTACGTCGCCACTTTATGTCATGAAGGCCATTGTGGGAGCCACAAGTCAGCTGAATGCAGACTACATTATCGGTGCAGTTTCGTGCATCATTTGGACACTTACTTTACAGACAACTGTCAAATATGTTCTGCTTGCGCTCCGTGCCGACAATAAAGGCGAAGGTGGTATTTTAGCCCTATATGCGTTGGTGAGGCGTCGTGGACGTAGCTGGCTCTACTTGCTGGCTATCATCGGTGCCAGTACACTTGTTGCCGACGGAGTTATCACACCGTCAATCACGGTGCTCTCGGCCATAGAGGGCTTGAAGGTTTACGAGCCATCGACCCCCGTGATACCGATTGCCATATCCATTCTCACCGTACTCTTTTTCATTCAACAGTTCGGCACCAATGCCATTGGCCGTTTGTTCGGACCGTTGATGTTTCTGTGGTTTACCATGATAGGTCTTGTAGGCCTGTCGCATGTTTCTGACAGTTTGGTCATTCTAAAGGCTTTTAATCCTTGGTATGCAGTACGTTTGCTGACGACGAGTCCGGAATGGTTCCTCATCTTAGGAGCCGTCTTCCTGTGTACTACGGGTGCTGAGGCCCTCTATTCGGATTTGGGTCATTGTGGAAAGCAGAACATCCGTGTGAGTTGGATTTTTGTGAAGACCATGCTCATCTGCAACTATTTAGGTCAGGGTGCCTGGATAATAGCGCATGGCGATGGCATGATACGAGGCATCAATCCTTTCTATGCTGTCATTCCGCGTGCATTCCTTCCTGTAGGCATTGCTATGGCCACCATTGCCGCTGTTGTTGCAAGTCAGGCTCTCATTAGTGGTTCGTTTACAATCTTCAGCGAGGCGATGAACCTGCATTTCTGGCCGCGGCAGCGTATCAAATACCCTACTGACGTGAAGGGTCAACTGTATATCCCGTTCGTCAACATCAGTCTGTATGTACTCTGTGTTGCCGTTATCCTCCTTTTCCGTTCATCCAGCAATATGGAAGCTGCTTATGGCCTTGCCATTACGGTGACAATGCTGATGACTACACTCCTCCTCGGAAGTTACCTCGGTCATAGTGCCCGGCTGCGATGGATGATGGCCCCGGTCATCGGCTTTTACATTGTCTTGGAGGGTATTTTTCTTGTAGCCAACCTCTCCAAGTTTTTTAATGGTGGATGGGTGACAATGCTCCTTGCTGGTGTAATTTGCTTGGTGATGTATGTGTGGTACAATGCTGATAAAATCCGTGGCTCCTATGTGGAGCGTCGCGATGTGCGCGACTATTATGATATTCTGGCTCAACCGATATTGTCCGTGGATTGGGGGGCTAACCAAATATTCTGGCGCAACGGAAGAGATAGAAAGGCAAGTCACGCACCCCTCTAAGTTCAGATCTGAAACCTTTCATCTTTGAGTTGAGCG
>Ga0256406_1002314_pt1 | contig 27339 bp, 26 predicted proteins | sample RumenRJG_03DNA_FD_185986 | JGI IMG/M metagenome (GOLD analysis project Ga0256406, IMG submission 185986) | Bovine rumen microbial communities from Lethbridge, Alberta, Canada - RJG_03 | ecosystem: Host-associated > Mammals > Digestive system > Stomach > Rumen | place: Canada: Alberta | collected...
ACTCCAATAACCTAATTGGTAAAACAAGGCAGCTGTGGAAAATGCTTCCATAATACGGCGTAGGTTGAAACGCCTGCCATGTAAACTTGTAACATCTCGGCGGAATACAACAAAACTTGATTTCTGTCACGAACAACTTTAAAAAACTTTAACTTTAGAACTTAGCTGCGCCGACAAAAAAAGACTGAGTAGTTACCCATGAGCAGGAGCAAGGTTAATAATGCTTTAATTTTCATACTCGCTTTATGAATGACCTTGTTTGAATATTCTATTTCGGGAATTATGCTGCAAAGTTAAACATTATTATTAAAAGGAAGAACTATAATCGTGTGAAAATAAGGCTATAATCAAGATTTATGGTGATAATCACAATAAAAGCCTCCACGCCATTGCAGTTTGTCTTCTGATTCATTTGGGATATCTCCCCAAAAGTTCAGCAACATCACGTATTGAATCCACATCAAAGGGAGACAGACAGCAAAACATTTCGATTGCCAACAGACGGCAAAAGCTGATATTTTCTCCAAACAATTCTTGCTTATCTGAAAGGAAAGGACTATTTTTGCATATAAGATAAGCAAGAAACATTATGAGCAACGATTTCAGACGCATACCTTACGGCATCTCTAACTTTAGGCAATTGAGGCAAGAGAACCTTTATTTAGTCGATAAGACCATGTTCTTCGAAAAGATAGAGCAGGCGGGGCACTTTCTGTTCCTCGTTCGTCCGCGCCGCTTCGGCAAGAGTCTGTTTCTCGATATGCTTGAGGCTTATTACGACATCAACGAGAAGGACAACTTCCAGGAGTTGTTCAAAGGACTCTACGTGGCCGAACATCCCACTGAAAACCGGAATCGATTCCAAGTGCTGCACCTCGACTTCTCACTGGTGGGGAGCGACATGGATCACTTGGAGGAGAATTTCAACAGATATTGTGGACAGGAGATAAATTCCTTCGTAGCATCTTACAGCAAATATTATGCCCCCAACTTCATTGAGAATGTACATAGGGAAGCATCGGCAATTGGCAAGTTAAACTTGGTAAGAATAGCTGCAAAGAAACTCAACTTAAGACTCTACCTCGTCGTTGACGAGTATGACAACTTCACCAACAACATCCTCAACGTCAAGGGGCATGAGGCCTACCGCGCCCTCACCCACGGTACGGGCTTCTACCGCGACGTGTTCAAACTTTTCAAGCCCATGTTCGACCGCATCATCATGCTCGGTGTGTCGCCCATCACCCTCGATGACCTCACCAGCGGCTACAATATCGCGCTGAACATTACGGTGGACCCACGCTTCAATCAGATGCTCGGATTCACAGAGGAGGACGTGAGACAGATGATTCGGTATTATAAAGAGGCAGGAGCCATCAAACCGGAGTTGACTGAAGACCAGATTATCGACGACATCAAGCCCTGGTACGACAACTTTTGCTTTGCAGAGGAGAGTTTCAGCACAGAGCCCAGCATGTTCAACTGCGACATGGTGTGCTATTATATGAGCGCGCTCGTAAACACGGGCAAGAAGCCCAAGGAGATGGTCGACCCGAACACGAAGACCGACTACAAGAAACTGCGCAACCTCATAGAGATTGGCGACATGACCGAGGAGCGGCGTCAGATTATCTACGACATCGTGCAGCGAGGCTACATTTACTCCACCATCAACAGCTACTTCCCTGCCGAGAGCATCACCGACACCGACAACTTCATCAGCCTGCTCTTCTATTATGGTATGCTCACCATCCGTGGCGTACTCGGCGCAATGCTGAAGCTCGGTATTCCGAACAATAACGTGCGCATACAATACTACAACTACCTCATGCAGTCTTTCCAGCAGATTCACCCCACTGCGCTGACGCAGCTCAATACGCCGTTCTATCAGGCCGCTGTGGAGGGAGACTGGCGGCCGATGATGGACTCCATCCTCAAGGCCTACCACGACACCACCGCCGTGCGCCAGCTCATCGAGGGCGAGCGCAACCTGCAGGGATTCATGAACGCCTACCTCAGCCTAGACCCTTATTATCTCGTGGCCCCGGAGATGGAGTTTGCCCACGGCTATTGCGACTTCTTCCTCCTGCCCAACTACACGGTCTATCCCATGGTGGCCCACAGCTATATTCTGGAACTGAAATACCTCAAGGCCGACGCCAGTGAGGCTGAAGCCGAAAAACAATGGGACGAAGCTGTGGCTCAGATCCGAACTTATGCTGCCGACCGCAAGCTGCAATCCATGCTTCATGGTACGACGCTGCACTCCATCGTGGTGCAGATTAAGGGCTACGATATGCTAAGAATGGAGAAAATGTAAGAGCAGACCGCCTCACAGGAACATCACGGACTCATCGCCCTCATTGAACAGCAGGTCGAGGATGGAAAGATTGGGCTGGAAACCATACTTATCACGAAAAACTTGGTAATAGGGCTTTGGCTTCCACGACGCATCCTCGGCGGGATGCTTAGGACGTATCACATTGCGATAGTCGTGATAGAGCGTCTCAGCCTCAGGCTCATCGGGGTCTTCCATACCGATATGGCTGCGAATATCGTCGAAAACCAGCGAAATCATAGTCAGCGAACCGTACTTGGCGGGTGAGAGATAACGCTCGGTATAGCTCACGTGCGGCCAAATTTGGACCAGCTCGCACATCTTCTGCGTAATCTCCATGTTGAAATCAATAAGATATTTCCACTTTTTCTCAAAGAAAGGCCGAATGTCGTCAGCGTAGTAGTCGAAAAACGGACTCACGCCGTAGGCCGACATCAAGGCGTGCCAATGAAGGTGGCGCCAGTTGCCGTGGTCGGAGATGCGCACGTCTTTAATAGCAGTCTTCGTCAACGGCACGTCACCGTCCACTTCCACGGGGACGGAAAGGCTTTGCAGCCCCTGAGCCGTGGCGATGACGCAACGGTTGCGGTAGGTCTGGCGGATAAAGTTCTCGTGCTTCTCTATCTGGCACGATTCGTAGCGGTTGAGTTTTTGATACCACTGTACGGGACCGAAATATGTTGTACTGAGTATAGCTGTTGAAATCATTGATTACAAAGATATTTACCAAGGCAAATTCCAAAGGCGATAGGCTTTGCCGGCGATGTCGCATCTGAAGACGAGGCACTCGCCGTAGCCTGTATATAGGAGGAAGAGGTCGCAGTCGTTGCAGTCGCATTCCTTGGGGCAGGGATTGTGGGGGATGACGTAGCGCTGCCGGCTTACGGAGAGCGTATCACCGGGCAGGGCCATCACCTCTCCCAGGGCGTAGCTGCCGCTCTTGCCGCGGAAGGCCACTATGTCGCTCTTGGTCAGGCGATTGCTGCCGAGTTTGTTGACGAAGACGCAGTCGCCCTTGCCGATTCTATTGTTGATGTCGACGGGCGTCCTGTAGATACCGAACACGAAGAGACGCAGCAGCAACATCACGGCGGCCGATGTTGCCACGACCAAGAGGAATTTACACAGCTGTCTCATTTCGCGTTTTCGGTTGATTAAGACGAGGCGCCGCATCAGCCCTGCCCCATTGAGGGAGGAAGCGGATGCGACGCCACGGAATAGGGTATTTCTTATTTGATATTGTCCACCATTTTGAACAAGCGTCCCCATCTGATGCCGGAGAAGCCGTGGCGGTCGGGATCGCTGCTCCACCAGATGAAGATGGGCTTGCCCACGATGTGGTCTTCGGGCACAAAGCCCCAGTAGCGGGAGTCGGCCGAGTTGTGGCGGTTGTCGCCCATCATCCAGTAGTAGTCCATCTTGAAGGTATACTTCGTGGCAGGCTTGCCGTTGATGTAGATGCGGTTGTTCTTCACCTGTAGGTCGTTGCCTTCATACACGCCGATGGGGCGCATATAGATGGCGATGTTGTGCATGTTGAGGTTGATGGTCATGCCCTTCTTCGGGATAACGACCGGTCCGTAGTTGTCGCGAGTCCAGCCGTAAATCTGGTTAAGCGGATACACGGCGCCGGAGTAGAGATCCTTGTCAGTCACGCGGCGTGCGGCGGAGATAAGTCCTGCGCGCTTGAGTCCCTGCAGAGCCTTTGCGGTGAGGGGCATGTAGCCGTCGTACTGCTGCAGCACCTGCTGGTTGAGCACGAGTCCGTTCTCCACGTCGGTTCCATGCAGCCGGCCCAGCGATTCGAGGTCTTCCATCGTGATGCCGAGTTCCTTGCGCATGTCGTTGTACATATCGCCCATGAGGTCCATGGTGTTGACGTTGCGCAACTTCACAAAGTAGGCATACTGCACGTTGTCGGGCTCCTTGTTGCGCTTGCCGTTGAGATAGACGATGTCGTTCTTCACCTGCAGCGTCATGCCCGGCAGACCCACGCATCGCTTCACGTAGTTCTCGCGGCGGTCGACGGGGCGCCAGTGGATGGAGCCATACGTGAGCTGATGGTCTTGCAGGTAGGTGCGGCCCAGCGCGTAGCAGTAGGCGAAGAAGTCAAGTTGCTGTTGCGGATTCATCACCGACGGGTCGGCGGGAGCCGCAGTCTGCTGATTGTAGATGGCACGGCCGTTGTTGTAGGCCATGTCGTAGTATTCTGTCTGATAAGGCTGCTCGGTGAGGATGGTATCACCGGCGGGATAGTTGAAGACGACGATGTCGTTGAGCTCAACATGTCCCAAGCCTTTCACGCGGCGGTAGTCCCACTGCGGCCAGGGAATATAGCTCTGCACGTTGATGATGGGCAGCGTGTGCTGGGTGAGCGGCATGGTGAGCGGTGTCTCGGGGATACGCGGACCGTAGCTCAGTTTCGACACGAAGAGGTAGTCGCCCGTGAGCAGACTCTTCTCCAGCGACGAGGAGGGGATGACGAAGTTCTGGAAGAAGAAGAGGTTGATGAAATACACGGCCACGAGAGCAAACACGATGGCATCGACCCACGACATGATGAATCGCGTGACGCTGTTGGAGTCGCGCCACCACTGCCAGCGAATCTTCTTGGTGATGTATATGTCGTAGATGAAGGGCACCACAATCAGTCCCCACCAGCTCTTCACCCACAGAAGGAACAGCAGGTAGAGAACGAGAACGACGATAAACTTAGTCCACTGTTTGCGCGGATTGAGTTTAGCCTTTTCCTTATCAATCATTGTTTATCTAATGCTTTTTTATGGTTTCAAAATCGGCTTTTAAGGGAGTCTGAGCAGACTGCCGCGCCTTTAGAACTTGAAGAGGTCGCTTGTGGTGAGCAGTCCTTCGTGGGTCTGCGTGAACTCAGCTGCGAGCACGGCGCCGAGAGCAAAGCCTTTGCGCGAATGGGCAGAGTGGCTGATGGTGATGCAGTCGGCCTCAGAGTCGTAGCTGATGGTGTGGATGCCCGGCACCTCGTCGTGGCGCACGCTCTTGATGAGGAGCTCATTGGCGTTGTGGTCGTCGCTGCCGTCCACATGTCCGTCGTCCCAAGTGCAGGAGCCTTTCTTCCAGCTGTCCTTGCGGTCGAGGCGGTCTACGATATCCTCGGCCAGCGTGATGGCTGTGCCCGAGGGAGCGTCGAGTTTGTGCACGTGATGCGTCTCTTCCATCTCCACGTCATACTGCGGGAACTGGTTCATAATGCCGGCCAGATACTTGTTCACTGCCGAAAAGATGGCCACACCAATGGAGAAGTTGGAAGCCCAGAACAGCGTTTGGTGTTGCTCACGGATGATGCGCTCCACGTCTTCCTTATGGTCTTTCATCCAGCCTGTGGAACCACTGACCACCTTCACATGGTGTTTGAAGGCGCGCAGATAGTTGCCGTAGGCAGCTGTGGGGTTGGTAAATTCTATGGCGACATCGGCCGAAGCGAATGCCGGAGAGTCAAAATCCTCCTGATTGTCAACGTCTATTTTACATACAATTTCATGGCCACGCTGCAGGGCAATCTGCTCTATCATGTGGCCCATCTTTCCATAGCCGATAAGTGCTATCTTCATAATATATATTGTTACAATTTGATGTTTGTGGCAAAGATAATGATTTTTAGGCACATAACAGCCGTTTGCTATTTTAAATTAACAAAAATGGCTCATGTATCATCCCTTTACATTAGTTACGCAGCCAAAAAACTGAACTATGGATGATGAATTGATCATGCGGGATGCCAAATGTAGCCTCACGGGATGGCATATGCAAGCCCACAGGATGGCATATGCAAGCCGACGGGATGGCATATGCAAGCCGACGAGCCCCCATTTGGCAGCCGGCATGAGTATGCGGAAAATGCGACATGAGTAGCCCATGCCGAATGATGGTTTATAAAGAGAAAATTACAAAGGCATAATTTTGACAGACCAAAGTTTGTGAATAAGGAAGGAAAAGACTATCTTTGCAGCAGTCGGGTCGCGGCATCCCACCCTACCCCATGCAGAGGCGAACCACGGCACAATTGACCGACAACAGGAATCTATATTCCGTGTTCATGATACGTTCTCATTGAATGTCCCAGCAATGCCTTACTCATGCGTTACTCCCGCATTGAGCCGTGTGTCAAGATCTGCCTGGCCAAAAATCTCATGCTAACTTGTCTATCTGAAAGGAAATATTGCTGTCCGCTAAAACTTTTTTGATTGTACAAAATTAGGGCTGACACTTCTCACGAGGTATTTTTTAGAGTCAAAAATTGGGGGATAAGCAAAAAGTATGTATATTTGCAGTATTATATTATAATTTTCAAAAGATGACAAAAGCAAAGCCATTTATCAAGTGGGTTGGCGGCAAAAGCCAACTTATCGAGCAACTGGACGCTCTGCTGCCAGCTGACTTTGGTAATTGGGAGGACGCTACGTATATAGAACCCTTTGCTGGTGGCGGGGCCATGCTTTTCTATATGCTTCAGCGTTATCCGAACATTCATCACGCTGTAATCAATGATGTAAATCAGGATCTCACCACTTGCTATTGCACAGTTAGAAATTACCCGGAGGAACTCATAAATTCGTTGAACATAATAGAAAGAGAATACTTAGCTCTTCCAAACGATGAAGAGCGGCGTTCATTTTTTATGGAAGCCCGTGACCGTTATAATAAAAAAAATCTTGGTCCTGTAGAGAATACATCCTTATTCATTTTTTTGAATAGGACTTGCTTCAATGGTTTGTATCGAGTCAACAAAAAAGGGATGTTTAATGTGCCTTTTGGTAAGTATAAGAATCCAACCATATGTGATCCCCTGACCATTCGTAAAGATAGCGTATTGCTTCAAAGAGTAGAAATCTTAACAGGCGATTTTGAAAAGACATTCGATTCTGCGCAAGGCAACACACTTTTCTACTTTGATCCCCCTTATCGTCCACTAAGTGATACTTCGAGTTTCAACGACTATACAAAAGATTCATTTAATGATGACTCACAAGTGAGATTAAAGGAATATTGCGATAGAATTAATCAGGCTGGATATAAATTCATGCTTAGTAATTCTGACTGCAAAGGCAAAAATGAAGCTGATAACTTCTTTGATGTACTATATGGCAATTACGAAATAGAAAGAGTTATAGCTTCCCGCAGTGTGAATTCCAATCCCCAAAAACGAGGTAAACTAACGGAGATTCTTGTCCATAACTATCAAAAGACAAAGGGGAATGCTTTTCAGCACGACTTGTTTCATCAACAAATTAATCACGAATTGCTCCCTGTTGTAAATCATTAAAATAATGAAGAACTTTGAAAAATTCATGTCTCAACTCCAAGAGACAAATCAAATGTTGGACTTCTTCTGTGATTTCGATAAGATATCGCAGAATGTTGAAAATATAAAATTGAGCCTATGTATGCTTAATAGCCTTATAGGAACAACGAATATGCGCAAATCTGTTGAGACCATTTGGAATCGAGATCGAACTGCTTTTAATGTAATGGATATTCTCATAGCGGTTCGGAGTGAGGGTAAAAAGAAGGTACTTGACAATTTGGGGAAATGCGTTGTGCTTGATTCTCTATTCACTTCTGTCGATGGTGTTATGGAATTTCTTGACACAACTGGGTTAACAGAGATTTTCCAATCCAAGAAAATCAATGACCTCGTTGATTATGTATTTGGCATTGAAACTGGGTTGGATACCAACGCAAGAAAGAATAGAAGTGGCCATATCATGGAAGACATGATAGCACGTATATTCGACAAAAATGGTGTCAAATACAGAAGGGAAGTTTATTCACATGAATGGGCTGCAATAACTAATGTACTTGGCGACGACGAGAAACGTTTTGATTTTGTTATCGAGAAGCCTGCAAAGACTTATCTCATTGAGGTAAACTTCTATAGCGGTGGAGGCTCAAAATTGAATGAGGTCGCCCGTTCCTATTCTGACATCTCTCCTAAAATCAATTCGGTTCCAGGCTTTGAATTCGTGTGGATTACAGATGGTATTGGCTGGAGATCTGCGAAGAATAAGCTGCAAGAAGCTTACAGCATTATTCCAAGTATATACAATCTCACGGATATTAATGATTTTATTAATCGAATAAAATAAAAGTTGCTATAGAAATGAAAAAAGGTGGCATTGGCGGTGGAAACACCATTACAGGACTCATTTATGAGGGGAAAGTGGACCTTTCCACATATCTTGCCCAACAGAAAGGGTATCAAGTTAATGGTGAAGAAGTTCTGTATAAGGGCAAACTTGTAGCTCGTGTTTTCAAGAAACATGGATTTTATCGTTTTCTAAAGCGAAATGGAGTTGAATGGGAAAAGATTATCTCAAGTCAACTTCTGCCGGACAATTGTATTTATGTAATAGTCAACAATACACTTTTTATAATCGAGGTAAAGAACCAAAATGTAACAGGAAGTGTAGACGAAAAACTTCAAACTTGTGATTTTAAAAGAAAACAATACATCAAGCTTCTTTCGCAATTAAATATCGAAGTTGAGTATGTTTACATTCTCAGCAAATGGTTCAAGCAGCCAAAATACAAAGATGTCTTAAATTATATTATCAGTGTAAATTGTTATTATTATTTTGATTATATTCCTTTACAGAAGTTAGGTCTTCCGGTACCTGAAGAATGATAACATCTTACTACAAATCCCCCTCCCACGACTTCACCCTCATACAGGGTGATTGCAACGAAACGCTGTCGAAGTTCTCGTTTGGTTTCGATATGGTCTTTGCCGACCCGCCCTATTTCCTCTCTTCCGGAGGCATCAGCTGTCAGAGCGGAAAAGTTGTCTGCGTGGATAAGGGCGACTGGGACAAATCGAAGACACCGCAGGAGATGGATGCGTTTAACCTGCGATGGCTGACTTCCGTACGTGCCCACATGAAAGACAATGCCACGATATGGATTTCGGGTACCTACCATAATATCTTCAGCGTGCAGCAGCAACTTATTCGGCTTGGTTTCAAGATTCTCAATGTGGTAACATGGGCTAAGACCAATCCCCCACCAAATATTTCATGCCGGTATTTCACCTACAGTACCGAATTTATCATTTGGGCCCGAAAGCTCGCCAAAGTGCCTCATTATTTCAATTACGATTTAATGAAAAAGCTCAATGGCGACAAGCAGATGACCGACGTGTGGCATCTACCCGCAATAGGCAGATGGGAAAAGACGTGTGGAAAGCACCCTACACAGAAGCCACTGGGTCTGCTGGCCCGTATCATAGAGGCAAGCACGAAGCCCGACGCCTGGATTCTTGACCCTTTCAGCGGCAGCGCAACAACGGGCATTGCAGCTAATCTGTTAGGCAGAAAATATCTTGGTCTTGAAATCGAAGAACAGTATCTTGCCATAAGTCGAGCAAGGAGAGAAGAGATTGAACATGCTGACATTCGTGCTGACTATGTCAATCGATTGACAAAGAGCGGTAGCATACTGCCTCCTGATGACCTGTTTGTCCATGAAGACGATTCCTATTATGGAAAGATACCATGGCTTGAGGAATAGAGTTCCTATATAGACTCCCCTCCTCTTCCCCTCCCTCATCCGTCGCACCGTCCCATTTATAGCTATCGCATGTCGGGAAAATCAATATTGTAAAATATTGCTGTCCGCAAAACTTTTTTGATAGTACAAAATTAGGGCTGACACTTCTCACGAGGTATCAGCCCTTTTAGTATGTTCTTCGAGAAATCGGCTGTTGTGTCCACTGCAAAAGCCAACACATAAGGGTAAGGGCCTGCACGCTAAAGCGCAGGCCCTTACCCTTATGTGTTATTTTCTGGATTCAAGTTTCGAACAGCCTTACATGTATCCCAACCACCGGAGAATATCATTGAGATTGGCCACGATCATCAACAGCAACAGGAAGCCAATGCCAACAATCTCGGCATATTCCATAAACTTGTCCGACGGCTTGCGTCCCGTTATGATCTCATAGAACAGGAACAAAACAAATCCTCCGTCAAGAGCGGGAATGGGAAGAATGTTCATGAAAGCGAGGATGATGCTCAGGAAAGCGGTCATCATCCAGAAGGCGTGCCAGTCCCACTTGTCGGGGAACAGACTGCCGATAGCGCCGAAGCCGCCCAGACTCTTCACACCTTCGGGCGAGAAGACGTATCGCATATCGCTGATGTAGCCTCCGAGCACGTCAAAGCCATACTTGATGCCGGCCGGGAAACTCTTCAGGATGTTGTAGCTGATGTGGGTATTCTTGTAATGTGCCAGCGCATTGACGGGCGCATAACCCATCAGCAGGTCCTTGGTGAGCGTCGTGGAGAGCGTGTCCACCTTGCCCGTTGCAGCACGCTTCACGGCCACCGTCACCGTGCGCAGGCGCAGACTGTCGTCGCGCGTCTTGGCGGCCGTCATGGCGTCGGCAATGTGGCCTGTGGCATCCTTGTAGCTGTTGTAGCTGTCGAGCGACTTACCATTGAGAGCCACGATGACGTCGCCCTTCTTCAGCTGCATCTGCCAGGCCGGGGAGACGATGCTGTCCTTGGAATCCTCGGCAACGGGGATGCGCTTGAGCACTGTGTCCACCTCGTTCACCATGAACGGCTCCATGAAGCGGGGAGTGGACTGTATCATCTCCAGCATGTTGATTTTGCCGGGGAGGTTGACGCGCACCTGCTTGCCGTTGCGCAACACGTCGCAATACTTGGCCTTGGAGATGTCGCGGTAGACGTCGCCCGAGAACTCACGGAAGGCGCCACGGTCGGTGCCGAGGAGAATGTCGTGGTCGCGGAAGCCATAGCTCTTAGCTTCCTGATTGAACTTCATGCCGAGCGTCATGTCCTTCGTGGCGATATAGTCCTCGCCCCAGTGGAACATGATCATGCTATAGATAAAGAGTGCCAGCAGGAGGTTGACGGTGACACCGGCCACCATGATGATGAGCCGTTGCCAAGCGGGCTTCGTGCGGAACTCCCAGGGTTGAGGGTCGCGCTTGAGCTGTTCGGTGTCCATGCTCTCGTCCACCATACCCGCTATCTTGCAGTAGCCGCCGAGGGGCAGCCAGCCGATGCCGTAGGTTGTGTCGCTGTTCTTGGGCTTGAACTCGAAGAGGTGGAACCACGGGTCGAAGAAGAGATAGAACTTCTCTACGCGCACCCCGAAGAGCTTTGCCGTGAGCATGTGGCCCATCTCATGCAGGAGAACCAACAGCGATATGGCCATCATGAACTGTAGCAGCTTAATGAGAAAAACTTCCATTTGATATTGTCTTGTGTGTGTTTATTGTTTTATACCTATATTATATATGTCATCCCAGGATTTCGGTGGCTATCTTCCGGGCCTCGGCGTCGGTCTGCAGATAAACGTCGAGATTGGGAGAGGCGTCGAAGCTGGCGCGCTGCATCACCTGGCCGATGATGTCGGGCATCTGGAGGAACGAGCAACGGCCCTCGCGGAAGGCGAGATTCACCACCTCGTTGGCTGCGTTGAGTATGCAGGGCATGTTGCCGCCACAACGTATAGCCTCGTAGGCCAACTGCAAGCAGCGGAACTTGCCCATGTCGGGCTCGAAGAAGTCGAGATGACCCACCTTGAAGAGATCGAGCCGGTCGCCGTTGAGCGACAGCCGCTCAGGATAGGAGAAGGCATACTGGATGGGCAACCGCATGTCGGGCACGCCCAGCTGCGCCTTCACTGCGCCGTCCTTGAACTGCACGCCGCTGTGAACCACCGACTGCGGATGGATGAGTACCTGGATGCGGTCGGCAGGAACGCCGAAGAGCCAGCGGGCCTCCATCACCTCGAAGCCTTTGTTCATCAGCGTGGCCGAGTCGATAGTGATTTTGGCGCCCATCTTCCACGTAGGATGGCGCAGGGCGTCGGCAGCCGTCACCGTCTTCAGCTGGTCGAGACTGTACTGACGGAAGGGACCGCCCGAGCAGGTGAGCAGAATCTTGTCGACCTCGTTCATCTCCTCGCCCACGAGGCTCTGGAAGATGGCGCTGTGCTCCGAGTCGACAGGCAGCAGGTCGACGTGATACTTTCCGACAAGATTGAGAATCAGTTCTCCGGCCACGACAAGCGTCTCCTTGTTGGCCAGGCATATCTTCTTGTGGGCCTTGATGGCGTTGATGGTGGGCACGAGACCGGAGAATCCGACCATCGATGCCAGCACCGTGGTGATGGGTCCGGCCTCAACAATCTCTGCTATCGCCTTGCTGCCTGCATAGACCTTGATGTCGGGCAGGTCGGAAAGCCGTGACTTCAACTCGTCGAAACGGGCCTCGTTGGCGATGACCACAGCCGCGGGATGAAACTCGCGCGCCTGCTCTGCAAGTTTGTCAACGCTGTTGTTGGCCGTGAGGGCATAGACCTCATAGCGGTCGCTATGCTGACGGATGACGTCGAGCGCCTGCGTGCCGATGGAGCCTGTGCTGCCAAGAATGCATATTTGTTGTTTCATTGATTTTTCGTTCATACGGAATATACGGACTAAAGCTCCAGCAGTCCTTCAGGGATGTGGAGCGTGATGTGTTGCTGTTGAGGATCGAAGCCGGCGATGAGCTCTTCCGCAAGGGGAATGAGGCGGCGCTCACCATCGGCGGTCTCCACCTCGATGAGCGTATTGGCGGTGGAGGTGTCTACAGAGGTGACCGTGCCCACATCATGTTGCGTCGAGGCGTCGATGACGTGGAATCCCGTGAGCTGCGAGAGACTCATGCCTTCATCGTCTGTGGTCTGCGACTTGGGAAAGAAGACATAGCAGTTGACAAGCGGACGGGCCTCCTCAGCCGTGTCGACGCCCTCAAACTTGATGATAGCCAGGTCGTCGCTGCGGAAGCGGTATTCCTCGATGAAGAAAGGCACGACGATACCGTCGATTTCCACAAAGAGGAAATCGGCATCGTTGCGGTCGAAGATGTCGTCGGTGAAGTTGAACATCAGCTCGCCGCCCACTCCATGGACCTTTCCCAAGCGTCCGATCCTGAATACGTCGTCGGGCTTAATCATCTACGCGGGAAATTTTTGCCCCAAGCTGATTGAGGCGTTTTTCGATGTCCTCATATCCGCGGTCAATCTGGGCGATGTTCTCTATACGGCTCGTGCCCTCAGCGCTCATGGCGGCGATGAGCAGGGCGATGCCCGCACGGATGTCGGGACTCGTCATGCGGCCTGCACGGAGGCGTATCTGATGGTCGTGGCCCACAACGACGGCACGGTGGGGATCGCAGAGGATGATCTGGGCGCGCATGTCGATGAGCTTGTCGACGAAGAACAGTCGGCTCTCGAACATCTTCTGATGGATGAGCACGCTGCCCCGGGCCTGCGTGGCCACAACGAGCAGCACCGAGAGCAGGTCGGGCGTGAGTCCGGGCCAGGGCGCATCGGAGAGCGTCATGATGGTTCCGTCGAGGAACGACTCTATCTGATAGTGCTTCTGGGGCGGGATATAAAGGCTGTCGCCCTGCTGCTGCACCTTCACGCCCAAGCGGCGGAAGGCATCAGGAATAAGCCCCAGGTTGCGCACGCTGCAATTTTCAATCTTCACGCCGTCGCCCACCATGGCTGCCATGCCGATAAACGATCCCACCTCGATCATATCGGGCAGGATGACGTGCGAGGCACCGTGGAGCTCCCCCACGCCCACGATGGTGAGCAGATTGGAGGCGATGCCGCTGATGTTGGCGCCCATGGCGTTGAGCAGATGGCAGAGCTGCTGGATATAAGGCTCGCAGGCAGCATTGTAGATGGTGGTGGTGCCCTTGGCCATCACGGCAGCCATGATGATATTGGCCGTACCGGTCACGCTGGCCTCGTCGAGGAGCATGTAGCGGCCATGGAGCTGCTTGCCCTCGAGCAGATAAATGTCGCGCTCCTCGTCGTGGACGAAGCGGGCTCCCAGGCTCTTGAATCCCAGGAAGTGGGTGTCCAGACGGCGGCGTCCTATCTTGTCGCCACCGGGTTTGGCCACGGCGGCCTTGCCGAAACGGCCGAGCAGCGGACCGATCATCAGCACACTGCCGCGAAGCTGTGCGCACTTGTGGATGAAAGACTCCGACTCAAGATAGTCGAGGTTGATGTCGTCGGCCTGAAACTCATACTCATGGCGCGAGAGACGGTTGACCTTCACACCGACGTCCTCGAGCAGTTTGATGAGGTTATTCACATCGAGGATGTCAGGGACGTTGCTGATGCGCACTACGTCTGAGGTGAGGAGCGTGGCGCAAATCACTTCGAGCGCCTCGTTCTTGGCTCCCTGGGGCTGGATGGTGCCCTTGAGCTTATGGCCTCCTTCGATATAGAATGCTTCCATTTACTTTTTCTTATTGCGCTTGTTGGGCACTTGAGGTTCTTTTACAACTTTCTCAAACTTGAACTGCTTCAGGTCGAGTTTGATTTTTCCATCGGTAAAGAGGGCTAGGTCGGCGGCAACCTTCTCGTTGTCGCTCGATCCGTGGCTCCATTCCACGAGGTTGCGTTTCATCTGGTTGGCCGCATAGCGGGCCAGCGTGTCGCGCTCCGGTCCCGGCTCCATCGTCTTCAGGCGTTCGAACACCTCGAAGAGGATGTGGCCGTAGTGGCGCACGGGAATGCGCGTCATAGGATAGGCCACCTTGTCGGGATGAGTGGTGATGGAATGGGCGTGGGAGACGTCGAACGGCCAGTCGATGTCGAGTTTGAATTGGCTCAGTATGGCCAGATGGTCCCACAGCCGGTTCTCCCATTCCGTACGGTTCTTCGTGCGGTTCTGGGGATGCATGCGGCCCATGATGGCCACGATCGACTTGGCGCAGCGCAGACGGTCGTTGCGGTCGGGAAGGGAGACGCAGTATTCCACCATCTCCTGTATCTCGCGGCCGTACTCGGGCAGCACGAGCTGCGAGCGCTGTGTGTTATAATCTAATCCTTCTATGTTCATGTTTCTAGAAATATGCGGGTGACAGTTGCTGATCAGAGCAGTTTGCGCGGCAGCTTGGCCACGAAGTCCTTCAGATAGAAGGGCACGAAGTAGGCCACGTCCTCAAACTTCTCCTGCGCGATGCGCTTCTCGGCCAGCGGCAGCATGTTTTTGGCCAGCGGCTCGATGCCCTCGATGAGGTGGGCGTTGGGATTGTTGATGGCCTTCATGCACTTTGCGGCACCATTGCCGAAGAAATACATCGGATGGGAGAGGAACTCCTTGTAGGTGTCGCCGTCCACCACATCCGAGTGGATGGGACGCTTCTCCCTCAGCGCGCGGTCGAACACCTGGGCGTAGACTTCCATGCGTCGGGCGTCGAGCATCGGGCAGAGCAGGGCATCCTCGTCGGTGACCATCTCCTGGAGCAGCACCGGCACGCAGAGCAGCTCGAGCGTCGGCACAGCGATGAGCTTCAGGTTGCGGCCGTAGCAGATGCCCTTGGCCATGGAGACGCCAATGCGCAGACCCGTGTAGGAACCCGGACCGCAACTCACGGCTACATAGTCGAGAGGTATGGCATGGTTGTCGGTGAAAGAGAGCGCTTCGTCGACAAATGAGCCCAAACGCTCGTTATGGTGAGGACCTGTATGATCTTCCTTGTTGAAAATTATTGCGCCATCGTGGCTCGCAGCTACCGAACATACATCGGTACTCGTCTCAATGAAAAGAATAGACGACATATTTAAAATGAATATTCAAATAATTAATGTGCAAATTTACTCTTTTTTTCCCACTTTTTTGTACTTTTGCAGAAATTTAACGCGAAAGAAAGTATGATACAATCTATGACTGGCTACGGCAAGGCTGTCGCTACCTTTCAAGACAAGAAAATTCATGTTGAAATTAAGTCACTCAACAGCAAGACTACAGACCTGTCTACTCGCATTGCGCCTATCTATCGCGACAAGGAGATGGAGATTCGCCAAATCGTCACCAACTCCCTGAAGCGCGGCAAGATAGACCTCTCACTCTGGGTGGAGAAAGAAAACATTACCAGCGCTACGCCCATCAACGCCGCACTGGTGGAAGACTACTATCATCAAATCAAGGACATCGCTGAGAAAACCGGCATTCCGGAGCCCACCGACTGGTTTTCAACCCTCCTGCGCCTGCCCGACGTGACCTTGAAGACCGAAGTTGAGGAGCTCACCGACGAGGAGTGGGCTGTGGCCCGTCAGACCCTGCTCGACGCTCTCGACGAGCTCAACGCCTTCCGCCGTCAGGAAGGTGCCGCTCTGGAAAAGAAATTCACCGAGAAAGTCGACAACATCGAACGTCTGCTGCACGAGCTGGAGCCCTTCGAGCAGAGCCGCGTGCCCAAGATCAGAGAGACCATCGTGAAGGAACTGGAAGAGATTCCCAATGTCGACTACGACAAGAACCGGCTGGAGCAGGAACTGATCTACTACATCGAGAAACTCGACATCAGCGAGGAGAAACAACGCCTGGCCAACCACTTGAAGTATTTCCGTGAGACGATGGCTGAGAACAAGCCCAACGGAAAGAAACTCGGATTCATCGCCCAGGAGATGGGCCGCGAAATCAACACCACCGGCTCGAAGAGCAACCAGGCTGAGATGCAGAACATCGTGGTGAAGATGAAAGACGAGCTAGAGCAGATCAAGGAGCAGGTGCTGAATGCCCTTTGATGCCGGAAGAAGCAAGAAGATATAAAGCGATATAGACTATGGCAGAAGACAACAGCCGCCCACTCAGCGGCACAGGCAAGCTCATCATCTTCTCTGCGCCCTCAGGAAGCGGCAAGAGTACGATCGTGGGCTGGCTGATGAAAGAACATCCCGAACTGAACCTGGCTTTCTCCATCAGCTGCACTTCGCGTGCCCCCCGCGGCACGGAGCGCAACGGCGTGGAGTATTTCTTCCTCACGCCCGAGGAGTTCAAGGCCAAGATCAACAACGACGAGTTTCTGGAATACGAGGAAGTTTACGCCGACCGCTTCTACGGCACCTTGAAGTCGCAGGTAGAGAACCAGACAGCGAAGGGCGAGAATGTGGTGTTCGACGTCGATGTCAAGGGCGGCTGCAACATCAAGCGCTTCTATGGACCGCGGGCCCTGAGCATCTTCATCCAGCCTCCATCGATAGAGGAATTGGAGCGAAGACTCGTCAGCCGCGCCACCGATGCCCCTGAGGTCATCCGTCAACGGCTCGACAAGGCCTCCTACGAGCTGACTTTTGCGCCCAAGTTCGACCATTGCGTGGTGAACGACGACCTCGCAACGGCCGAGAACCAGGTGTACCAGCTGGTGAAGGACTTCCTGAAGAACGATTGATACCGGAACTCATGATTGAAACCGGAATATTCGGGGGATCATTCAATCCCATCCATACAGGCCATATCTCCTTGGCAGAGCGCATTCTCACGGAGGCGCGGCTCAGGGAGGTGTGGTTTGTCGTCAGTCCGCTCAACCCCTTCAAGCGCAACGCCGACGACCTGCTGGCCGACGACAAGCGACTGGAGATGACCCGGCTGGCGTTGAAAGACCATCCCGGGCTCGTGGCCAGCGACTATGAGTTCCGCCTGCCGCGACCTTCCTACACGTGGAAGACGCTGAGCCGGCTGCGCGATGATTACCCCGACCGCCACTTCTCGCTCATCGTGGGGGCCGACAACTGGCTGGCCTTCGACCGATGGTCGCATCCCGAATTCATCAAGGCCAACTTCCCGATTCTGGTCTATCCGCGGCCCAACTGTCCGCTGACGGCCGACTCGCTGCCCAAGGGCGTGAGCTTCATCGACATGCCTCTCTGCGACCTGAGCAGCACGGAGATTCGCCAGCGGCTGAGAGAGGGATTGCCCATCGACGGACTGGTGCCCGAGAGCATACTGCCCTTGGTGAGGAAATACTATGCCAAAGGCGGAACTGCCGGAAGTAAGTAACTTAAGGATATGCTAACGTTGATGAAATACGTGCTGAGCGGTGCGTCGCTCTTCTTCGAACCCCTGCGCAGGAATGGAGCATTCTTTGTCTTCATGTATGCGTTGGGGCTGGCCTGTTCGTGGCTTGACTATTCGTCGAGCCATTACGACGCGCTCTATGCCGAACTCTTCATCGACGTCTACGCGCTGTGCGTCGTGCTGGCCTTGCTGCCCGGCCGCATAAGGCTCTGGACGCGGCGGGTGCTCTACGTGATTCTCTACGCCGTCGCCTTCATCGACCTCTACTGTCTGGTGAAGTTCGACTCCACGCTCACGCCAACGATGCTCATGCTCGTGGGCGAGACCGACCCGCGCGAGGCCAGCGAGTTTCTGTCCACCTTCCTCGACCCCTCACTTGCCTCGACACCCGTCGGCTGGCTGCTGCTCCTGCTCTTTGCCCACGTCATCTTCACCCTTCGCCACAAGCTCTGGCGCGCCTTCCGTCTGCCCCACGTCAAGTTGCCTACTATTCGCTGGCGGCGGAACAGAGAAGGAGCCGTGGCTGGCGTATTGGTGATGGTTATCTTGTCCCTGGCCTGGCCGAAGAGCGCCGGCAACAAGCAGGCCGTGGCCAAAATCATGTCGGTTCCCTCACTGGGCGACATCGAACGGCTGCTCGCCACTCGCGGTCATGCCGTGATGTATGAGCCTGTCTACCGGCTGGCCTTCAGCGTCCGCAGCAACAATCTCGCCAACAAGCAGGTGAACACGCTGCTCAAGGCCTCGGCAAAAGTCAGAGTCGACAGTTGCAAGTTCACCACACCGCGCATCGTGCTCATCATCGGTGAGAGCTACGGCCGCCACCACAGTCAGCTCTACGGCTACCGCATGCCCACCACTCCCCGTCAGCGCAGGCTGATGCGGCGGGGCGAACTGGTGCGATTCGACGATGTCGTGACGCCCTTCAATCTCACGAGCTACGTGTTCAAGAACGTGCTGTCGATGCATGTCGTGGGACAGCAGGGCGACTGGTGCGACTATCCGCTGTTCCCGCAGATATTCCGCAAGGCCGGCTACCACGTCACGTTCATCACCAATCAGTTCCTCTCCAAGGCCAAGGAGGAGGTCTACGACTTCAGCGGCGGTTTCTTCCTCAACGACCCCACGCTCAGCGAGCAGGAATTCGACACCCGCAACACCTCGCTCCACACCTACGACGAAGGACTGCTCGACGACTATGCCGCGCTGAAGCGTGAGGACACCGACCACAACCTCACCATCATCCACCTCCTGGGGCAGCACGTAACGTATCCCGACCGCTATCCCGCCGACCGCAGAAAGTTCACCAAGGACGACTACGGCTGGCGCACAGAGCTCAACGACAAGCAGCGCGCCGTGCTGGCCGACTACGACAACGCCGTGCTCTACAACGACAGCATCGTGGCGGCCGTCGTGAAACTCTTCGCCAAGCAGGACGCCGTCGTCATCTACATGCCCGACCACGGCGAGGAGTGCTACGAGGAGAACAGAGGATTCATCTGCCGTCTGCATTCGGCCCGCGTCGACTACAAGCTGGCCCACTACGAGTTTGAGATTCCGTTCTGGATCTACGGCTCGCGCATCTTCCGTCAGCGGCATCCCGACCTCTGGCACACCATCACCGCAGCCCGCCACCGCCGATTCATGACCGACGCCCTGCCCTACCTGATGCTCCATCTGGCAGGCATCTACACACAGCTCTACCAGCCGCAGTTTGACATTCTCAGTCCGCAATACGACGAGAAACGGCCACGGCTGCTCAAGAACTCAGTTGACTACGACACATTACGCCCATGACGAATAACGGATTTTCGCGCACAGAATGCAACGCCCTTCGTGGAATTGCCATCATCGGCATCTTTCTCCACAACTATTGTCATTGGCTCGGTCCCATCGTGAAGGAAAACGAATATCAGTATTTCCAGCTCAACGTTGACCGGCTTGCCCATGCCGTGCAGTGCGCCGACGCCTCACTGCCGTTGCATCTCCTTTCGTTCTTCGGTCATTACGGCGTACCACTGTTCCTTTTTCTCAGCGCCTTCGGTCTCGTGCGCAAATACGAGGCCAATCAGCAAACCCGTATTTCCACCGTTCCCTTCGTTTGCTATCACTTCCTGAAACTTTTCAAGATGATGATTGTTGGCTTCGTTGCCTTCACCATGCTCGACGCCATCACCCCCCAGCCCCATCACTATCATTTCACGGATGTCATTGCCCAGCTGCTGTTGGTCAACAACGTGCTGTCCAATCCCAGCAAAGTCATCTGGCCGGGACCCTACTGGTTCTTCGGCCTCATGCTCCAACTCTATATCGTCTACCGGCTGTTGCTCTATCGCCGTCATTGGGGATGGACCATAGCGCTGGCCGTGGCGTTCACCGTGGCCCAATGGTTCTTCGACCCAGAAGGCGCGGCTCTCGAGCGCTACCGCTACAACTTCATGGGCGGCATGCTGCCCTTTGCCCTCGGCCTTCTGTATGCGCGGTTTGAGGAGCCCCTGCTCAGATGGCGCGGGCGGCTGAATCCCGTGCTGACCGACCTGCTCACATTCTTGGTGAGCACGGCACTCGTCGTCGTGCTCAGCGGCAACTTCATCGGCTGGTCGCTGGTTCCCGCCTTTGTCTGCACGGCTGGTCTGGCGCTTGTACGATTGTTGGGCCATTGGCCCCTGCTCCTGGACGGATGCGCATGGATGGGCGGCATCTCGGCGGCGCTCTTCGTCTGCCATCCCATCACCCGAAAGATCTTCATCCCCATCAGCCGCGCCGGTGACGTCTGGACCGGACTGCTGCTCTATGTCGTGGCCTCCGTGTGCCTGGCATGGCTGTTCAGGCTGTTGCTCAACAAGATTCCCAATCCAACCCTGCGCAGATGATGAAGAGGATTCCCGACATCGAACTTGCCAACATCTCGCGCTTCCGTGGTGAGCTCATGGGACTGGCCATGCTCTTCATCGTGCTCTTCCACGTGGCACTGCCCCGCAGCGACAGCTTCTACGGGCTGCGCCGCATGGGCAACATCGGCGTGGACATGTTTCTCTTCCTGAGCGGCATCGGACTATGGTACTCCTGGACGCGCTATCCCGACTTGAAGCGGTTCTTCCGCCGCAGGCTGTGGCGCATCTATCCTGCTTGGCTGGTCGTGGCCTGCGCCTACTACATTCCCGACTACCTCCAGCACGGCTACCATTCGACCAGTCTCGTTGACCTCATCGGCGACATCGCCATCAACTGGGACTTCTGGCTCCACGCCGAACTCACCTTCTGGTACATCCCCGCAACGATGATGCTCTATCTCTTAGCACCAGCCTATATGGAACTCATCCGCCGACATCCCGTCTATCGCTGGGCTCCCGTGCTGATGATCTGCTGGTGTATACTCGTGCAGTGGGTGGCGCCCATCCATGCAGCGCTGGGTCATCTGGAGATTTTCTGGAGCCGCGTGCCCATCTTCTTCATCGGCATCAACATGGGAGCTGAGGTCATGGCGAAGCGCAAGCTCGACGGAGCCACCATCTGGCTGATTATCCTCGGCTTTGTCATGCCGCTGGCAGCCAGCATCTTCCTCGAGCAGACCGCCCACGGAACGTTTCCGCTCTTCATCGAGCGCATGCTCTACATCCCCCTCACCGTCACGGCCATCCTGCTGCTCAACCGCCTCTTGCGCCGCACGCCGTCGGGGCTCAACCGGTGTCTGACCTTCGTGGGAGCCATCAGCCTCGAGACCTATCTCATCCATGCTGGCTTCGTCATGCCCTGGCTCAACCGGCTGCAACTGGGCTATTGGCCCACGTTCTTCCTCTGCTGTGCCATCACGTTGCCCACGGCGTGGGTGCTCCATCGCGTACTGAGTCTCTGTGTTCCAAAAAATAGTTAAAGCAATGCATAACATATCACGTCTTTGGTCCACATATCTTTTGCCCGCCATCCGCATCATCCGACCGCGGCAGTGGGTGAAGAACTTCTTCGTCTTCCTGCCGCTGTTTTTCGGCGGACAGATGGCCAATACCTCCTTGTTCATCGAGGCCCTCATCACCTTCGTGGCCTTCTCGCTGGCCGCCTCGTCCATCTACTGTCTCAACGACATTGTCGACGTGGAGGCCGACCGCCAACATCCCGTCAAGTGCCACCGCCCCATCGCCTCAGGCCAGGTGTCGGTGCTCGCGGCCTACGTGCTCATGATGGTCATGCTGCTCTTGTCGCTGGGCTGCTGTCCGTTGATGGGCGACCGTGGACTGACCGTCGGCGCCGTTGTGCTCGGCTATTGGGCGATGAACGTCGGCTACTGCGTGTGGCTGAAAAGCTATGCCATCATCGACGTCTGCGTCATCGCCTTCGGCTTCGTGCTGCGCATTCTTGCCGGCGGACTCGCCACCGACATCGAACCCAGCAACTGGCTCGTGCTGATGACCTTCCTGCTCACGCTCTTCCTGGCTTTCGCCAAGCGGCGCGACGACGTGCTGCGGATGGAATCAACAGGAAAACCGCCCCGCAAAAATACGATTCGCTATAATCTTACGTTTATCAATCAGGCAATCACCATCACCGCCAGCATCACGCTCGTCTGCTACATCATGTACACGGTGTCGCCCGAGGTTACGGCGCGCTTCAACAGCCACTATGTCTATCTGACGACCATCTTCGTACTGGTGGGATTGCTGCGCTACATACAGATCGCCGTTGTCGACAAGAAGAGCGGCGACCCGACAAAGGTCATCCTGCGCGACCGCTTCACGCAACTGGTCGTGCTGGCTTGGGGCTTGTCCTACCTCTTCATCATCTATTTTTAAGAATGAAACATAGAAAGAAAATATACGCCTTCGACTTCGACGGAACCCTCACCCGCCACGATTCGCTCATAGACTTCATAGCTTTCAGCCGTGGCCGGATCACGCTCGCCTATGGGCTGTTGATGTTTCTGCCGCTCATCGTGCTGATGAAACTGCATCTCTACGACAACGGCAAGTGCAAGGAGCGGCTGTTCCACTTCTTCTTCCACGATGTCGACGAGGGCTATTTTAACGATCTCTGCGAGCACTTCGCCCGCCGCCGGGCCCGCATCATCCGGGCCAAGGGCATGCAGCGCGTGAAGGAAGCCGTCAGGGAGGGCTGCGACGTGCTCATCGTCAGCGCGAGCGTAGACAACTGGGTGCGCCCCTTCTTCGAGCAGGCCGGACTGACGACGACGGGACAGCATCCCCAGGTGCGCATCGTGGGCACGAGGGCTGAGGTTCACGGCAGTTGGCTCACGGGCCACTTCGCCACGCCCAACTGCTACGGCGCCGAGAAGGTGCGCCGCATCACCCAGCTTTATCCTTATCGCGAAGAATACCGGCTCATCGCCTTTGGCGACAGCAGGGGAGACAAAGAAATGATGGATTTTGCCGATGAAAAATATTATAAGCCGTTTAAGTAGCGAGCACCGTGCCCAACTGGGCGAGGTCGTGAGGTTTGGCATTGTCGGCGTGGTGGCCACGCTGTTGCAGTATGGCATCTATCTCCTGCTGGTGTGGCTGGCGCCCAAGTCGCTGTCGGCGGCCCACTCCCATCTGTGGTCGTCGGTGAGCATGACGATTGGCTACATCCTCAGCTTCGTCTTCAACTTCTTCGCCTCCACGCGGTTCACCTTCCGCGTCAAGGCCAACACGCGCCGTGGAGCCGGTTTTCTCTTCTCCCACGTCGTCAACTATCTCTTGCAGATGGTGACGCTCAACTTCTTCCTCTTCATCGGCGTGAGCAATAAGTGGGCACCGATACCGATGTTCTGCATCTGCGTGCCGGTCAATTTTCTTCTCGTCAGGTTTTTTCTCAAACGATAATGCAACGCTTTCTTCGTCTTTTTCGTGTCCATCGTGACGAATGGCCGGCAATGCTTCCCGTATTGCTCGTGGTGCTGACGGTCAACCTGCTGGTGATTCTGCATTACTGGCCGCTGTTCTCCCAGCCCAGCGACAGCGTCTTCGGTCCATTCCCCAGCAAATTCCACGTCTCGGGCTTCGACGCGCTGCTCTATTCGATGTCCTCCCGTTGGAACATCTTCTACAACATTTGTTTCCGCCATCCGCTGCTGCCCTATTTTCTGCTCCCCACGTGGGCCGTGACGCGACTCCTGTTGCTCATCACGGGCTACAACTGCGTGCAGTGGGTGCTGGGCCTGCAGCTCGGTCTCTGCGCTTTCTATGGCTTTCTGTTTTTCTTCCGCCTGCTTCGCGACACGCTGCGGCTGTCGGGCTTTGAGTCCGCCACGCTTGTCTGGCTGCTTCTGTCGTTTGGCATGATTATGGTGAGCACGGCTGTTCCCGACCATTTCATCTTCTCGTTCTTTCTCCTGCTCTTCACTCTGTGGCTCGCAGGGCGCCGCATGGCATCGCGAAAGCCCATGACCACTGCTGAGACCTTCTGGCTGTTCATCCTCACGGCCGGCGTGACACTCACCAATGGCGTGAAGACGCTGCTCGCGCAATGGCTTGTCAACGGCCGCCGCGTCTTCCGCTGGCGCAACGTTGCCGCACTGGCCTGTGGCGTATTGCTGATTTGGGGAATAGGCAAAATCTCATTCGAGCTCGTCGTGAAGCCCGACATAGAGGCACGCACTGCCGCTAAACAGAGGGCTGAAAAGAAGCCTCAACCCAAACCCACCGCCCAACGGGCCCCGCACCACGAAGAAAGCAAGAGTCCTTTCGCCACGTACCTTCGCTGGGCAGACACACAGACGCCTCGCTGGGCCTCATTGCGCGAGAACTTCATGGGCGAGACGCTGATTCTCCACCGCTTCCACCTGCTCGAAGATATTGGCACGGGCCGCCCAACATTCATTTCCTACGAGAGCGCTGTGCCTTACGCCATCGAGGCCATATTGTTTATATTGGCAGTATTGGGCTTTATTGTAGCCCTACGTCAGCGACTGGCTTGGCTGGCGATGTCGTGGTTGGGCTTCGATATAGTGATTCATTTTGTTTTCGGATTCGGCCTCAACGAAGTTTATATCATGGCTTGTCATTGGGCCTTCACCCTGCCGTTGATGATCGGATTCCTGATTAGCCGACTGCGCGACTGGCCCCGCCGCCTGCTGACCTTCCTGGTTCTCCTTATCGCCGCCGCAATGCTCGCCTACAACCTCACGCTCGTCGTGCAGTATTTGGCGTAGCAAGAGAATACCACCAATAGTCAAGGAGGCCTATATTATAAGGTATGGATAAACGCCGGCTTGGCATCTATATCAATGTAAACGCATGTTTCGACATTGCAGAATGAGAAATACCCCACTGAGGTATTGCTCATTTTTTTTGCTCTGGACATTATCTATGCTGTCTGAACCATTTCTTTCGACTATGCTCATCGCTTATCAATGTCTCGTGACGACCGTCACGTTTGTGCGTGACGAACATCACGTCCTTGCGTGACGACCATCACGTTCATGCGTGACGACCATCACGTAGTTTCGTGACGGTCATCACATTTGTTCGCTACGCTGTTGCGTTCTGTCGCTAAAGATGTTACGTTCTATCGCTAAAGCTGTTGCGTTCTTCCGGTAGAGCAGTTGTGTTCTATCGCTAAAGCTGTTGTGTTTTTCCGCTATAACTATAACCATCTTCCGCGACAACTGTCACCTTTGTGCGTGACAAATGTCACGTTCGTTCGCGACAAATGTCACGTTCGTCGGTGACAATTGTCACGCACTTTCGTGACAAATGTCACGAGACATGACAGTAAGTTCAAAAGGGAGAATTTACCAAAGAACAATATCTCAGAAACCGGATAAATGCACGAGAGAAGCGAGGAAGTGTAACGGAGAGATGGCTGGAGATGCACTGTGCCCATTGGTCTATTTTTCAAAGCATTATCTTTCGGAGGTACTGCCTTCCAGGCAGAAGCAATTCTTTTAGTCCATTACCGGGCACATGTCCGCTTCGCTACCATGTACCCGGTTTCTGAGGTGTGGCCTTCCAGGCCATTACGCATCATTTGACGCCCATACTTTGTGAAATCATTCGGCAGGGATGCCGCCGCTCCTACTGCACTTTGTGTTTAGATTCTGTGTGATGTCTGTACCCCCGGGAGGGGGTTGCGTCAACATAGCGAGGGGATGAGCGACATGAGCAAAGCGAATGGCGCGATTCCCTTCGTTGGGGAGTCATCCCGATTGCGATACCCCCTTGGGGGTTGCGTTAATACCCAATTTATGTTCAGAAAGCCTATGATTAACGCAACCATTCTTGAGGCCGCGCCAGCAAAATTATGAATTATGAATTATGAATTATGAATTGTATCCATTGCCCACACGAATCCCTTGGCGGTGCGTACACCGTTGTCCTGGAAGTGGTTGCCGGGATTCCATTCGAGGATATTCGCGACATGGGCTTCGTCCAAGAGTTGCTGCTGACGCCGAATGGCCGTACCGATGGTGGTGAGGATGGGCGTACGCGAACGTTCTTCCCGGTCGCCAAGACTCAGATAGAAGGCCTTGGCCTGCGGTGCGTGCGCAGCGGCATAGTCGAGCCAATCCTTATACCACACCGAAGGCGAGGCAGCAACAACGGCTTCGAAGGGCTGTCCGGCTTGATAGCCAGCCCACAGAGCGAAAAGTCCGGCCAAGGAATAACCACCAAGGATAACCTGAACTTTGGCGCCATCCTGAGAAGTCATCTTGACGAGTTCCTCATTAACTATTTGCCCCAAACTTTCGAGAGTCTTCGCTGCGCCATTGCCAAAGGGCGTCTTACCGAACACGGGCGGTGCGGGCCACGGAGCCAGTTCGTCGAACCACCGGTCGACATGCACGGCAATGAATCGAAAAGGAACGTTAGTATTACTTGATATCCAATCCAGTTCTGCGTCGAGTTCCTCGAGGTCGTGTCCGTCGACAGGTTGCACCAGGAGCACCTGCGCCTGCTCGCTGCTTTGAAAGACCGTGCAGGTCCGATGGTTGATAACTACTTGCTGTTTCATAATACCTTATTATATTACTGCAAAGATACGCAATTCCGACGGACAAAGCAAATAAAATGATGATAGCGCTTAATCGGTACCACTCATATCACTTGAATCGGTACCATCTGTAGCGCTTGAATCGGTACCAATCGTATCGCTTGAATCGGTACCAAGATTGTAGGCAGAGCCGTCATGTTGC
>Ga0256406_1002315_pt1 | contig 27327 bp, 43 predicted proteins | sample RumenRJG_03DNA_FD_185986 | JGI IMG/M metagenome (GOLD analysis project Ga0256406, IMG submission 185986) | Bovine rumen microbial communities from Lethbridge, Alberta, Canada - RJG_03 | ecosystem: Host-associated > Mammals > Digestive system > Stomach > Rumen | place: Canada: Alberta | collected...
GCTGGCTGTACCACAGAATACGCATGTGCATCTGGAAACAGTGGAGGTGTGTGCGTACGAGACTTCGGAAACTCAGAGGCCTGAAAGTTTCTGAGAATCTGGCTCGAGCGGCGGCCTTCAGTCGTAGGGGCTACTGGTTCGTCTCTAATACCAGGGCTGTCAAGACTGCGCTTACAAAGAAAAGACTGGTTGCATGGGGATTTTTCGATTTATCCTCATACTACCAGTCTCTGCATTAACTATTGAAACCGCCGTATACCGAACGGTACGTACGTTGCGGTGTGAGAGGACGGGGGTTAATCTCCCCCTCCTACTCGATGGAAGAATTGACGTTCCGGCGCCTGCTTCCTACAATCAGTGCAGAAAGAGGAAGATGACATGAAAAGAAGAGTACTGTCCGCTGTTATCATGACCTGCCTGTTCGCAGGTCTTTCCCTGCCGGTATCTGCGGCACCGGCCGTCATGGAAGATGGCGGAATCTTTGATGCGGCGTACTATGCCGAACAGAACCGGGACGTGAGCGCCGTATTCGGTACAGATCAGACTGCACTGTACCGGCACTGGCTGATCTGCGGAAAACAGGAGGGACGACAGCCCTATGATCCGTCGTACGATATCGATTCCCTGCTGGATTTACAGCCAGCAGTGAATGTGGATTACAGCACAAGTCTGGGAAAATCCATGGCGTGGGATCCGGCTTTTTCTGCGTATTCCGGTACTTCCACTCTGCCCAAAGGTGTCGCGCATATAGCGTGGGACAAAAGCGGGATTACGGAGATTACTCTTGGAACCTATGCGGAGAAAAATCCCGTGACCGGATATTTCTTTGATCCGGCAGCAGCCCCCGGCAGATCCTATGCGGTACTGAAATCCTTCCTGTATGAGAACGGGTATCGGATTTGCAAAGAAGAGAGTCAGCAGGACACGCTCTCTGATCTCGAGATCAACTTTGCAAAAGAGCACGGCTGGCTGACGGATAAAGAAGAGACGGCAGAGGGAGTACAGACCGTAGTCCGTCTGGAGGGCTTTGACTGGACGAACGGAATCTATGATCTTGAGGTTAAGGTCCCGGTCCTTTCTGATCAGGGAAGACGATCAGATACACCGGATCCTTCAACCGTCGATTACAGTACAGACGGGACGGCGTTTACGGACAGCGGCTGTGACAGGAGTTATGTGTACCAGATCCGGCTGAGCCTTCATGGAGCTGAACTACATGAATAGAGGAGAGGAGGGCGATCGCGCTGCTCTTCCTTATTATCTGGAAGAAAAATGCAAAACAGTAAAAGTTTTTCTTGCATCATTTTGGCACTTGCGGTAAAATAATGACCGCTGTGACATGATAGCTTTGAAGCGAGAGGTTGCAAACGCTGAATTTTCAATGGAAATCGCGTTTGGTTACTCCGTGGAGCGAATGTCTGGGGCGCCTGTGAATGACCTGACAGGTACGGCCCAACAATCTGACGACAAGTCACTGTACCAAAATCAGTCTGCCCAGAGCAGAAACGACGTGTGAAAGTTCTTTGGCAAATGAACGGCTTAGGCCGTGATTTTTTTGAAACCACTAGGACACACACGGGAGTGTGTACAGTCACCGCTTGTCGTACTTCAAAAAGTGCGAATTAGGAGGCGACTTTTTTTATGGCAAATCAGGTGATGAGAATTACATTAAAGGGCTACGATCACGAGCTTGTCGATGCTTCTGCTAAGAAGATCATCGACACCGTGAAGAAGAGCGGTTCTCAGGTCAGCGGACCCGTTCCGCTTCCGACCAAGAAGGAGGTTGTTACTATCCTTCGTGCTGTTCACAAGGATAAGGATTCCCGTGAGCAGTTCGAGCAGAGAACCCACAAGAGACTGATCGACGTCATCAACCCGACTCAGAAGACGGCAGATGCGCTTCAGCGTCTTGAGATGCCTGCAGGTGTCTACATCAACGTCAAGATGCAGTCCAAGTAATTCAAAGAAGTAACACGCGGCCGCAGATGGCCGCAAAACAAACCTCAACTGGAATGACATCCCTTGTCATGTGCAACCTGTGTACGCATATGGCAAGGAGCAGACAGACCGTGAGCAGCGGGAAAGGTCACCCGGGAGTCAGACAGCAGACTTCATTGTTCATGAGTTCATCACTGGCGGGAATGTCACACCCGATCGTCTGATCCGATGTCCTCTGTGGGGATTAACCTCGTGATTGAGGTTACAACGCCGCAATGCGGCAGAAAGAGGTAAGAAGTATGAAAAAAGCTATCCTTGCAACGAAGGTCGGCATGACGCAGATCTTCATGGAAGACGGAACGCTTGTTCCGGTTACCGTCCTTCAGGCTGGCCCGAACGTCGTCACACAGGTCAAGACTGTGGAGAACGATGGCTACGAGGCAGTTCAGGTCGGCTTCGGCGATGCCGTTGACAGAGCAAAGTCCAAGGACAAGAACGGCCGTGTCGAGGTTGCTCACCGCCATGGTGTCAACAAGGCTCAGCAGGGTCAGTTCGAAAAGGCTGGCGTCGACAGCAAGAAGTATTTAAGAGAGTTCCGCTTTGAGAACACCGCTGACTACAAGGTCGGCGCTGAGATCAAGGCTGACATCTTCGCTGAGGGCGACAAGATCGACGCAACTGCCATCAGCAAAGGTAAGGGCTTCCGCTCTGCGATCCAGAAGGGTCAGCACAGAGGACCCATGGGACACGGTTCCAAGTTCCACCGTCATCAGGGTTCCAACAACTCGTCTTCCACGCCTAGCCGTGTCTTCAAGGGCAAGGGAATGCCCGGACATGACGGCTCCGTTCAGGTAACGGTCCGGAATCTCGAGGTTGTGAAGGTTGATCCTGAGAAGAATCTCATCCTGGTCAAGGGTGCTGTTCCCGGACCCAAGAAGGGCCTTGTTACCCTCAAGGAAACCACCAAGGTTGAGTGCTGAACTCAGCTGCCTGGATGAAAGGAGTCAAGTAAAAGATGGCAAACGTATCACTTTATAATATGGAAGGCAAGGAAGTCGGTACCATCGAGCTTTCCGACGCGATCTTCTCCGTCGAGCCCAATGAAAACCTTCTTCACCTTGCAGTAGTTCAGCAGCTGGCCAACAATCGCCAGGGCACACAGAAAGCAAAGACCCGCTCCGAGGTTTCCGGTTCTACCAGAAAGCCCTGGAGACAGAAGGGCACCGGCCATGCACGTCAGGGCTCCACGAGAGCTCCTCAGTGGATGCACGGCGGCGTTGTCTTCGCACCGGTTCCGCGCGATTACTCCTTCAAGATGAACCGCAAGGAGAAGAGAGCAGCCTTAAAGTCCGCTCTGTCCGATCGCCTGGCACAGGGCAAGATCATTGTCGTCGACGAGCTGAAGTTCGATGCACCCAAGACCAAGGATTTCGTCAAGGTTCTTGACAATCTCAAGGTTGCAGGCAAGGCACTGGTTGTCCTCGATGCAGATGCAAACGTTATCAAGAGCGCAAATAATGTCCCGACCGTGAAGACGTCCTACACGAACACGATCAATGTGTATGACATTATGAACGCACAGACTGTTGTCCTGACGCAGGCTGCAGTCAAGAAGATCGAGGAGGTGTACGCATAATGGCAGCACTTGGATATTACGACGTCATCTTAAAGCCGGTTCTGACTGAGAAGTCGATGAATCAGGCAGCCGAGAAGAAGTACACGTTCTACGTTCACCCGGATGCAAACAAGATCCAGATCAAGGAAGCTGTTGAGAAGCTCTTCGACGGTGCGAAGGTTGTCAAGGTCAACACGATCAACTGCCGCGCAAAGAAGAAGAGAGTCGGCATGAATGTCGGCAAGACGGCAAAGCGCAAGAAGGCGATCGTCACTCTGTCCACTGACAGCAAGGAAATCGACTTCTACTCCGGACTTTAATTACAAACCGGTCGGGCTGCAAAGTCACGGAATGTCGACGTGAAAACAATAGCCCGGAAGACACCGGAAATGCGGTGCAAACATACAGTAAGGAGCTTACAAAGAAATGGGAATTAAAAAGTATACCGCTTATACCCCTTCCAGACGTAACATGTCGGGCTCTGATTTCTCCGAGGTCACCAAGACCACTCCCGAGAGATCACTGATCGTCTCCAAGAAGAAGAACGCCGGAAGAAACAATCAGGGCAAGATCACCGTTCGTCATCATGGCGGCGGAAACAGACAGAAATACAGACAGGTCGACTTCAGAAGACTGAAGGACGATATTCCGGCCAAGGTCATCGGCATCGAATATGATCCGAACAGAACCGCTAACATCGCGCTGATCGCGTATGCAGACGGAACAAAGAGCTATATCCTCGCTCCTCAGGGCCTGACGGACGGCATGACCGTCATGAATGGACCCAAGGCTGAGGTTCGCGTAGGCAACTGCCTGCCGCTCTCTGAGATCCCTGTTGGTACCATGGTTCACAACATCGAGCTGTATCCCGGCAAGGGCGGTCAGATGGCAAGAACCGCCGGTGCTTCTGCACAGCTGATGGCTAAGGAGAACGGGTATGCAACCCTTCGCCTTCCGTCCGGCGAGATGAGAATGGTTCCGATTACCTGCCGCGCAACGGTTGGTATCGTCGGCAACATCGATCACAACCTGGTCAACTATGGTAAGGCCGGCCGTGTCCGTCACATGGGCGTTCGTCCTACCGTCCGTGGTTCCGTTATGAACCCGAATGATCACCCTCATGGTGGTGGTGAAGGTAAGGCACCCGTCGGACGTCCTGGTCCGTGCACTCCTTGGGGCAAGCCTGCACTTGGTTACAAGACTCGTCGCAGGAAGTCTTCTGACAAGCTGATCGTCAGAAGAAGAAACGGCAAAGGACTGAAGTAAAAGGAGAACAGACATGGCAAGATCACTGAAGAAGGGACCTTTCGCAGACGAGAGTCTCTTAAAGAAAATTGATGCTGCTAACGCTAGCGGCGACAAGACCGTCATCAAGACCTGGTCCCGCCGTTCTACCATTTTCCCGTCCTTCGTCGGCCACACGATTGCGGTTCACGACGGACGCAAGCATGTTCCGGTGTACATCACGGAGGACATGGTAGGCCACAAGCTCGGCGAGTTCGTCCAGACCAGAACCTTCCGCGGACACAACGGCAACAATAAGGAAGCCGCAACTGCCGCCAAGAAGTGAGGCCGAATCGTTTTACTGTTTGAAAGGAGTTCAAATCTATGGCTAACGGACATAGAACACAAGTTAAGAGAGCCAGGAATGCAGTCAAGGATACGAGACCGCATGCAAAGCTCACCAATGCCAGAATTCCGGTTCAGAAGGCCTGCTTCGTCATGGACGCCATCAGAGGCAAGGATGTGACAACGGCTATCGGAATTCTCGAGTACAGCCCCAGATACGCTTCCGGCGTGATCCTGAAGCTGCTTAATTCCGCAATCGCAAATGCTGAGAACAACCTCGGCATGAGCAAGGATAACCTTTACATTGCAGAGTGCAATGCTTCCAACGGCCCGATCATGAAGAGAATTCAGCCTCGTGCACAGGGCAGAGCATACAGAATCTTCAAGAGAATGAGCAATCTCACGATTGTTCTTGAGGAGAAGAAGCCTGAAGCAAAGGCAGAGAACTAGGGTTGAAAGGAGCCGAATATGGGACAGAAAGTTAATCCTCATGGAATGAGAGTCGGCGTCATCAAGGACTGGGATTCCAGATGGTATGCCGATGACAAGAATTTCTCGGATTATCTGGTGGAAGATTACAACATCAGAAAGTTCTTAAAGAACAAGCTCCAGGCAGCTGGCATCTCCAAGATCGAGATCGAGAGAGCTTCCGAGAGAATCAGAGTAACCGTCTACACCGCAAAGCCGGGCGTTGTAATCGGCAAGGGCGGCGCAGATATTGAAAAGACCAGAAAAGAGCTTCAGAAGCTCACCGACAAGAAGATCATCCTTGAAATCAAGGAGATCAAGCGCCCCGACAAGGACGCACAGCTCGTTGCCGAGAACATTGCTCAGCAGCTTGAGAACCGTGTCTCCTTCCGTCGTGCCATGAAGTCTGCCATGAGCAGAACCATGAAGACCGGCGCTCTCGGTGTCAAGGCTACCTGCGGCGGCCGTCTCGGCGGCGCTGATATCGCCCGCACTGAGACCTACTCCGATGGCACCATTCCGCTGCAGACCCTGCGTGCGGATATCGACTATGGCTTCGCAGAAGCCAATACCACTTATGGCAAGGTCGGCGTCAAGGTATGGATCTACAAGGGAGAAATTCTTCCGAAGAAGCACACCGATGCTGCACCTGAGAAAGAAGGGGGTGCACAGTAATGTTAATGCCGAAGAGAGTTAAGTATCGTGCCCAGTTCCGCGGCAACAGACGCGGCAAGGCAACCCGTGGCAACAAAATTGCCTACGGTGAGTACGGACTGGTTGCTCTTGATCCCTGCTGGGTCAAGGCAAATCAGATCGAGGCAGCCCGTGTCGCTCTGACCCGTTACATCAAGCGTGGCGGTCAGGTCTGGATCGACATCTTCCCGGACAAGCCCATCACTGACAAGCCTCTTGGTGTTCGAATGGGTTCCGGAAAGGGCTCCGTCGAGTACTGGGTCAGTGTTGTAAAGCCCGGCAGAGTCATGTTCGAGATCGCCGGCGTACCGGAAGAAACAGCTAAGGAAGCACTTCGTCTTGCTAGCACCAAGCTTCCGCTCAGATGCAAGATCGTGTCGAAGGCAGACCTGGAGGACGCAGAATGAAACAGAAAGATTATTTAGACGAGTTAAAGAGCAAATCCGTCGAAGAGCTGAACGAGGATCTCGTCTCCGCAAAGAAGGAACTCTTCAATCTCAGATTCCAGAATGCAACCAATCAGCTCAAGAACACGGCCCGTATCACGGAAGTTCGCAAGAACATCGCCAAGATTCAGACCCTGATCGCTGAGAAGGCTCAGTAGGATACGGGAAAGGAGAACTATCGTGGAAGAAAGAAACCTCAGAAAAGTCCGTGTCGGCAAGGTCGTCAGCAACAAGGCAGACAAGACCATCACGGTTGCGATCGAAGACCACGTGAAGCACCCGGTCATCGGCAAGATCGTCAAGAAGACCTATAAGCTCACTGCTCATGATGAGAACAATGAGTGCAACATCGGAGATACGGTCAAGGTCATGGAGACCCGTCCGCTCTCCAAGACAAAGAGATGGAGACTGGTGGAGATCGTCGAGAAGGCAAAGTAATTTTGCTTAGATCCCGTAATACCAGCAGGCATCAAGTCGGATAGCAGACTTGCTCTGCCCATCTCATCACAGGAAAGGAATTAGCTATGATTCAGCAGGAAAGTAGACTGAAGGTCGCTGACAATACCGGCGCCAGAGAGCTGCTGTGCATCCGCGTCTGCGGTGGTTCCACCAGAAGATATGCCAGAATCGGCGATGTCATCGTGGCTACCGTCAAGGATGCTGCTCCGGCAGGCATGGTCAAGAAAGGCGATGTCGTAAAGGCAGTTGTGGTCCGCACGGTTCGTGAGACCCGCAGAAAAGACGGCTCCTACATTCGTTTCGACGAGAACGCAGCCGTCATCATCAAGGATGACTTAACACCCACAGGGACTCGTATTTTCGGGCCTGTTGCAAGAGAGCTCCGTGAGAAGCATTTCATGAAGATCCTCTCCCTTGCTCCGGAAGTGCTGTAAGGAGGACTGAAAATGGCAACGAGTAAGATCAAAGTTGGCGACACTGTTAAGGTAATCGCCGGTAAGGACCTCGGCAAAGAGGGCAAGGTTACAAAGGTTGATACCCAGAATCACAAGGTGGTTGTTGAGGGCATCAACAAGGTTATGCGGGCTACAAAGCCGAGCATGCAGAACCAGAACGGCGGCATCTTCGAGAAGGAAGCTGCCCTGGACATCTCCAATGTCATGCTGGTTGTGGATGGCAAGGCGACCCGTGTTGGCTTCAAGGTAGAGGATGGCAAGAAGGTTCGTTTTGCCAAGGCTACCGGCAAGACAATCGATTGATCAGGTAGAAGGAGGAAAAATCGTTGAGCAGACTGAAAGATCAGTACAATAACGAAATCCGTGATGCACTGGTAAAGAAGTTCGGTTACACGAATCCGATGCAGATCCCGAAGCTTGACAAGATCGTTGTCAATATGGCTGTCGGTGAGGCTAAGGAGAATGAGAAGCTTCTTGAGACCGCTGCAAAGGATCTCGAGACCATCACCGGTCAGAAGCCGGTTTACACAAAGGCTAAGAAGTCCATCGCAAACTTCAAGATCCGTGAAGGCATGCCGATCGGCTGCAAGGTTACCCTTCGTGGTGATCGCATGTATGAGTTCCTGGATCGCCTTGTGAACCTGGCTCTTCCCCGCGTGCGTGACTTCCGCGGCGTCAATCCGAACTCCTTCGATGGAAGAGGAAATTACGCTCTTGGTATTCACGAGCAGATCATCTTCCCGGAGATCGAGTACGACAAGATCGATAAGGTCAGAGGCATGGACATCATCTTCACGACTACGGCGAAGACCGATGAGGAAGCAAGAGAGCTTCTCCGTCTCTTCAACATGCCGTTTGCGAAGAACTGATTCATTTGAACTCTTAAGGAGATAGATCAATGGCAAAGACTTCGATGAAAATCAAGCAGCAGATGAAGCCCAAGTACTCCACCAGAGCTTATACGAGATGCAGAATCTGCGGTCGTCCGCATTCTGTTCTGAAGAAGTATGGCATCTGCCGCATCTGCTTCCGTGAGCTGGCTTACAAGGGCCAGATCCCGGGTGTCAGAAAAGCATCCTGGTAAATCAGGACAAAATTATATCTTGGCCTGTGACAGGCTTTGATGTATAATAAGTAACTGCGTGTGCGGGCCATAAACCCGCCACGTGGATTTCGCAACCTGGAGCAGAACTGCTCTGGGTTGCAATTTGTGTCATAAAAGGATATCGCATACGAAAAGGAGAAAAACAAATGAGCATGAGTGATCCGATCGCAGATATGCTTACGAGAATCCGTAACGCAAACACTGCAAAGCACGACTATGTAGACATTCCGAATTCAAAGATCAAGATGTCGATTGCTGACATCCTTCTGGATGAGGGCTACATCTCCAAGGTTGAGCTGGTTGACAACGGAACCCACAAGGATATCCGTATCACCCTCAAGTACGGAAAAGACAAGAATGACCGCATCATCACCGGCCTGAAGAGAATCTCCAAGCCCGGTCTTCGTGTCTACGCATCCAAGGAAAACGTTCCGAAGGTCCTCGATGGCCTCGGAACTGCAATCCTGTCTACCAACCAGGGCGTCATCACCGACAAGAAGGCAAGAGAGCTTCAGGTCGGAGGCGAGGTCCTCTGCTACATCTGGTAGTCAAATTTTCGGCCGGAAGGTCGAAAATGTTCAGCCTCACGGCTGAACGTTCCAACTCAATGGCTGATCACGGAATATCCGGTACACACTCGGACGGATCATTCCGGCAGGAAGCCTGTTACATGGCGCCACGACAGGCGCAGTTACAACTGACGTATTTTATGGAGGTACGGGCATGTCACGTATAGGTAAAATGCCAATCGCTATTCCGGCAGGTGTCACTGTCAGCGTAGCAGAAAATAACACTGTGACGGTTAAGGGACCGAAGGGTCAGCTTACCAGAACGCTCCCGAAGGAGATGACCATCTCCACCGAGAACAATGAGATCCTCGTTTCAAGACCCAACGATCTGAAGAAGGAAAAGTCCCTTCACGGACTTACCAGAGCACTGCTCCACAACATGGTTGTCGGTGTTACGGAAGGCTTCACCAAGACCCTTGAGATCAACGGTGTCGGCTACAGAGCACAGAAGCAGGGTAAGACCCTTGTTCTTCACCTCGGCTATTCCCATGATATCAACATGGAGGATCCGGAAGGCATCGAGACAAAGGTTGACGGAAACAAGATCGTAATCAGCGGCATCGATAAGGAAGCCGTTGGACAGCACGCTGCTAACATCCGCGCGAAGAGAGGACCGGAGCCGTATAAGGGCAAGGGTATCAAGTACGATTACGAGACGATTCGCCGCAAGGTTGGTAAGACCGGCAAGAAGTGATTATAAGGAGCGTACGAAATGGTAAGCAAGGAAAATAGAAAGTTAGTTCGCGAGAAAAAGCACTTGAAGGTCCGCAACCGTATCAGCGGTACGCCGGAGAGACCTCGCCTTTCGGTTTACAGAAGCAATCAGCATATTTATGCACAGATCATTGATGACACCGTCGGAAAGACCCTTGTCGCTGCTTCTACGGTTGAGAAGTCTGCCCGTGAGACGCTTGCTCACACCGATGACATCGCTGCAGCTGAGTATGTCGGCGAGCAGATCGCAAAGCGCGCACTTGATGCCGGCATCACGAAGGTTGTGTACGACAGAGGCGGCTTCATCTATCAGGGCAAGGTTGCGGCTCTTGCAGACGCAGCCCGCAAGGCTGGCCTGGATTTCTAATCGGAGGATAAGGTTTCAATGAGACGTTCGAATATTGATGCAAGTCAGCTGGGTGAGCTTACCGAGAAGGTAGTCACCATCAAGAGAGTCTCCAAGACGGTCAAGGGCGGCCGCAACATGCGGTTTTCTGCTCTGGTCGTTGTCGGTGATCAGAATGGCCATGTCGGTGTCGGACTTGGTAAGGCTACCGAGATTCCGGAAGCAATCCGCAAGGGCAAGGAAGATGCACAGAAGAACCTCGTCACGGTTTCCCTGGATGAGGTTGGTTCCATCACCCATGACTATTATGGAAAATACGGTTCCGCAAATGTACTGCTGAAGAAATCTCCTGAAGGTACCGGTATCATCGCCGGCGGCCCTGCACGTACTGTCTGCGAAATGGCTGGAATTAAGAACATCAGAACCAAGTCCCTTGGTTCCAACAACAAGCAGAACGTTGTTCTTGCAACTCTGAATGGACTTGCCAATCTCAAGGCTCCCGCAGATGTCGCTGCAAGACGCGGCAAGTCTGTCGAGGACTTCAAGGACTGAGTCAGTTCCTGAAGGTTTGGCAGATTGAAAGGAGATTGAAATGGCTGAACAGAAGAAATTAAAGATTACACTTGTAAGATCCACGATCGCAGCTGTTCCGAAGAACAAGACGATCATCAAGTCCATGGGTTTCCACAAGACCGGCAGCAGTGTTATCTTACCGGACAACGCAGCAACAAGGGGACAGATCAGACTGATCGCTCCTTATGTCAAGGTTGAAGAGCTGGACTAAGGAGGAAGAACGATGGAATTAAATAATTTAAGACCCGCACAGGGCTCCAAGCATAACGATTTCCGCCGCGGCCGTGGTACCGGATCCGGAAACGGCAAGACTGCCGGCTTCGGTCATAAGGGCCAGAAGGCAAGAAGCGGACGTCCGAGAGCAGGTTTCGAAGGCGGCCAGATGCCTCTTTACAGACGTCTGCCGAAGAGAGGCTTCACCAACTACAATCATAAGGACATCGTAGCAGTTTCCCTGGCTCGAATCGCTGAGAAGTTCGACGATGGCGCTACGGTTGATGCTCAGGCACTTCTTGATGCAAAGATCATCAAGGAGACCGGCGACGGCATCAAGATCCTGTCCGGTGACAAGGGCAAAGAGAAGTTCAATCTTACCAAGAAGCTCACCATCAAGGCGAATGGTTTCTCCGCTGCAGCAAAGGAGAAGATCGAAGCTGCAGGCGGCACCGCCGAGATCATGCAGTAGAAATCCGGAAAGTTAGAAGATCACATCAGGGCAGTATTCTGTCCTGATGTATTTCTGTTTTCTGAATTTCAAGGAAAGGGTTTGGTAAAGATCCATGTTAGAAACCGTGAAAAATGCATTCAAGGATAAGGAGATCCGGAAACGTCTTCTCTTTACACTCCTGATGCTTATTATCATCCGGATTGGTGCTGAGCTTCCGATCCCCGGAGTAAACCGCGACTATTTCAGCAACTGGTTCGCGGATCAGCTCTCCAGTGATTCGTTCAGCATGCTGGATGCTTTCACAGGCGGTTCCTTTGAGAACATGTCCATACTGGCACTGAATATCACGCCGTACATCACGTCGTCGATTATCATTCAGCTGCTGACAATTGCCATCCCGAAGCTGGAGGAGATCCAGGAAGAGGGGGAAGAAGGGCGCAAGATTCTTACCAACATCACCCGGTATGTGACGATTGCACTTGCTCTTGTAGAGTCGCTTGCTATGGCGATCGGCTTCGGCAGACAGGGACTTCTGGAAGACTACAACGCAAAGAACGTTATCATCTGCGTTGCTGTTCTGACAGCAGGTTCCGCGTTTCTGATGTGGCTCGGTGAGCGAATTACGGAAAGCGGTGTCGGCAACGGTATCTCCATTGTACTGACGATCAACATTATTTCCCGTATGCCGCAGGATATCACAAGCCTGTTTTCACAGTTCGTCTCCGGCAAGACCATTGCCTGGGGCATCCTGAATACGGCGATTATCGTTGCAGTCATTGCAGGAATGACATTCCTTGTCCTGCTCTTAAATGATGCAGAGCGCCGGATCCCGGTATCCTATGCAAGAAAAATCAATGGCAGATCACAGCTGGGAAGCGGCTCGTCCGTACTGCCGCTGAAGGTCAATACCGCAGGTGTCATGCCGATCATCTTTGCATCGTCGATCATGTCGTTCCCGGTCATCATTTCGACCCTGGCTGGGTACAACGGTACTGGCTGGTGGAGTGAAGCACTTCGTTATCTGTCTTCGACCTACTGGTGCAATCCATCCTATCCGAAATACACGCTGGGACTGGTGGTTTACATTCTGCTTCTGATCTTCTTTGCATACTTTTACACGTCAATCACATTCAATCCGCTCCTGATCGCAGATAACCTGAAGAAGAGCGGCGGCTTCATTCCGGGTATTCGTCCGGGACAGCCGACAAGTGATTACCTGCAGAAGATCCTGAATTACATCATCTTCATCGGTGCCTGCATGCTGATCATCGTTGCAGTGATCCCGTATCTGTTCCACGGACTGCTGAATACGGATGCTTCCTCGTTCGGCGGTACCAGCCTGATCATCGTTGTCAGTGTTGTTCTTGAGACTTTGAAGCAGATTGAGTCCATGCTGCAGGTAAAGAATTATAAGTCCTTCCTGATTGATTGAGTATAGGTGTCACAGGATGTTCGGGCGGAGGATTTCCTCCGCCTTTCTTGAGTAATAATATTTGAGGATGATCTGGTGGGTAATAAGGAGGTTCACAGAAGTCTTCTGACAGTTCCATTGATTCCATTACTGATTCTGCTCACTGTTTTCTTACTCACGGGATATCACGTGGATGCTGAAAACAGCTATCCGGTGACTGTGACAGAAGCAGTTATTCAGGGGAAGAATGTGCTGGTGCAGTCAGTCAGTGCTGCTCCGCCCGCGTCGGATGATGGACTTTATCATCTGATGGCTCAGGAAGCATATGAGGGTGGCACTCAGGGACAGGAGATAGCAAAAGCTTCAGTTTCTTCAGATGCGTCATTTACTTTTCCGCTTTCCGAGGGAACAGAGGATTCAAGGCTGTATCAGAAATTTGTGATTGTGGTTTATCAGAGCGGAAATCCGGTTCAGGTATCGAATGCTCAGTACATCACAAATCCGGAAGCTGCCGGCGGGAAGAACGTCAAGCGGCTTGATACCGGTGGTAAGAAGGGATTCCTTCTGGACGCTCATATCATCAATACAACCAATTATCTGACAGAAGCCGGAATCGATCAGATCACGTATAATCTTCCGATTGGTAATCTGTGCAGTGACGGTAATGTAGCATACAAATATAACGGATAGACCTATTACTTCAACGATAAAATCATTGGTCAGTATGACCAGCTTGTTCCGAAAATGAACAAACTCGGCATTTCCGTGACCATGATTCTTCTGAATAACAAAACGTCAAATGGGAGACTGATCCATCCATTTTCGAGAGGCTTTGACAGTGCCAATTATTATGCTTTTAACACCGATGATGCAGATGGAGTACATCTGATTGAGGCTGCGGCTTCCTTTCTTGCTGATCGATACAGCGGCGGGAAGTACGGGACCATAGATAACTGGATTATCGGTAATGAGGCGAATGCATTTCTCGAGTGGAATTACATCAACTCGGGACTTGGAATGAATTACGATGCCGGGGAGTATGCGAAGGCACTGCGCATCTTTTATAATGCTATCCGGGCGAAAAACCACAATGCACGTGTTTACATGAGCATTGATCATGAATGGGCAAAGTCAGATGCACCGCGATTTCATTATGCCGGAAAGGATTTTCTGGAAGCTGCAAATGCCTATCTGTCGGCGGAAGGAAATATCAGTTACGGTGTTGCGGTACATCCCTACAATGTTCCGATGTATAATGCACAGACGTGGGCCACAACACCATATGTAACCCAGGACGAATCATCTGCCTACATTACAATGGCGAATATTGCTCAGTTGACAGACCTTCTTTGTACAGAACAGTTTCTGCAGCCGGACGGAGATGTAAGATCCGTACTCTGTTCGGAAGTGGGATACACATCACTGCCGTATGGTGGTTATTATTCAGATGAGACTGTTCAGGCTGTTGCGCTTGCATTCGGTTATCTGCAGGCTGCAGAGAACCAGTATATCGATGGTTTCTTTAACCGGGAAGTAGACGCACAAGAAGAAATCGAGCAATATGGGCTGGCCCTCGGAACATTGGCCACCACCGATGATAAAAATTATCAGCGAAAACTTTCCTATGATTTCTATAAGAACGTTGATAATCCGGCTCATCCGGAGGAGCAGGCCAATATCAGAGCCGCCTGTGGATCGGTTATGGGTGCTGACATCAATACTATTTTGACACCACGATAAGTTATAAGGAGATTGAAACTATGAAGATTGTTATGCTTGGAGCTCCCGGAGCTGGCAAGGGCACGCAGGCCGCAATGATCTGCGATGCTTACAAGATCCCGCACATTTCTACCGGAGATCTGTTCCGCAGCAACATCAAGAACGGAACGGAGCTCGGCAAGAAGGCGAAGGCATACATGGACAAGGGAGAGCTGGTTCCGGACGAGCTGACGATTCAGCTTCTCATGGACCGTGTTTCTAAGGATGACTGCAAGAACGGATATGTGCTCGACGGATTCCCGCGCACGATTCCTCAGGCAGACGTTCTGACCGACGCACTGGCAAAGATCGGCGAGAAGGTTGATTTCGCCATCAATGTAGATGTTCCCGATGAGAACATTGTCAACCGCATGTCCGGGCGCAGAACCTGCCCGAAATGCGGAGCTTCCTATCACGTCCAGTTTATGCCTCCGAAGAAGGAAGGCATCTGCGATGTTTGCGGTGCGGAACTTGTCCAGAGAGATGACGACAAGCCCGAAACCGTCAAGGAAAGACTTCGTGTTTATCATGAGAAGACCCAGCCGCTGATCGATTACTACGATCGCTGCGGGGTCCTGCACACGGTAGACGGCACCAGAAGTGCCGACGATGTGTTCCAGGAAATCCGGGGCATTCTCAGCAAGTAAGATGGTACCATCAGAAAGGGTAGTTGTTATCTATGTCAAAAGCAGACGTCATTGAACTCGAAGGTGTAGTGGTTGAAAAACTTCCGAACACCATGTTCCGGGTAAAGCTTGAGAACGGGGCAATCGTACTTGCCCACATTTCCGGAAAGCTTCGCCAGAACTTCATTCGTATCCTTCCCGGTGACAAGGTTACGCTCGAAATGTCGACCTACGATCTGACAAAGGGCAGGATCATCTGGAGAGACAAATAACGCACCTCTGAAGGAACTGAAAAATGATTGCAAAACAGTACGTTTATACTTGCAAGGTTTTGTGATCGTATGCTATAATGTTGCGGCTATGCAGAAAGCGAACAGGGATACTGTGCGCTTTCTTTGGTGTTGCTGTCTGTTTTATGGATGGCGATCAACTCAGAACAACGATAAGTTGAAGAAAGGAGCGTGCAACGTGAAAGTTAGAGCATCCGTCAAGCCGATGTGCGAGAAGTGCAAGGTTGTCAAGCGCAAGGGCGTTGTCCGGATTATCTGCGAGAATCCGAAGCATAAGCAGAGACAGGGTTGAGATACGGCTGTTGCCGCTATTGATACCTCTGCCCACAGGCAAAAGCCTGATTCGCAGCGGAAAAGCCGGAATGGTCTCCATATGATAGAGATACCAACGGCCGGGTGGACGTAATCACCCCAGTCAATCAGTGTGAATGATCACTAAGTAAGGAGAAAGACAAAAACAATGGCTCGTATCGCAGGTGTAGACTTACCCAGAGACAAGCGCGTCGAGATCGGCCTGACTGCCATCTATGGCATCGGTCGTTCTTCTGCAGACAAGATTCTTGCAGCGACCGGAGTAAATCCGGACACTCGTTGCAGAGACCTCACTGACGAGGACGTCAAGAAGCTGAGTGAGGAAATCGCTCAGAACTACATGGTCGAAGGTGATCTTCGCCGTGATGTTTCCATGAATATCAAGATGCTGACTGAGATCGGATGCTACAGAGGTCTCCGTCACAGAAAAGGTCTTCCGGTTCGTGGACAGCACACGAAGAACAATGCTCGTACCCGCAAGGGACCTCGCAAGACCATCGCAAACAAGAAGCAGTAATAATAGCTAGGAGAAAGTAGGTTAGTTTTTATGGCAAATCAGAAGACAGCAAAAACTGCTGCGAAGAAGCGTGTCAAGAAAAACGTTGAACGCGGTCAGGCACATATCCAGGCATCTTTCAATAACACGATCGTTACCCTGACGGATACGCAGGGCAACACCCTTTCCTGGGCATCTGCCGGTGGACTCGGTTTTAAAGGTTCAAGGAAATCTACTCCCTATGCTGCACAGATGGCAGCCGAGACGGCTACCAAGGCAGCGCTGATTCATGGACTGAAGGCAGTCGATGTATTCGTAAAGGGACCGGGTTCCGGAAGAGAAGCAGCTATCCGTGCGCTGAATGCAAACGGACTGCAGGTTCTCTCGATCACTGATGTGACCCCTGTTCCGCATAACGGCTGCAGACCGCCCAAGCGCCGCAGAGTATAGTAATAATCCTGACCACATTGGATGGAAGGCAGGGCGTTCTACCGTGATCGTCCTGTTGTAAACAACAATCCGGAGATATGCTCCGGACAGATTCGGAAAAGGAGATAAAAATGGCAGTTGATAAGACTCCCGTATTAAAGAGATGCAGATCTCTCGATCTTGATCCCACGTTCCTTGGCTATGACAAGAAGTCCAAGAGAACCCTCAACAGAAGAAGCAGAAAGATGTCCGAATACGGCACGCAGCTTCGTGAGAAGCAGAAGGCCAAGTTCATCTACGGCGTCCTCGAGAAGCCTTTCCGTAACTACTACGACAAGGCAGACCGCATGAAGGGAATGACCGGTGAGAACCTCATGGTCATGCTTGAGTGCAGACTGGATTCCGTTGTCTTCCGTATGGGCTTTGCAAGAACGAGAAGAGAAGCACGCCAGATCGTCGATCACAAGCACATTCTTGTGAACGGCAAGTGCATCAACATCCCTTCCTACGAAGTCAAGGCCGGTGATGTCGTCGAGGTCAAGGAGAGCTCTCGCTCGATGCAGAGATTCAAGGACATCGCCGAGGTAACTGGCGGCAGAACCACCCCCGAGTGGATGGCAGTCGACAAGGAGAACATGAAGGGTACCATCAATTCCCTTCCCAAGAGAGAGCAGATTGACGTTCCGGTCGATGAGATGCAGATCGTCGAGTTGTACTCCAAGTAATAAACCAATGAGATTTACCGTCAAGCAAACCTGTAAGGAGGTATACGCGTGTTTGATTTTGAAAGACCCAGCATTGAGGTTGCAGAAATCTCCGACGATAAGAAGTATGGAAGGTTTGTAGTAGAGCCGCTGGAAAGAGGCTACGGTATCACTCTCGGTAACTCTCTTCGGAGGATCATGCTCTCCTCCTTACCCGGAGCTGCTGTCAGCCAGATCAAAATCGATGGCGTACAGCATGAGTTCTCCACAATCCCGGGCGTCAAGGAAGATGTAACCGAGATTATCATGAACATCAAGAATCTCGCCATTATGAACCTGAGCGAGACCAATGAGCCCAAGTCCGCGTATATCGAGTACGAAGGTGAGGGTATCGTTCATGCAAGCGATATTCAGGCGGATCAGGACATTCGTATCATGAACCCGGATCTTGTGATTGCAACGCTCTCAGGAAAGGATACCAAGCTTTTCATCGAGCTGACGATCACCAAGGGAAGAGGATACGTCGGTGCTGATAAGAACAAGAATCAGGACACCAAGATCGGCGTGATTCCTGTTGATTCCATCTATACACCTGTGCAGCGTGTTAATGTTCAGGTTGAGAACACCCGTGTCGGCCAGCAGACGGATTACGACAAGCTTACACTTGAAGTAACCACGAATGGCACCATGGGACCTGATGAGGCAGTCAGCCTTGCAGCAAAGGTGCTCTCCGAGCATCTGACCGTGTTCATTGATCTCTCTGAAAATGCAGCACAGACTGAAGTTATGACCGTGAAGGAAGAGGATCCGTCCAGCTCCGCTATGTCGATGTCCATCGACGAGCTTGAGCTCTCGGTTCGCTCTTACAACTGCCTGAAGAGAGCAGGCATCAACACGGTGGAAGAGCTCTGCAGCAAGACACCGGAGGAGATGATGAAGGTTCGCAACCTCGGCAAGAAGTCTCTCGATGAAGTCCTCGAGAAGCTTGACGAGCTGGGCCTCAAACTCAACACCGGCAGCTCTACGGAGAGCGCACAGTAACAAATAATCCATATCCGGTACCGGTAATGTCCTGTGAGGTTCGGAACCGGTCGGCTAACCCAGTTGGCAGGTACGGGTAAATCCAAAGGTGCCGCATCTGACCACCAGAAAAGGAGATATCATGGCTGAGTACAGAAAGTTAGGAAAGAAGACAAAGCTCAGAAAGGCACTGCTTCGCAATCAGGTGACGCAGCTGCTCTACAAGGGCAAGATCATCACCACGGAAGCAAGAGCCAAGGAAGTACAGAAGATCGTCGAGCCGATGATCACGCTGGCTGCCAAGGAGAAGGACAACTTCGAAGTTGTCACCGTGAAATGCAAGGTTGCCCAGAAGGACAAGGACGGACATCGCGTCAAGGAAGTCAAGGACGGCAAGAAGGTCACTGTCTATGATGAGGTCGAGAAGCAGATCAACAAGGATGCTCCTTCCCGTCTTCATGCAAGACGTCAGCTTCAGAAGTTCCTGTATCCTGTCACCGAAGTTCCGGCAAAGGGCGCAGGCCGCAAGAAGAACACCAAGGAAGTCGACCTCGTCGACAAGCTGTTTGATGAGTACGGCAAGAAGTACGCAGAGCGCAACGGCGGTTATACCCGCATCGTGAAGATCGGCCAGAGAAAGGGCGACGCAGCGATGATGGTTGTTCTCGAGCTCGTCTAATTTCAGATTTTGATTTCATGCTCCCGGAGGATTTCCTTCGGGAGTTTTTCTGTCTGTGTTTTCTTGTCACGCCTTGACGAGGATGTTACTATTTGCAGGATGCAAAGTTAACAATTACAAAGAGTGATTTTACCATGGGGATCGCGAAGATGATTCAGACCCTGCATCTGACACATGACTATGAGGTGCAGGACGAGGAAGGAAATATCACAGATCGTGTACGGGCCATAGATGATGTCTCATTGGATGTCGTCCGTGGGTCGTTTATTGCTGTTCTTGGACACAACGGGAGCGGAAAATCGACTCTTGCAAAGCATCTGAATGCTCTGCTCTATCCGACAGAGGGGCAGGTGCTCGTGGACGGCATGGACACACTGGATGACAGCCAGCTCTGGAACATCCGGCAGGAAGCCGGCATGGTGTTCCAGAACCCGGACAATCAGATCATCGGGCAGGTCGTGGAGGAAGATGTGGGCTTTGGTCCCGAAAACCTCGGTGTGCCGACCGATGAGATCTGGAATCGGGTTAATGAGGCGCTGGAAGCAGTTGAGATGACTGCCTTCCGCAAAAAATCGCCGAACCGACTTTCGGGTGGCCAGAAGCAGCGCGTTTCCATAGCAGGTGTCATTTCCATGCGACCGAAGTGCATCATCCTCGATGAACCGACCGCAATGCTGGACCCTTCCGGCAGGGCAGAAGTTATCCGGACAGCGCGGAAACTCAATGAAAACGAAGGGATCACGATTATTCTCATCACGCACTACATGGAGGAAGCCATCTACGCCGATCACATCTTTGTGATGGACAGAGGAAAGGTTGCAATGCAGGGTACGCCGCGGGAAGTCTTTTCCAGGGTGGATGAGATGAAAGCCCTGCATCTTGACGTGCCGCAGGTTACACTCCTTGCGCATGAACTCAGGCAAAAGGGCTTGGACATTCCGGAGGGAATACTGACCGGGGAAGAGCTTGGACTTGCGCTCACCGGGCAGAAGGAAGCACTGGCTGCAGCAATGAAGCAGGGGAAGATTACGTCATGGGACTTTCGATAGAAGACATCACCTACGTCTACGATTCTGACACGGCGATGGCGGTGAATGCGCTCAATCACATCACGACCACAATCCCGGATGATCAGTTCATCGGACTGATCGGTCATACGGGTTCCGGAAAGTCTACGTTTGTTCAGATGCTGAACGGCCTCCTTGCACCGACCACGGGGCGGATTCTCTACAATGGAGAGGATATCCACGGGGACGGATATGACAGGAAACAGCTTCATGCAAACGTCGGCCTGGTGTTCCAGTACCCGGAGCATCAGCTTTTCGAGCAGGACGTCATCACAGATGTCATGTTCGGCCCGAAAAACCTGGGAAAGAATGAGGAGGAGGCAAGGCAGGCTGCTGAGGAGGCTCTGTCCCGCGTAGGACTTTCTTCCGAATACTACAAGAGCTCACCCTTTGATCTCTCCGGAGGACAGAAGCGCAGGGCTGCCATTGCGGGAGTGCTTGCGATGCATCCGAAGATCCTGATTCTCGATGAGCCGACAGCAGGACTCGATCCCAGGGGACGCGATGAGATTCTGAATCTTATCCGGAAGATGAAGGAGGAGATGAAGATGACCATTGTCCTTGTCTCCCACAGCATGGACGACGTTGCCAATTACGTGGAGCGGATCATGGTCATGAACAGCGGACAGATCGCCCTGGACGGGACACCGAACGAGGTGTTTGCTCACGTTGAAGAACTCGAATCCATGGGACTTGCAGCTCCGCAGATCACCTACATCATGCGGCATCTGAAGGATCTTGGCATGGACGTCGACACAACGCCTCTAACGATTGAGGAAGCGGCAAAGGAGATTCTTTCCGCCCTGAAGGGACACTAGGACTATGGCACAGCGCTCAACAATCGGTCAGTATTACCAGACAGACTCGAGGATCCACAGGATGGACCCCAGAGTAAAGCTGATCGGCACCTTCGTATTTATCATTTCTCTGTTTGTCGTAAATAATTATATCGGGTACGTCCTCTCCGGCGTGTTTCTGGCAATTCTCATTGCAAACAGCAGGGTGCCCTTTCGCTACATCGTAAGAGGTCTGAAGGCTATCGTATTCCTCATGCTGATCACGGTGATCTGCAACCTGTTCCTCACGAAGGGTACGCCGCTTGTTTCCTTCTGGAAGCTGACGATCACCTATGAGGGACTGGACTTTGCCTGCAAGATGGCGATCCGCCTGATGTTCCTGATCATCGGATCCTCCATGATGACCCTGACGACGACACCGAATCAGCTGACCGACGCCATGGAAAGCGTGTTCGGGCCGCTGAAGGTTTTTCATGTACCGGTGCACGAGATCTCCATGATGATGTCAATCGCGCTCCGTTTTATCCCCATCCTCACAGAGGAAACCGACAAGATCGAGAAGGCTCAGATTGCCCGCGGAGCGGACTTTGAGAGCAGAAATCTCATGAAGCGAATCAGGAGCATGGTACCGCTTCTTGTGCCGCTGTTCATCTCGGCCTTCCGCCGCGCCAATGACCTTGCGATGGCAATGGAGGCAAGGTGCTATCACGGAGGGGAGGGCAGAACCAAGATGAAGCCACTGAAGTACCGGAAAGAGGACGTGGCTGCCTACATCATTCTTGCGGCATACTTTGTACTGTGCATCCTGATTCGGATTCTCGGCTCCAGAGTTGACCTTGTGAGGTTTTTATAGACATGGGGGCAGAGGACAGGGCAGTGCGCCGGATTCTCCTGGTGGTCGCTTATGACGGCACGGCGTACAACGGTTTTGCGAGGCAGTCGAATCCTTCCTGTGTAACCATAGAGGGGACGATTGATGCGGCACTTTCTGATCTTACCGGTGAACAGATCCGTGTCATCGGTGCGAGCAGGACTGACGCGGGGGTGCATGCGCTGTGTAACTACTGCGTCTTCGATACGGCATCCAAGATTCCTGCGGAGAAGTTTGCGGCGGCACTGAATGTGCGGCTGCCGGAGGATATCCGAATCCGGCAGTCACGACAGGTGGAGGATACCTTCCATCCCCGCAACATGTCCACGATCAAGACCTATGAGTACCACATCTACAATGCGAGGATCGAGGACCCTCTTCGGGAGAGGTATTGTGCCTTTACGTATTTTCGTCTGGATACGGAGAAAATGCGGCAGGCAGCCGCATACCTTGTCGGGGAACATGATTTCAAAAGCTTTGCGAACGTAAAGACCACAGTCCTTACGACAGTGCGGGAGATTCTATCGATCGAGATTGAGGAGACAATAATCCCGGTCCCGCACGTGATGTATTCGGTCAAGAAGCATCAGCCCGGCCTGCAGGACGAAGCGCGGGAGATCGTGATCCGGGTGAGCGGAAGAGGTTTTCTCTACAACATGGTCCGGATTATTGCGGGGACCCTCATGGACGTTGGAAGGGGGCTTCGGACTCCGGAGCAGGTAAAGGAAATGCTGGATGCAAAAGAACGGACTCTGGCAGGCCCCACCGCACCGGCAAAGGGACTTATCCTTACGGATTACCTGATTCTGGGGCCGAAACCTGTTCCGGATAATGAAAAAAAACTTGACACGAAGGCGCAGAATCCATAGAATTAAAGACTGTGTGACGTGTGGACTGTTGCGCCCTTTCGGATGCTAGCGGACTCCCCGGTTTTGTGAAAAGCAGTCTTCACCCTGCGAATCACACATGAACTTTCTGATCACTGGATTTACTTTTGGAGGTTTATCTTAATGAAGACCTATATGCCCAGCGCGAAGACCATTGAAAGAAAATGGTATGTTGTCGACGCTACAGATAAGACCCTCGGACGTCTTGCTTCGGAAGTTGCAAACGTTCTCGCAGGGAAGAACAAGCCCATTTACACTCCTTTCCTTGACTGTGGTGATTATGTCATCATCATCAATGCAGACAAGGTCAAGGTGACCGGCAAGAAGCTGGATCAGAAGATCTACTTCCGTCACTCTGATTATGTCGGCGGTTCCAGATTTACGACCCTTCGCGAAGCCATGCAGAAGAAGCCCGTCTGGGTTGTTGAGCACGCTGTCCGCGGCATGCTGCCGAGCTCCAAGCTTGGCGATCAGATGTACACCAAGCTGCATGTCTATGCCGGCGCTGAGCACAACCACGCAGCTCAGAAGCCTGAAGTTCTGGATTTCTAATTGATAAAGGAGATCGAAAATGGCTAAAGCAACTACCTACTACGGAACCGGCAGAAGAAAGTCCTCTGTCGCACGTGTTTTCATGACTCCCGGAAAGGGAAATATCACTGTCAACAAGAGAAGCCTTGACGAGTACTTCGGTCTGGATACCTTAAAGACCATCGTCATGCAGCCTCTGACCGCTACCGGCACGGCAGATCAGTTTGATCTGTACATCACTGTCAAGGGCGGCGGCACGACCGGCCAGGCTGGTGCAATCCGTCACGGTATCGCACGTGCTCTGCTTGAGGTGGATCCGGAGTACAGAGCAACCCTGAAGGCTAACGGCTATCTGACCCGTGACCCTCGCATGAAGGAGAGAAAGAAGTACGGCTTAAAGAAGGCTCGTCGTGCTCCTCAGTTCAGCAAGCGCTGAGCGATCGTTCTTCTTCGAACAATTTCAAAGCTGTTACAGTCCCGGAAGGTTTTCCCTTCCGGGATTTTTTAATCCCGGGTTCACGAGAAGGAAGAAGCCGGCTGAAACTGTGCCCTGGCCGGTTTCGTGTCCATTTAGAGGCACAGCCCGACGAGGGCAGAATCTCCTTTCACGGTCATGAGGCTCCAAATGCCCGTATATTCGCACCAACGCCGGATAACTGCCACAGGACAATCCCATGTGATGATTCCGCCGGTACAGGACCATGCGGCCGCGGTTCAGAGCCACCTGCAATAATAATCAGTCAACTTCGCGGTCACTGATTAGAGCCATCTGGTCACCATTCAGAGCCAGCTTTCATACCCTTGATTTTGCCGAGACGATGGGCCCCTCGGCGATGCTCCCATCGTCCGCTTTCAGTAGTGGCTTTGATTTGCGTCTGCAAGGCCTATATTTGCGAGTTAGCGGCTCTGGCCGGCCATCAGGGCCGGCCTTATTGCGGCGGAATAATCACCCATGCTTCCTGACATCAGTGCTGCCGGTCATCTGCGTCTCCGGGGCGGCCGGGAAGACAGCAGGTCCGCCTGGCTCCTGTAAGTGCAGGCGGAACCCAGAATTAGCTCCCCTTCGGAAGGCAAAATGACGCGGCACTGGAAGGAAAAATGATCGTGTCTCCAGAAGTTATCGTCGAGGCGGCTGGGCCCCTCGGCGATGCTCCCAGCCGCCCGATCAAGGCATTCTATAACCTCTGTGGGTATGATCCTTCTGAGGAATCGCCAATTTTGCTTTCCTGGATAGGTGATTTTTTCCTTTCCGGGGGCTTACCCAAGATGGCTACCTGCAGTGAGTCAAAACAATTTACCGTTTGCACCTGTAAGCGTTTGATCCTCGGGGGGATCCTGAAGGAGGAACCTCTCACGTTTCCGGCAGTATGCAGCAGGTGACCTGCGATCGTCTGCGCCTGCGTGCAAACTAACCCCTGATTCTTTTTTCGACGAGCTGACTGATGGCTGCCCTGAGCCCCGACGCCAGAAAGAGAATTCGGGACTTCATGACTTCCTGTACAGTCGATGTCCTTGCAATGTCCCGGACACATCAGGTCCTGATGGTCCTTTAAGAACTCAGGCACCGTTGGCAGAATACGGCAGATATGCTAGGATATATTCAATGGTTTCTGATTTAGCAGAGAAATGCAGCATTGCGGCACACTTTGCTTTTTTTTTCTGCCCATCAGGATTACTGAAAATAAGCTTATAAAAGACGGAAAATTACAAGAATTAATAAAGGGACAATAACAGAGAAATTTGTAGTGCATTCCTGACAAAAATCTGCCACAATAGGGTATAAGGAAAGTAGACGATTTAGAATTTCCGAAAATCCGCCCATTTCAGGGAGGACAGCAATTCGGAGTGTGCGGCAATCATCCGTTTATTCACAGATACAGGGGGTGATTCTTTTGTCGTCAGAAGAACGATTACCAGATACAAACGAAGTCCTGCTGCAGGGGCAGATTGTCAACCTCTATGAGACGGCAAATGTCACGCTGGTGACACTGCGCGTGATCTCACAGGGGGAGAGAGAGGAATACATTTTCTATCCAAGGACGGTCTTTTTTGATCCGCTCCGGGATGACTGCAGGCAGTATGCCGTGCGGGACCGCGTCCAGATTCACGGATATGTTTCGCAGTCTAGACCTTCCAATGACAGGGTCTACCCGCAGAGCCTGATCGGCAGATCCATTACGCCTGCCGTGGATGGCATGCAGAGTGCCTTCGGTCTGACAGGGGATGCAGTCATGGGAACTTTCCCGATCGACTATGATCAGTTCAAGATGGTCGGGACGGTGAACGATGTGCATGTCGGGACGAAGAACAATATTTCCTTTACGCTCTCGATGAATACAGACGGCAGAAAGCGGTTTGTCCCGCTTGTGATGTTCCAGACAGAGACCTTTAATCCGCTGCCGCTTCTTGTGCCGGGAAAGCGCCTGGCGGTTGTCGGTCACTACAGGACCACAAAACAGCGCAACAGTCGCGGAAAGATGGCAAGTCTTGAGTCCGCCGTTGCCTGTGCGATTGCCGAGGCCTGAAGTATGCGGCTTGAGGAGTACCTGAAAAAGGGGAAAACCTATATCATCGCAGAGATGAGCGGGAATCATGGCGGCAGCCTTAAGCGAGCACTGGACATCGTGCATGAGGCGGCCAGGGCCGGTGCCGACTGCCTGAAGACCCAGACCTACACGGCGGATACGCTGACGATCAACTGCCATAAGGACGCATTTCTTCTTGGCGGGGGACTGTGGGACCGCTCGTATCTGTATGACCTCTATGAGAAGGCCTACACCCCCTGGGAGTGGATGCCAGTCATCAAGGCGGAAGCGGAAAAATGCGGTATGGATTTTCTTTCGACGCCCTTTGATGACAGCGCCGTGGATTTTCTGGACGGCATCGGCGAGGAGTTTTACAAGATCGCAAGTTTCGAACTTGTCGATATTCCGCTGATCCGAAAGGCGGCAAAGACCGGAAAACCGCTCGTCATTTCCTGCGGCATGGGATCCGTGGAAGAGATTCAGGAGGCGGTGGATACGGTCCATGCGGCCGGAAACGGGAAGCTGGTTCTCCTGAAGTGCTGCAGTGCATATCCGACCGATTACGGCGCGATGCACCTTCAGACAATCCGGGATATGCAGGATCGCTTTCATGTGCCGGTAGGACTCTCTGATCATTCGGAGGGCTCTCTTGCGGATATCGCGGCGGTGACCCTCGGGGCCTGTGTCATTGAGAAGCACTTCTGCATTTCGAAGACGGACAACACCGTCGACAGTGCGTTCTCCCTCGACAAGGACGAATTTGCAGCGATGGTGCGCGATGTGAGAAATACCGAGAGAGCGCTCGGGCGGGGCGCAAGCGGTATCAGCTACGGTCCCTCGAAGGACGAGGCACAGAGTTATTCGCTGAGAAGGAGCCTGTACGTGGTGAAGGACATCCGGAAGGGGGAAGCCTTCACACTGGACAATTTGCGCTCGATCCGCCCGTCCGGCGGCCTGCACACGCGCTATCTCGATGTTCTGACCGGAACCGGCAGCTATGAGGGAAAAGAGCCGAAGAGAGCAGCAAGGGATCTTTTCTTCGGCGATCCTCTCCGGGAAGAGGACGTTGAGGGTGCAGCAGATTTGTTTGAAGGTCTGCCTGACCGGAAATAAAAGAGCAATCGATAGTCTCAGGGTATTAGAAAGCCGTGCGGTTTTGGCCGCACGGCTTTCTTTCTCGGTGCGCCCGGCGGCGCACGTTTCTAACCGGTGAAAGTCCGGAATCCGCCCGGTAGTGGGAAGGATACAGTCGAAAGCAAGGGTGTCCACCGTGAGGTGGAATCTGAAGGAAGCTGGATTCGGGGAAA
>Ga0256406_1002316_pt1 | contig 27326 bp, 21 predicted proteins | sample RumenRJG_03DNA_FD_185986 | JGI IMG/M metagenome (GOLD analysis project Ga0256406, IMG submission 185986) | Bovine rumen microbial communities from Lethbridge, Alberta, Canada - RJG_03 | ecosystem: Host-associated > Mammals > Digestive system > Stomach > Rumen | place: Canada: Alberta | collected...
AAGTCTATCTTTTCTTGTTCCATGACCGCAAAGGTAAGCAAAAAAAATAGTTTTAGCACGCTATCATATCAAGTTCTTTGGTTAGGCAGCGGCATCCGCCTGCCACGGACAATCCCCCTTGGGCCGATTTTCGTCATGGGCAGGCTTGACACCAAAGGTGTGGGGCTAAAGCTATGGGGTAGGCGGCGAGCTTGCTCGCAAGACTACCCCATAGCTTTAGACCCATTGCTCCTTGGGGAGCATAAGCATGACCATGATTTTCTTTTCTCTTTTCCGTTTGAAAATGCCAAAGCGATAATGGCAGCAGAAAGATTTATATTTCCTCTCACTATGATTCCACGGAAAATATCCAGTGCATCACGGGTAGAGATCTCTGTGTGAGAATATTACAGACAAGAGGGTTAGGGCGGGATTTATCACCCTAAACCCGCAAAATATATGAGTGGATCGATATAGTCACCAATCTTGGAACTTGGGTGTCCCAATGACGAAAGCAGGACGATTGTAAAGTGAACATATCGGCCCACGGGAAATATCCAGTGCACCGCAGTTGTTTCTTCTTAAACATCAAACTCAAAATTAGAACTTTTTCTGCTATTACGCAAGGATATTATCAATTTTATAGGGAATCGTGATTGCTAATGTATTAAGCTGCAAATCCGATGGCTGAAGAGGGGATTGTGATTCAGTTGCCGGTGGAAGGCAGAATTGGGGATGTGATTGCTGAAATTGTACTATAATAAGCCAAGAAAGTGCATAATGGTCTGATGGAATTTTACTAACTTTGCACCATACTGAAACTTATAACCAAAAGATACAATATAAACTTATGAAGAAAGCCACGCTTTTCATTACCGCATTGCTGTCGATGGCAGTGACAGCAGGGGCAAAAAACGTAGCCATTGAGACGCCGGGCAATACCCTTGTCGTCGACGTCACCAATGGCCAACGCCCGATGTTTGTCTATTATGGAGCAAAATTGTCAGCTTCGGATATGGCCAACCTGAAACCGGCCGCAGGTTTTTCGAGGAACGAGATTTATCTTCCTTACGGACCAGCGCCGGCGGCTGAGGCCGCTTTTGCATGCCGCCATTCCGACGGGAATATGACAACCGAGCTCCTTGCCACCGGCTACGACGTGACATCCGACGGCAAATCGACCGTCACCACTATCCACACCAAGGATCCGCAGTATGCCCTTACCGTTGACATCCATTACAAGGCATATAATGATGTCGACATGATTGAGACGTGGACCGATATCACCAACGGCGAGAAAGGCACTGTCACGCTCACCGACTTCTATTCGGCCACACTGCCCATCCGCCGTGGCGACGTGTGGATGAGCTCGCTCTATGGCTCGTGGGCTAACGAAGGGCAGGTCGACGAGGAACCGCTGACAGCCGGCGAGAAGGTGATAAAGAATACCGACGGCACGCGCAACTCGCACACCTCGCACGCTGAGGTGATGTTCTCGCTCAACGGAAAGGCTCAGGAAAACAGCGGTCAGGTGATAGGGGCCGCATTGTGCTATGGCGGCAACTACGAACTGAAGGTTGTCACCGACGACTCGGAATATCATCGCTTTATTGCCGGAATCAACGCCGACAACAGTTTCTATCATCTGAAAAAGGGCGAGACGTTCACCACACCGCCCCTCGCCCTCACATTCTCCGACGAGGGACTGTCGGGAGCGTCGCGCAACTTCCATAAGTGGGGACGCGAGTACCGTCTGGCCCATGGCAACGACCTGCGCCGCATACTCCTGAACTCGTGGGAGGGCGTATACTTCAACATCAACGAGGAGAATATGAACCAGATGATGGGCGACATCGCCGCTATGGGCGGTGAGCTGTTTGTCATGGACGACGGGTGGTTCGGCGGTAAGTATCAGCGCAATACCGATAATGCGGCACTCGGCGACTGGGTCGTCGACAAACGGAAACTGCCCAACGGTATAGAGAATCTCATCAACGACGCCAAGAGCCACGGAATAAAATTCGGCATCTGGGTGGAGCCCGAGGCTACCAACACGGCAAGTGAACTCTACGAGAAGCATCCCGAATGGGTTATCAAGGCACCGCGGAGAGAGATTAGCTGCGGTCGCGGAGGCACCCAACTCGTCCTCGATATGAGCAATCCTAAGGTGCAGGACTATGCCTTCAGCATCATCGACAACCTGCTGTCGAAATATCCGCAAATCGCTTATATAAAGTGGGACGCCAACATGCCGATACAGAGTGCCGGCAGTCAGTATCTGTCGATGGACGACCAGAGCCATCTGTATATCGACTACCATCGTGGACTGGAGAAAACCTTGAAGCGCATCCGTAAGAAATATCCCGACGTGACGATACAGCTCTGCGCAAGTGGAGGCGGAAGGGCCAACTGGGGTCTGCTGCCTTACTTCGACGAATTCTGGGTGAGCGACAACACCGATGCCCTGCAGCGCATCTATATGCAGTGGGGAACATCCTATTTCTTCCCCGCAATGGCGATGGCATGTCATATTTCGGCAACGCCAAACCATACGGTGTTCCGTACAACATCATTGAAATTCCGTATCGATGTGGCTATGGCCGGACGCCTCGGCATGGAAATCCAACCGAAAAATATGACCGACGAGGAAAAGGCTTTGTGCAAGAAAGCCATCGCGGAGTATAAGGAGATTCGTCCGGTGGTACAGCTTGGAAATATCTACCGGCTGGTGTCGCCCTTCGACCACAAAGGCCTGGCCTCAATGATGTACGTGTCGGACAGTAAGGACAAGGCCGTTTGGTACTGGTGGAAGACCGCCAATTTCTACAACCAGCATCTGCCCCGTGTCCGCATGGCCGGCCTCGACCCCACTAAACACTACAAGGTGCGTGAGCTCGACCGTATCGACATCAATCCTCTCGACTGTGAGGGTAAGGTCTATACCGGCAAATTCCTCATGGAGACGGGCCTCGATGTGCCATATACTAATGAGGTGGAATGGGGAAAGAAAACCGACTGGTCGTCACGCGTGCTCTATCTTGAGGCGCAGTAGCCTGTCGTCAGTTCCGCGTATTTGCAGTAATGACCGGCTGTCTGGCTGTGCCTTGAGGCTCAGCAGTATGCCGTCGGCCGATTTAACGTAAGGCTTATCGGCCTTAAATCCGCCCTTCGCCGCTCTTCTTACCGCATCGCCGGACAAACGAATAATAACCTTCGTTGTCTGGCGATGCGGTTTTTTATTATTTCTTTGTACGACGTACCGTCGAACTCGACTAAGCTCTTCGATGGAGGCTCGCGCCCCGATAGGTGCCACCTTGCAATTCGCTCCATAGAATCCGTGATGGATAGTTGTCTTTTCTTATGCTTGAAGATACGGGAAATGTCGTTTGTAAAGCAAACATGGGAATTTTTACGTGGATTTTTGTTCAAAGTAAAAAGCCAAACGACTGAAAAATAGTCATTTGGCCTGCTAAATTGTGCGCCCGACAGGACTCGAACCTGCACTGCGTAGCAACTAGATCCTAAGTCTAGCGCGTCTACCAGTTCCGCCACGGGCGCAATGTGTAAAGCGATGCAAAGGTAATAAAAAAAATGATGAAACGCTAATCTTCGGGCAAATATTATCGTTGTTGAACGCAAAAAGATTGTGTTTCTTGAAATTTGCATGCAAAAAGTGGCTGAAGAATTTGCGTTTTGAATTGTTTTTCGTATATTTGCAGTTGTAAGTGTTGTTCGTCAAAAAAAAGAGGAAGATATGAGATACCTGGATCCAAGAGCTGATTTGACTTTCAAGAAAGTGTTCGGAGAGCACCCCGACTTAGTAATTAGTTTTCTAAATGCTCTCCTTCCTTTTGATGACGATAATAGAGTCGAGAGTGTAGAGTACATTCCCACTGAGCTCGTTCCTGACAATCCATTGAAGAAAAACAGCATTGTCGACGTGCGATGTAAGGATCAGCGAGGGCGCCAATTCCTTGTTGAGATGCAGATGATATGGTCGGAGGAATTTAAGCAAAGGGTCCTTTTTAATGCCTCCAAAGCATACGTCAGACAGTTGGACAAGAGAGAAAATTATGACCTTCTTCAGCCTGTGTACTCGCTCAACTTAGTCAATGATGTGTTCGAACCGGAACTGAAAGAGTATTATCATCATTATGATATCGTTAATGTAGAACATTCCGACAGAGTGATAGAGGGACTACATCTTGTCTTTGTCGAACTGCCCAAGTTCAAACCTCATAATTTTTCGGAGAGGAAGATGCAGGTGCTGTGGCTTCGCTATCTGACTGAAATGGGTGACGCACGTGAGGTACCTAAGGAACTCCTTGATAATCCGGAGGTTAAGAAAGCCTGCGATATTCTTGAGGAATCCTCCTATTCTCCTGCTCAGTTGGAGGGGTATGAGAAGTTTTGGGACATTGTCCGTACGGAAAAGACATACTTCAATAGTGCCAGAAAACATGGCTTCGCTGAGGGTCGTGCTGAGGGCCGTGCTGAGGGCCGTGCCGAGGGTCGTGCCGAGGGCCGTGCTGAGGGTCGTGCCGAGGGTCGTGCTGAGGGTCGTGCTGAGGGTCGTGCCGAGGGTCGTGCCGAGGGTGCGAGAGATGAGAAAATGAGGATGGCGAAGAAACTCAAGGAAATTGGCCTCTCAAATGGCCAGATTGCTGATACTACGGGACTTACAGTCAAGGAAATAGAGGAACTGTAGGACGGTGCGGAAGTAATCTAACAATTATCTTTGCTTTAACGTAAAAGGTGTCATTTTAAGGTGATTCCCTTTTACGTTTGAACTTACTTATATGAAGAAGCTGTTGCTCTTGTTATTACTTGTTCCGTTGCTTGCTTATGGTCAGACCATAGATACGGCAAAAGTTGCTGTGTGGTACGAGGCAAAATATAACAACGGCGTTGAGGATGTTGCGTTAACAACTTCAAGAGAGGTGCTTGAAATAGGGAATAAGTACACCTGTTATTATAGTTGGGATAATAAGTTGTATAATGATTATATGGACTCCATTTGTAAGGCAAATCCAAATGAGGACATTATTTCCGTCATTACTTCGGCGACGAATGCTTCTAATAGTCTTTCTCGTGATTACAAAATATACAAATGTCTTTTTAATGACAGTTTGACGTACTTTAATTCGATTTGGAAACGGCATTTTAAGTATGAGCAAAGTTTCCCGGTTAATGATTGGCGGCTTGCCGAAGGAGATACCACTATCCTTTCAATGCCTTGCAATAAAGCTTCGCTCGATCTCCATGAACGGCACTGGACGGTGTGGTACACCACGGAGATGCCAATATCCGATGGCCCCTGGAAGCTCAAAGGTCTGCCAGGACTGATAATGAAAGCTTCAGAGAGTGAGGGCATCTTCAGTTTCAACTGTGTCGGTATTGATAAAATTACGAAACCCATTGAATTTGAGAGTAAACGGGCCTATAACACGAATCCAAAGAGGTTTGAGGATGAACTGAAAGAATTCCGTCGGGGACAGACAGAATATGTGTTCCGCCAGAGCAATATCCCACATACTCCGGGCTTGTGGAAGAACGAGAAGTCGTACACTCCTTGTTTGATAGAGTTCTATTAATAGTATGATTCAATTCATATCCGAGTACCGTGTACAGGGTGTAAACAGTATTGCCGCCTTACAGTTTTATATCCTTTGCGTGCGTATTGACTCCAATGCATAGGAACCTGAGAGAACCATGGTCTCTATCAGCATTAATATTATATAATGGGTTTAGACAGTTTTGGAATCAGATGGTAAATACTTTTAAACAGAATAAGTTCGTTGGTATATAATTTTAAATGTTAATTTATTTGGATAGATTAGAATAAATATGTAATTTTGCAGCTGTTAGCATGGATATTGGTTGACTGCTAATATTTGGGATAAACTCCACAGCACGGTTAACTGCGAGCGATTCTTCAAGGAAGTCTCCTTTCTTGGTGCAAAACCGTCAGAACGGATGGAGATGGTAGAACTGATTATCGTTCCAAAGCGGACTCGGCGCAACTTGTAAAGTAACTGAAAAGAGAAGCTGATGGTCTTTTGCTTGCCTGCGGTTTTTCTTAATTTATTTACGTTTTACTATGAGAATCAGAATATTAATAATAATGCTACTGCTGCCTCTTTGGGCTTCCTCGCAGGTCGTAGATTCCTCGAAATATACGGTGTGGTATTCGGTGGGCTATAAGCAGAAGACAGAGGTGGATCCTGGTTACAAGGACAAGGAGGTGTTAGAGATTGGTAACAACTATTCTTTTTATTATAGCTATCAGAGAAAGTTGCTCAATAACTATGTCGACTCAATGAAACGGCTCTATCCTTCACCCGAGACACGTTTACTTCATTATGATGACAAAACTCCGTGGATGGGAAATTCCTACATGATATTGAAGAGTCAGCATAATGACAGCCTTGTATATATGGAAAAAATAAATCAGGGACAATGGTTTCGCTACACCGAAAATTTTCCTGTTGACGGCTGGAAACTTGTCGATGGCGATACAACCATCCTCTCGCTGCCTTGCAATAAGGCGACTCTCGACCTCCACGGGCGGCATTGGACAGTGTGGTACACCACGGAGATACCAATATCCGATGGTCCCTGGAAGTTCAAAGGCCTTCCGGGACTGATAATGAAGGCTTCGGAGAGTGAGGGAATCTTCAGTTTCACCTGTATCGGAATTATTGAAAGTCATAAGCCAATAGTAGTAGAAAAACATAAATTCGTCAATACCACTCCCAAAAAATTCGAGAATGAATTGAAGGATTACTGGTCTAACCAGATGGAATATATAATGCGGGTGAACAATATTCCACATTCACCGGGATTGTGGAAGAACGAGAAGTCGTACACACCTTGTCTGATGGAGTTCTATTAACAATCAAACTCGTTTCTTTAGTGGGCTTAGTAGACTGAATTAAGGGGGAAAACGATTATGAATTTTAGGATATTACTGACATTTTTCCTCCTGCCCGTTTCCTGGACGCTCCATGCCCAGGATTATCGCGGTCAGGTGGTTGGCAGCAATGGCTCGCCCGTTGGCAGCGCGTCGGTGATAATGCTCGACGATAACCGGCGGACACTGACCTTTGCCCGCAGCGGACGTGACGGCAGATACACTGTCGCTACCCCCAAGGACAAGACTGGCAAATGGCTGGTGTTCGTGTGTATGGGGTACGAACGTGACACAATCTCTCTTGATAACTTTGTGCAGGGGCAGAAGACGATGCTGACAGAGAAGTCGTTCAAGATAAAGGAAGTGAAGGTCGTGGCTCCGAAGATGCGGCAAGTAGGCGACACCATCGACTACTATGTAGGAATGTTCAAGCAGAAGCAGGACAGAACCCTTGAGGATGTGCTGAAGAAAATGCCTGGGATAAGTGTTGGCAACGACGGTTCAATCTCCGTAGGCGGTAAGCGTATCAACAAATTTTATATCGAAGGCATGGATCTACTCGGAAATAAATATTCGCAGGCCACAGAGAATATCAATGCCGGGAAGGTGAAAAAGGTGCAGGTTCTCAACAACCACGAACCTATAAAGATGCTCCGCGGCAGATCTTTCTCCGACCAGGCTGCGCTCAATATCGTTCTTGCCGATGATGCCAAGGAGGTGTGGCAGGGGACGGTGGAGGCCGGCACCGGCTCATCCTTGCAGAAACCTGTACACTGCCTCGGCGACGCACGGCTGACGGCAATGCGCTTTGCGCATAAGCTCCAGAGCATATCGATATATAAGTTCAACAATACGGGTAAAGACATCCTTCACGAGATTAATGTCAATCAGATTTTAGGTATCTCTGCTCCCGACGAGGTGGGATTTCTCCACAATATAAACCTCACCCTGCCCGACCTGCAACCCCAACGCACAACTTTCAACACCTCATCGCTCTTAGCCTCAAACTGGCTCTTCAAGACCGGCAAGGACAGCGAGATAAGGCTGCAATTGAGCGGAGCCCTGGACCGAAGCCGACAGCAGCAGACCACGACAACGGTGTACAACGACGTAGACGGTGGTGCAACGATTGCCGAGGACGTGACAGCCCACAGCCATGAAAGCTCGCTCAGTGGCGAACTTCACTATCAGCTCAATGCCGCCCGGACCTACCTCGTCAATAACCTCAGCGGATACGCCGACTGGAACCGCAGCACAGGACAGAGCATCCTCAACGGCGATGTCGTCAGGGAGAACGTGAAACCGCATAAGCGTTATATCACTGATGATTTCAGTTGGATACACCGTATAACCGACAAGCGCAGCCTTTCGCTGTCGGGATATGTGGCCTACAACGACCTGCCGGGTCATCTGCTTCTCCACGACGGCAGTTGGGAGAGTCTCGACCTGCAGACGCTGAGGTGGAAGGCTACAACATGGATAGGACAAAGGATTGGTGCTGTGAACGTCACCTACGACCTTGAAACGAATGGCAACCGACAGTGGCTGAGCACCCGTAACCCCCTCGACACCGCAAACGACCGCTATGCCGAGTCGTGGCTGACGGGGCGGGTGACGACAAGCTACAAGAACGACTGGCTCGACCTGTCGGCGCGGCTGCCGCTGTCGTGGCTCTGGAGGAGTCTGGGCCGCGAGGACAAAACGAACGTTCTGTTCACTCCTGAGGTCTCGGCTAAGCTGACTTTTGGCGTTGACTGGGACCTGAGCCTTAGCTACAACTATGGCTGGCAGCCGCTGTCGCTGCGCGATATGACCGGTACTACGCTGTTTACCAATTATATAAGCGTCACCCAGGGCCTCGGCTATCTCGACAACAGCCATGGAAACTCCTTTACGGGCATCCTCAACTACCGCAATATCAGTAGCGGTTTCTTTGCCACGGCCATGACGTCATGGGCCGGAAACAGCGGCAATATCCTCTATCGTGCCACCTACGACCACGGGTTCTATACCACCCGACCCACTGACCGCCGCTCCGTATCGCATTTTCTTATGTCGATGTTGCAACTGTCGGAGTCGGTTCACTGGTGTCGGCTGAACGTAAGCCTGCAGGGCCACTACACCGAGGAGCGCTACAGCCTGCTGTTGTCCGATGTGGTGACTCCGTTCACGCTGAAGTCCAGCAGTGCCACGCTGTCGTTCAGCCTGCAACCTGCCACATGGTTGTCGTTCGATGCCAACAGCAATGTGGGTGCGTCGCGACAGATAAACCGCGTCGACCGCAGTCTCGACTCTCCAACGTTAGTATCGTTCGTCCACCGTCTGAACGTGTATCTTATGCCCGGCAAGTGGCAGGTGGAGTGGTCGCACGAGCTGTATCATGGCAACAACGACGCCACATCGACAAACTACTTCATGGACCTCTCGGTGGCTTACCGGCGTAAGACCTACGAGCTGAGTGTCGCCATGAATAATGTTCTCGGCACGGATACGTATAAACAACATTATTATACTATCAACCAACAAATCCATCAGCTGAACATTCTCCGTCCGAGGGAGATACTTTTCACCGCTTCATTCGACATTTGAATATTGTCTCAAATGCCATTCCCGTACATTTTTTGCATAGTGCCGGGTCGTTTGCCCTATCGTTCCTTGGTTCCGCTCTATGCTTTTGAGATATGAACAAGGGGCCTTCTAAATGTAAAAATGTTTCATTCTATATAGTAAGAAAAATGAAACGAGTAATTCGCTCTGTATCAAGCAGTTGGCAATAGATGCCATTTTGCGTTCTGAAACAGTCCATTTTAGACGCTAAAACGGCCCGTTTTAGGACGCGAAACGGCCTGTTTCAGAACGCGAAACGGCCCGTATGGGATTCGTGTTAATATTTTTCGCAATTATGAAGCGTTCTTTAGCAACATCCGGGCGGGTTCTACGGCGCATTATTCGCTCACGAACTTGAAAGCCCGACGGCTGACGATGATGTATGCGGTGAAGACGATGAAATCGGTCAGAAGCCACGAAGCTGGATAGATAATCATCAGATGGTTGAAGCCCGGCCATAGAGGATGAATGGTGAATATCCATACGAGGCGGAAGACACACGTGCCGAAGACAGTCATCAGCGCCGGCTCCAGCGAGTGGCCCAGACCACGCATGGCCGACGCTGGAATCTCATAGAATGCCGCTATCCACTGGGTTGTCATGGTGATGGCAATACGTATCTTAGCGTAGTGGGCCACTGCTGGGTCGGTGGTGAAGAAAGTGAGAAACTGATCTTCGCCGATGAACAGTGTCATATTGCCCGCAAGGGTGAACAGAGCCCCGCAAACAAGACAGATGCGGAATATGCGCTTGCACCGTTCCACGTTGCCGGCGCCATAGTTCTGACCCATGAACGTCACGCAGGCACCACTGAAGGCGTTGAGAAGGAAGTAACAGTAGGCATCGAAAATCTGTGACGCTGAGGCTCCGGCCATTGCCGCCGAGCCGTAGCTGTTGATGGCCGACTGGACAAAGACATTGCTCAGCGAGAACACCATTCCCTGGATTCCGGCTGGAATGCCAATCTGGAGGATGCGCCGCAGCTCCACCCCGTAGATGCGCAGATGGCGGTAGTCGAGGCGGAAAGGTCCTTGCTCACGGCGGAGCAGGGTGACGACAGCGGCGGCCGAGAAGGCGTAGGCCACATCGTTGGCTATGCCCACACCGACGACCCCCATCTTGCCGACGACCACCGTCGTCAGGGCTACTACAGCGTTGATGACTCCGGCAATAATCAGGATGTACAGCGGACGGCGCGTGTCGCCCTTGCTGCGGAGCACCGATGCCCCGAAATTGTAGACCATGAAGAACGGAGCCCCGATGAACCAGATGCGCAGGTAGGTGACGGCATCACCGATGACATTGCGGGGCGTGCCCATGGCGCGCAGCACTATGGGGGCGATGACAAGGCCGATGACGAGGAGCAGCAGACCGCTGACGGCCGAGAGAACCATCGTCGTGCTCACGGCATTGCGGATGGCCCGGTTGTCGTGCTGCCCTATGTGATTCGAGATAATCACGTTGGCACCTACCGACATGCCTATGAACAGGTTGATACAGAGGTTGATGAGGAAGGTGTTGGCACCGACGGCAGCCATGGCCTCGGAACTGGCATAGCGACCGACGACCATCACGTCGACGGAGTTGAAAAGCTGCTCGAGAACACCGCTCAGCGCAAACGGCATGGCAAACAGAAGAATCTTGCTGAGCAGCGGGCCGTGGAGCATGTCGACTTCATGGCGGTTTTTCACTGCTATGGAATTGTCGGCAACGTATTGTTTTTCTTTCTCTTTCGTCATAATATATCGTTTCCACGATGGCGGAAACTGACTGCAAAGGTACTGAAAATCAATGTAATGGCAAAGATAAAAAAGATTAATGCTCAAAAATCCGCCCAATGCCTTGATTTTGCGGTTAAAATAAACTACCTTTGCCGTATGAAAAATAGAATTGCCGCTGTAGTTATCATCGTTGTGGGAGTGCTGTTGTACTTCCTGTTAGCTCCGTCGTCATCAGCCCCGAAGACGGCTCCGACCAATGAGGCCGCTGCCGAGGACCGGATGATGGCCAAAGGCGAGATTGTCAACCTCGTGCGCCAGCAGTCGCGCCTCTACTCGGCTGAGCAGACGGCCCACAAGAAGATAGTCTTGTCGACGACAGAGAAAGACTCTATCACCACTCTCATGGGCACGCTGAAGTGGACGCGGCCGTGGTCGAAATCGCATATCGAGATTCCACTCACCGTCACCTTCAAGGCTTATCTCGATATGGAAAAGATTGGCGACGACGACATAACCGTCGGGACCGACTCGTCGGTGACCATTGTTCTCCCCGATCCGGTGATTGAAATGACAAGCTGCGAGATTGACCACGACTCCGAGGTTTACGACTCCCAGATTTTCGCCAGTGCCAAATCGCAGGAGTTTATCAACCGTCATGTGATTGTGGCAGTCGGCAAAGTGTGGGGCGAGATAGGCCGTATCAGCCGCGATAAGATTGTGGCTAACGCCCGCGACAACGCCAATAAGACCATTGCTGCGGCACTCCTCGGTGCCGGATTTAAGAAGGTGAATCTGCGCTACCGCAGTGGTATGGATGCCGGACGGCTCACGGTCGATGCTGACAAGGCTTTAGGAAACATTAAATACTGACCGCCGGCGGTTATGGCGTGCGTCGGCTAATGAAAGGATAAAGGCAAAATGAAAACGTACGGAAAAATCAAACTCGCTGCTGTCGTGGTTGTATGCCTTATCGTTATGGTGGCTGTATTATATATGTGTCATGCTGCCAAGAGTGTGACGGCGGGGCATCAAACCGAAGTTGTGGTCACACCGACCCCCGTCAACCTCGATTCCATACGCGCCATAGGCCAGTGGTCGTTCCTCACCGTGGAGATGGACGAGGTCGTGGACACCGTCGACCGGGGGCTCTTCTCGTCCGACCGAATCAGTGTGGCCTATCACGGCACCCTGCATTATGGCATCGATGTTGCTGAGGCGCGCCCCGGCTGGGTGACCATCGCCGGCGATACCGCTGTTAGCGTGGTGCTCCCGCCGGTGAAACTTCTCGACGACAGATTCCTCGATGAGCGCAACGTGAAGGTCTACGAGGGCCGCGACGATATGGACTTCATTAACAAGCCGACGGTGAGGGCAGCCCTCGTGAGGAAGGCTAAGGCCGCCATGATTCGCCGTGGCAGGGAGAATATTCCCGAGGCACGCGGCAAAGCTGAGGCTGAAGTGCGCCGGATCTTCTCACAGCATGGCTACAAGAAGATTGTGGTCAGTTTCGAGGACGATAATAAAAAGTAGGACAGGAGATTATGATGCGCTGGCTGACGATAATCCTTCTCGCTCTCACCGTCATTAGCTCGGGTGCCCAGACGGAGTTTTCCGTGGTGGAACTGAACACGGAAAACCTCTTCGACACGGTGCATGATGCCAATAAGGACGATTATGAATTTCTGCCCTCGTCGGCTCATAGGTGGACGGGCTACCGCTACTGGGAGAAACTCAACAAGATTGGGCAGGAGATTATAGCCTGCGGCAGCGATTCGGGTGCGTGGTCGTTGCCCGATGTGGTGGCCCTCTGCGAGGTTGAGAACGATACCGTTCTGCGCGATCTCACCAAGCGGTCGGTGCTGAGGAAAGCCCGGTATGACTATGTTATGACCTCTTCGCCCGACGTCCGCGGCATCGATGTGGCCCTCCTCTTTTCGCCGTTTTCCTTCGGTTTCATCAGCAGCAACTCCTTCCGTGTGCGCCCCTTTAAGGATATGCGTCCTACACGCGATATCCTCTATGTGTCGGGACGGATTATCACCGGCGATACTCTCCATTTCTTCGTTGTCCATGCACCGAGCCGTTCGGGTGGCGAATTGCAGACTCGAGCCTACCGTATGGCCGTGGCTGAGCGGCTGGGAGCTGCCGTCGATTCAGTGCGGCGGCTGTCGCCGGAGGCACATATCATCGTCCTCGGCGATTTCAATGACTATTCCACAAGCCGTGCCATTGAATATATCTGCTCTCATGGACTCGTCAATGTGTCGGCGGGAGCCGTCGGCACGCATGGGGCCAAGGGTACCTACCGCTATCATGGCGAGTGGGGAAGTCTCGACCAGATAATCGTCAGCAGCAGTCTCGCGCCCCACGTCGTAGGATGCCGTATCGTCGACGAGCCGTTTCTCCTTGAGGAGGATAAAAAATACGGTGGAGTAAAACCCCACCGTTTCTTTCTCGGACCACGCTATGTTGGCGGTTTCAGCGACCATCTGCCTCTCAAGATGCGTCTTTCTCTTTAATCTGCTCCTGCTCAGTGCGTTGTCGGCGTGCCTCCTCGCGCAGCTGTTTCGACTCGTCAAGCATCTTTGTGGCACGCTCTTTGGCTATGCGGGCGGGCTCATTGTCGGGATCGGCGTTGAGGTCGATGCGCATTGTGTGGGCCCGGGCCACAAGGTCCTTGACGACCTCACCGCCGCAGATGAGTCCGGCCGTTGCCGGAACCCATGCGTTCGACGACGGTATGGTGTGGCGGTCGGTACATTTCCGCATGTCCTTGTTGGGGCAGATGCAGTGGAACCGGCAGGAAATTTCCGGCTGGTCGATGCTCTCCAAGGGCTCTTCGGGACTGTACACCACCTTCAGATGGTCAACGTCGGTCTTGCGGAGCTTCTTGCGGAGGACCTTGGCCAGTGGGTCCATCTTCGTCTTGAAGAGGTCGGTGACCTCAAATTTTGTAGCGTCGAGCTTGTAGGCGGCGCCAAGGCAGGAGATGATAGGTATGCCGAGACGGTGGCAGCGCTGGATGATGTCGAGTTTGGCCGTCACGGTGTCGATGCAGTCGACGACATAATCGTAGTCGCTGAAGTCGAACATATCGGCTTTTTCGGGGAGATAGAAGGTCTGATATTTCCTCACGATGCATCTCGGATTGATGTCGTGGATGCGCGCTTCGGCCACGTCGACCTTGTGTTTGCCGACGGTAGAGATGGTGGCGAGAATCTGTCGGTTGACATTTGTCAGGCAGACGCGGTCGTCGTCGATGATGTCTATGGCTCCCACACCGCTGCGGGCGAGCACCTCGACGACGTAGCCTCCTACGCCTCCTACGCCGAAAACGGCCACCCGTGACCCGTTCAGAGTGTCGATGGCGGGCTTGCCAAGAAGTAGTTGTGTTCTCGAAAACTGGTTCTGCATTATGTTTGCTGTCCTTTCTTGCTGTTGATAGTGTTATCCTGAATATTGTCTGATACCGTCATTTGCCTGCACGTGAGCTGCCGTCGTGGCTGGCTCCTGTCGTTGCAAGGGCTATCCTCGTGGGCTCGACGGTTATGAGCCTGCGCTTGTAGAGGTCGCCGATGGCACGCTTGAAGACTTTCTTCGAGACGTGGAACTCGTGCTTGATGTCCTCAGCATCGGTCTTGTCGCCCATATTGCAGACCCCATTGTGGCTCTTGAGGTAGTCGAGGAGCACCTTGGCGAAATCCTCTGTCTGCCTTATTCCCGTGGGTTGTAGCGTGCAGTCGATTTTTCCGTCGGTGCGGATGACATCGATATATCCGTCCATGCGGTCGCCGCTGTGCACATACTTGAATATCTGGTCGTCGTAGATGAGGCCGCCGTATTTGTTGTCGATGATGACTTTAAAGCCGAGGTCGGTCTTCTGCCACACGAAGAGGTCGACTTTTGAGCCGTGATGATAAACTTTCGGGTCGGCGTCGGCGATATTTCCGAGGAATTTGTCAATCTTCGCCGAGGCCACAAGTCGGTAGCTCTCTTCGTCGACATATATATAAACGATGTACATTTCGCCGACTTCCATCTTGCGTTTCTGCTCGCGGAAGGGACAGAAGAGGTTCTTCGTCACTCCCCAGTCGAGGAAGGCTCCGTACTGGTTTACCCATGCACACTCCAGGTAGGCGAACTCGCTGGCCTGTGCGAAAGCCTTTTCGGTGGTGGCCACGGGGCGCTCGTCCTGGTCGAGATAAACGAAGGCCGTGACTTCGTCGCCAATTTCCGTACCTTCGGGCACATACTTTTCCGGCATCAGAATCTCACCGTCGTCGCCTCCGTCGAGATAAAGTCCGAACTCTTCCTTGTCGCCAATGCGGGCACCGGTGTGCTTGTAAGCTTTCTTGACGACCCTAAGCTTGTTGTATTTTCCTAATTCTATTCTCGCCATAATATTCTGTGGGATGTTAAAAATGTCTTTGAGGGATAATGAAATCAGCCAGATGGGACGATGAAATCAGCCCAATAACGCGGTGAAATCAGCAATGTGGTTTGATGGGACCGGCCGATTTATTATTCGGATTCAACCAAAAGCCGTGATGGCATGCGCCGAATTGATCATCTGGAAAGTCGGTCGTGGGCTATACGCTTGTTTCTGCCGCTGCGTCTTGCGGGTCGATAATCTGTCCGTCTTTAAGATGAATGGTGCGGTCAGTGATAGCCGCGAGATTCTCATCGTGGGTGACGATGACGAAGGTCTGGCCGAATTTGTCGCGCAGGTCGAAAAAAAGCTGGTGGAGCTCGGCTTTGTTTTTCGAGTCGAGTGAGCCCGACGGCTCGTCAGCAAGGATCACTGCCGGATTGTTGACCAGGGCTCTTGCTACGGCCACACGCTGCTTCTCGCCTCCCGAGAGCTCGTTGGGCTTGTGGTTGGCGCGGTCGGCAAGTCCCATGAAATCAAGGAGTTCTGTGGCGCGCTCCCGTGCTTCCGATGTCTTTTTCCCAGCGATGAAGGCCGGAATCATGATATTCTCGATGGCTGTGAACTCGGGTAGCAGCTGGTGAAACTGGAATACGAATCCAACGTGGGTGTTGCGGAAATCGCTCAGTTTGTTTGTCGACAAGGAGCCAACGTCCACTCCGTCAACGACGATGCTGCCGCTGTCGGGCTTGTCGAGGGTGCCGATTATCTGCAGAAGAGTCGTCTTGCCGGCTCCTGACGGTCCTACTATGCTCACCACCTCGCCCTTGTCGATGTGGAGACTGATGCCTTTCAGCACTTGCAGGGAGCCAAAGCTCTTGGTAATATTCTGTACGTCAATCATATAGTATATAACAATCGTTGCTAAATTAATGTTTTTTGTTTCTTTCTCAGTTTGTCTCGGAGCCAGTCGTAGGCCGATCTCTCCTCAGTATGCTGCGGTTCGGCGAAGGTCATGAGTTCCGACGACTCGCCGTACTGGTCGGGATATATTATCATTATGCTCCTTCCGCTGAAGTATTGGTCTATCTCATGGGGCAGGTTTTCGAGTGCTGTCTTGAACGAGATGGTGCCCTTTCGTGCCGTCACGACTACGAAGATGTGGTCGCTTTTGATGTTTGCGGCCAGTTCGGGAAGTTCGTTCCAGTGTTTCATCTCTACATATTCGGCCCGTACATGCGGATGGCGGTTGGTGATGAACTCGTGGATTAGCGCCAGCGATTTGTCACGGCCGTGGAACTCGATGCGGCAGTCGAGGTTGCGCGACATGCGGGCCATACGCTCGAGCCAGCGGTTAAAGCCCGGCTCAAATTCAGCTCTCGACGGTACGGCCACGACTATTTTGCGGACGGTGTTGAGCGGTTGCATGATGCGGGCAATGATGATTTGCCGGTTCAAACCGTTGTAGAGGCTCTGCGTGAACTGTCCCCAGAATCCTTTCGACACCTCGGGATGGAAGTGCAAACCCATTATTATCTCGCTGGCCTGGAACTCGCGGAAAGCGTGTTTTATGCCGTTGGCGATGTTCGTTGCTATGCGAACCTGCGTCTGGACGGGCACGTCGGCGGCACTGCACGTATGCTTTATATGCTCCATAAGGCGGCGTCCGTCCTCCTGGTTCTTCGATGCGTTGATGTCGTCGTAGACAACATTGAGGGCTATGAGGCCCCGGTTCAGCCTGCTGTCGCGCATGAGTGTGGCGAGAGTGATGAGGCTGTCGGCATATTCGGGGTACTTCACGGCTACGAGAATCTTCTCGTCGTCGCCCTCGTTTCGCGGTGTCGGATTCTCCTTTTCGTGCAGTCGCAATTTTCGTGCCGCATTTTCCGTGATGACCGACGAGATGATGCAAGTGAAGAGAATCATCAGAACGACACCGTTGAGAACCTCATTGTTGAGGAGCGTATGGCCCGGCGACACCTCTAATCCTATGCCCACCATGACCATGGCTATGGCTCCGGCGGCGTGGGCTGAGGTAAGTCCGAACATGAGGTCGCCCCACAGCCGCGGCATCCTGAAGAATGATGTTGTGGCGTAGGCTGCTAAAGCCTTGCCGAGGGTGCCGAAAACCACCAGGCAGAGCATGATGGTGAGAATGGTGCTGCCGTGGAAGAGCAGCCGGATATTGATGAGCATGCCGACACCGATGAGAAAATAGGGGATGAAGATGGCATTACCCGTGAACTCGATGCGGTTCATCAGTGGCGATACTTTCGGTATGAAGCGGTTCATGACCAGTCCGGCGAAGAATGCTCCGAAGATTCCCTCAAGGCCGATAAAGTCGGAGAGAACCGCGCTGAGGAAGAGAATGGCCATGACGAAGGTGAACTGCATTACCGCGTCGGAGTACTTCCTGAGGAACCAACGGGTGAACCTGGGAATGACGACGAGCATGAAGGCGCAGAAAACCACTATCTTAGCTACGAACAACAGCCAGAACGTCCAGCTCGACGTGCCCCGGGCAGAGTTGACGATGGCCGCCAAGACGACGAGCGCCAAGAAGAGCGAAATCATCGACGAGCCCACACTGAGCGTCGAAGCCGTCGACCGCTGCAGGCCATAGCGCCCCACGATGGGGTAGGCGATGAGAGTGTTGGAGGCCATCATACAGCCGATGAGCATCGATGCCTGCATGCTCAGATGGAGAACCGACAACGATGCCCACACGGTAAGCACCATCGGCAGCGAGAACGTGAGCAGACCGAAGATGCCGACCCGCATTCTGTTCTTCTTCAGACCCTCGAGATCCATCTCCAGTCCGGCTAAAAACATGATGTAGAAGAGCCCCACACGGCCGAAGAGCTCAAAGGAGTCGTCGCGCTTGAGGATGTTCAGGCCGTATTTTCCCACCACTATTCCGGCGAGGACCAGTCCTATGAGGTGCGGAATGCGCAACCGGCCCATGACTATCGGCGAAAAAAGGATAATCAGGAGCACGACGAAGAAGATCAGCGTCGGGTCGGTTATGGGGAAATATAGTGACCAGTCGGGCATGTGACGGATATGTTTTCTGCTTTATAACATGCAAAGTTACGAAAAAATAGTGCTTTGCTGACATAATGACCGCTGAAATTTTGCGTTTTCAAATGAAATATCTAATTTTGCAAACGTATTTACTGCAAAATATAATAAAAGGATTAGATTATGAGAGTAGCTATTGTTGGTGCAAGCGGTGCCGTAGGTCAGGAGTTCCTGCGCATTCTCGCCCAGAGAGATTTCCCTATCGATGACCTGTTGCTGTTCGGCTCGAAGAGGTCGGCCGGACGGAAATATTCTTTTAAGGGAAAGGAATATACTGTTAAGGAACTTCAGCACAACGACGACTTCAAGGGTGTCGATATAGCCTTCACCAGTGCCGGTGGCGGCACGTCGGCCGAGTTCGCTGAGACGATAACAAAGTATGGTGCCGTGATGATCGACAACAGTTCGCAGTTCCGTATGGACGACGACGTGCCATTGGTCGTTCCGGAAATCAACCCCGAGGATGCCCTCAAGCGTCCCCGCGGCATTATTGCCAATCCGAACTGCACTACGATTATGATGGTCGTGGTGCTGAATCCTATCGACAAGCTCAGCCATATCAAGAAGATACACGTGTCGAGCTATCAGAGCGCGAGCGGTGCCGGAGCAGCTGCAATGAAGGAACTTGAGCAGCAGTATAAGGAGATGGTTGAGGACGGAAAGGTCAGCACAATCAACAAGTTCCCCCATCAGCTCGCATATAATGTCATTCCTCAGATTGACAAGATGACCCCCAACGACTACACTAAGGAGGAGATGAAGATGTACAACGAGACCCGCAAGATTATGCACTCCGACGTCCGGACGAGTGCTACCTGCGTTCGTGTGTCGTCGTTGCGGTCACACTCCGAGAGCGTATGGTTCGAAACCGAGCGTCCGCTGAGCGTTGAGGAGATTCGTGAGGCCCTGAAAGCCGCTCCCGGAGTGACGCTTGTCGACGATCCTCAGAACTATGTCTACCCGATGCCGCTCGATTCGGCAGGCAAGGACGATGTGTTTGTGGGACGTATCCGTAAGGACCTCGCTGACGACAACAGCAATACGCTGTGGCTCACCGGTGACCAGATACGCAAGGGAGCTGCGCTTAACGCCGTACAGATTGCAGAGTATCTGATAAAGGTGGGGAATGTAAAATAACAGAATCTGCCCTTGATGCAAAATAAGAATCCTCATCAGCCCGGCATGGTCGGAGGCTGGTGAGGATTTCTTGTTTTTATTCTTTTTTGCGTCTTTCCTTATTTATGCTTCTTGTAGTAAGCAACGGCGGCTGCTACATTGGCCTTTACAGCTCTTGAAGAGTAGGTGGCTCCGGTGATACCATCGACAGCAGAGGCCTTGCTGAGACTCTTGCCTGCCATCTTGGGCAACAGCTGGCTCGTTACCTTGCTGAACACCTGGGGTGTTTCGCTGTTCTTCAGAGCTACGACCTTTACGACTTTGTTGCCTTTAATATATACTTCCAGAGGGGTAGTACTGTGATAACCGCGCTGACTGCACAACGTGGTGGTGTTGACAATGTATGTGCTGCCTTGCTTGTGCATGACACTTCCTCCGTTGACGGCTGCAAACGCTACTCCTGAAGCAATAACTATTGCCAATGCGACTGCTAAAAAATTCTTCTTCATTGTATTACTTTTAATAGATAATAATATCTTTTGTGAAAACGGCAATAACAGCGGATGCCGGTGTTATTTGCCCATGAATTTTGATTCTATGTAGTTGTTGAACGTGTCTTTATACAAGTCGCCAACAGGTATGTTGGTATCCTCGTCCATGATGACGCGGTTTTTTATCACCTCCTGAATCTTCGAAAGGTTGATGATGAACGACCTGTGGACACGCATGAACTTCGATTTCGGCAGTCGGTCCTCGAGCTTTTTCATACTCAGCAGGACGATGACGGGCTTCTGCCGGCCGTCGGTGTGAATCTTCAAGTATTCGCTCATGCCCTCGATGAATCTTATATCATCGATTTTTATGCGTACTATCCTGTGCTCGGTCTTGAAGAAAATGGAGTCGTCGCTGTCGACCTGCGACACTATCGGCTCGTTATGGCGCAGGTCGTATTGTTCTTTTACCTTCGCCGCCGCGCGCCGGAAATCGGCCATCGAGAACGGTTTGAGCAGATAGTCGACGGCGTTGACCTTGTAGCCGTCGACGGCATAGTCGCTGTAGGCCGTCGTGAAGACAACCAACGGCGGCACGTCGAGACTCTTGACGAAGTCCATGCCGTTGACGTCGGGCATATTGATGTCGATGAACAGCGCGTCGATGGGCTCGCGGTCCATAATCTCCTTAGCCTCCGGAGCACTCTGGCACTCGCCGGCAAGCTCAAGAAATTCCACTTTCTTTATGTATGTCGCCAACTGCCTCAGGGCCAGTGGCTCATCGTCGATAGCCAATACTCTTATCATGATTTTATCCTTTTGGTTCGTCGGCCGCAAACCTCAGCGGAATGTCGAGCCTTACAAAATATGTATCTTCTCTGTCGTTGATGTCGAGCGTGTAGTCGTTGCCGTAGATGAGGTCGAGACGCTTGCGCGTGTTGGCCAGCCCTACACCGCCGTGCTCCTCGGTGCTCTCCTTGTGCTTCGAGTTCTCGCAGGTGAACAGCAACCGCCCGTCGGCAACATGCGTCGTGATGTGGATGAAGCTCCGGTGCTGATAGCTCACCCCATGCTTGAAGGCGTTCTCGACGTAGGTGATGGTAATGAGCGGAGCTATGAGGGCATCGGGGAGAATCTCGTCGCGGTCGGTCTTTATGTCGACCTTGTCGGAATAGCGCAACCGCATGAGCTCTATGTAGTTGTCGATGAAGTCGCACTCCTTCCTCAAACTCGTCAACGGACGGTTGCCGTCGTAGAGAACGTAGCGCATGAGGTTCGACAACTCGATTATACTCTCCTTGGCCTCCTCGGGATCGATGTCGACCAGCGCATGGATATTGTTGAGGGTGTTCATGAAGAAGTGCGGGTTTATCTGAAATTTCAGATATTCCAGTTGCTGGTTCAGGTTCTCGTTCATGAGCCGCTGGAGTTTCTTCTCGTTCTCGTTCTGCTTGAAGAGCAGTTTCACGCTGAGGTTCATGCCGAACATCAGGACGAGAATGATGACGCTGACGAAGTCGACTTGGTCGACAAAGAATGGGCGATGGTGACGGCCCGGAGGCGGCAAGGGACGCGGCTGACTGCCGTCGACCATCTCTTTGCGGTCCTTATGGAAGTGATGCGGCCGTGGCGGTCGGGCGTTGAACTGGTAGATGCCGAAAGCGACGACGATGATGGTGACGAGGCCGAAGTATAGCTTGCGCCGGTTCTTGTAGATGATGAGCGGTGCGATGAAGCAGTTGTGGATGATGAATATGGCGAGGAAGGCGCCCTCGGCAGTCCACACCCTTGTGAGCTCGTCCCACTGGAAGGGCTCGTCGGTGCTGTTGCGTGTGCGCAGGTACATCATCACGAAGGGAATGACGAAGATCATCAGCCAGCAGAAAGCATAGATGAGGGTCTCGGTGTGCTTGCGCAGAAACGTTATGATGTTCTTTCTCGACATTGTTGAGCTTATATAATGTTGGATTGTGACGGCAAAAGTAGACAATATAAACGTAACGGCCAAAAACATTCAACGAAAATGTTGTAGTGCTCAGCGAACGGGCTCGCGGCGGGGAGCAAAGGAGGTTGGAAGGTGGGGCGAGGGGCGGGAAGGAGCGCGGCGAATTGTAATTCGCCGAACGCGACGTGGATAAACCATGAGATGGCGGACGAGGGAAGGGAGGCGAGCGGGTGCTCTGTCACTTTGGCAGATGCCGCGGGGTGAGGATGCCTCGCTCTGACACGATGGCGCTTGAGGCTGAAGCTGACGGGTGGATGGCGGCTGCATGATGTCATCGTCAAGGATTTAATAGGGGAAAAGGATGAAGATTATTGTAAAGATATTTCGTATTAAACGACGGAAATGGCCGGCTCTGTAACTTGCTCATAACCAGATGGATAGAAATACATGCCATTTGGCGTTCTAAAACGGTCCATTTCGCAAGCTAAAACAGACCGTTTGGCAATGCGAAACGGACCGTTTGAGAACGCGAAACGGTATGTATGAGAATGGTGTGAAGATTTTTCGCACTCCTGGAATCATCTCGCGGGCGCTGCTAACGGTTTCGGACCATTGGTCGGGACGGTCTGCTTGACTCATCATGCCGGTTTCCGCTCCACCGGGTAAACGATTGCCAGCCTACCTCCTGCCGGTCGCGAATAATTGAGAAAATACTAATGAATCAAATTGTGCAATCCTTTGGCTGTTTCCGTTAATCTGTGTACCTTTGCAATGTTTTATGCGAGATGATAACAATACTGTAATATAATGAAAAGAAAAATCTTATTGTTGGGTCTGGCCATGGCCTTTACCGGCGCTTTCGCCCAGACCCCGGTGTCGGGTATCGACCCAAGCAATCTCGACACATCAGTGCGTCCCGGCGACGACTTCTATCACTATGCTGCCGGCGGTTGGCTAAAGAGTCACCCCCTGGACGCTGAACATTCGGAGAACGGTGCGTTCGTCGACCTCTACGAACTCAACCAGAAGCGCATCCAGGACCTTATTCTGCAATATGCCAACAGCCCGCAGCAGAAAGGCTCTCTGGGTCAGAAGATTGGCTCGCTCTATAAGCTGATGATGGACAGCGTGCGCCTGAACCGCGAGGGATGGGCTCCGCTGAAACCTACCCTCGACCGCATTGCAGCCATAAAGACTCCGCGCGAGTATCAGATTGTCACCGCTGCCCTCGACCGCAACGGCGAGAACACGATGATGTACGGTATAGGCATCGACGCCGACCAGCGCAATTCGGCATGGAACCTCGTAAACATCGGACAGGGAGGTTTAGGTCTCGGTACGCGCGACTACTACACTTCCGACGACCCTGACAATAAGAAGGTGCTGGAGGCTTACAAGACTTATCTGACAAAGCTCTTCATGCTCGTGGGTAATGATGAGGCTACGGCCAAGAGCAAGATGCAGAAAGTAATCGACATCGAGACCCAGATAGCAAAGGCAAGCTACGATGAGGTGAAACTCCGCGACATCGATGCCAACTATCATAAGATGACATACACCGATCTCGTCGACCAGTTCCCCGGCATCGACTGGGGTAACGTGCTCTTAGCCAGTGGTCTGCCGGCCATCGACACCATCGATGTGGCTGAGCCAGAACCAATCCACGAGGTTGAGAAAATCCTTGCCAACACCCCGCTCGACGACCTGAAGACGTATGCTGAGGCAAAGGTCATAAGTGGTGCTACGGGACGTCTGAGCGACGACTTCCGCAAGGTGGAGTTCGAGCTCGACGCAGCCCTCAGTGGTGTCAAGCAGGACCGTCCGCGGTGGAAGAGAGCCGTGAGCCTCGTAAGCGGCAGTCTCGGTGAGGCTATCGGTAAGCTGTATGTCGAGAAGTACTTCCCCGAGAGCTCAAAGAAGAAGATGCTCGACCTCGTGCACAATCTCCAGACAGCCCTCGCCCAGCGCATCGACCAGGCTACGTGGATGAGTCAGGCTACGAAAGCTCAGGCTAAGGACAAGCTACAGAACTTCATAATAAAAATCGGTTATCCCGATAAGTGGAAGGACTACAGCGGACTGCAGGTCGACGACTCGCTGAGCCTCTATGAGAATATGAAGCGCATATCGCGATGGGCTGTCGATAAGGTGATTGCCGAGAAGGTGAACAAGAAGGTCGACAAGATGGAGTGGGGAATGACTCCGCAGACCATCAACGCATATTATAATCCGTCGACAAACGAGATTTGCTTCCCGGCAGCCATCCTTCAGCCACCGTTCTTCGACCCCAATGCCGACGACGCTGTCAACTACGGTGCCATCGGCGGTGTCATCGGCCACGAGATGAGCCACGGCTTCGACGACCAGGGCGCTCAGTTCGACAAGTACGGCAATCAGCACGACTGGTGGACGGCTCAGGACAAGAAGAACTTCGACGCCAGGACAAAGGTGCTGGCCGACTACTTCTCCAACTTTGAGGTCCTGCCGGGCGTGAAAATCAACGGTAAGCAGACTCTCGGTGAGAATATCGGCGACAATGGCGGTCTGAATATCGCATTCACTGCCCTGCAGAACGAGATGAAGAGCCGTGCTCTGACAACTGTTAACGGATTCACTCCCGAACAGCGGTTCTTCCTCGCTTGGGCACGCGTGTGGGCCAGCAACGCCACACCTGAGGTGGTGAAGTATCTGTGCACCGTCGATGTTCACTCGCCAAACATGGCTCGCGTTAACGCTGCACTGCCGCAGATCGACGCGTGGTATAAGGCTTTCAACGTGAAGAAAGGTGATAAGATGTTCGTGCCGAAAAATAAGAGAGCACACATCTGGTAACAGTTACTATATATAATAATGTGGCGGGCGATGAGTCGATTCCCTTCAATAGCAGGGAAACGGATCATCGCCCGTCTTTTTGTGGCTGACATAATGGCACAGTGACTTGTCAATCTCTCCCGGCTGCCACGGCGGAAATGCCGTTTGGCATAATGTTTGTTTAATATCCGGCGGACAAGAAAGTCCACCAACATATTAATAACGAAAAATAAAAATAAAAAATATACTATTATGGGAAAGATTATTGGAATTGACTTAGGAACAACCAACAGTTGTGTTGCCGTTTTCGAGGGCAACGAACCTACAGTTATCGCTAACTCAGAAGGCAAACGCACCACACCGTCAGTGGTGGGATTCGTCGAGGGCGGCGAGCGCAAGATTGGTGACCCGGCAAAGCGCCAGGCTATCACCAACCCGAAGAACACCGTCTACTCCATCAAGCGGTTCATGGGTGAGACCTACGACCAGAGCCGTAAGGAGGCTGAGCGTGTGCCGTATACGGTCGTCAACGACAACGGCTATCCAAAGGTGCAGATTGCCGACAGAAAATATACTCCGCAGGAAATATCTGCAATGATCCTGCAGAAGATGAAGAAAACTGCTGAGGACTTCCTCGGTCAGGAGGTGACCGACGCTGTCATCACTGTCCCGGCTTACTTCTCCGACTCTCAGCGTCAGGCCACTAAGGAGGCTGGTACCATCGCCGGACTCAACGTCCGCCGTATCGTCAACGAGCCTACGGCAGCAGCTCTCGCCTATGGTGTCGACAAAGCCAATAAGGATATGAACATCGCTGTGTTCGACCTCGGTGGTGGTACGTTCGATATCTCTATCCTGAACTTCGGCGGCGGCGTATTCGAGGTGCTCTCGACCAATGGTGATACCCACCTCGGTGGTGATGACTTCGACCAGGTAATCATCGACTGGCTCGTAAAGGGATTCAAGGACGAGAACGGTATCGACCTCTCTACCGACCCGATGGCTATGCAGCGCCTCAAGGAGGCTGCCGAGAAGGCAAAGATTGAACTCTCAAGCTCGACAACAACTGAGATCAACCTGCCTTATATCACCGCTGTAGGCGGCACGCCAAAGCACTTGGTGAAGACTCTCACCCGCGCTCAGTTTGAGCAGCTCGCTCACGAGCTTATCCAGGCTTGCCTCGTACCGTGCCAGAACGCTATGCGCGACGCTAAGCTCGACAAGTCGCAGATCGATGAGGTTATCCTCGTCGGTGGCTCAAGCCGTATTCCTGCCGTGCAGCAGCTCGTGAAGAACTACTTCGGTAAGGAGCCTTCGAAGGGTGTCAACCCCGATGAGGTCGTGGCTATGGGTGCTGCCATCCAGGGTGCAGTGCTGAACAAGGAAGCTGGCGTAGGCGATATCGTCCTGCTCGATGTCACTCCGCTGACACTCGGTATCGAGACTATGGGCGGTGTGATGACAAAACTCATCGATGCCAATACTACCATTCCTTGCAAGAAGAGTGAGGTGTTCTCGACGGCTGCCGACAACCAGACAGAGGTGACAATCCACGTTCTGCAGGGTGAGCGCCCGATGGCTGCACAGAACAAGTCGATTGGTCAGTTCAACCTGACAGGTATCGCACCGGCTCGTCGCGGTGTTCCTCAGATTGAGGTTACATTTGATATCGATGCCAACGGTATCCTCAATGTCAGCGCTAAGGATAAGGCTACGGGCAAGGAGCAGAGCATCCGCATCGAGGCTTCGAGCGGTCTGAGCGAGGACGAAATCAAGCGCATGAAGGCTGAGGCTGAACAGAACGCTGCTGCCGATAAGGCTGAGCGCGACAAGGTTGACAAGCTCAATCAGGCCGACTCGATGATCTTCACCACCGAGAACTTCCTCAAGGACAACGGCGACAAGATTCCAGCCGATAAGAAACCAGCTATCGAGGATGCCCTCAACAAACTGAAGGATGCCCACAAGGCTGGTGACGTGGCTGCCATCGACCAGGCCATCGCCAACCTTAACACTGCCGTTCAGGCCGCATCGGCTCAGATGTACGGTGCTGCCGGTGGTCAGCAGGCTGGTCCTCAGGCCGGTCCTCAGGGTGGTGCCAATGCCGGTGCCGGTTCGCAGAACTCATCCTCTAACGGTAGCTCCGATGACAACATTCAGGATGCTGACTTCGAGGAGGTGAAATAATATTGACAACCATCAATAACGATAAATAAGAAAACGGGTGTAACTCAATAGGTTACACCCGTTTTTGTTTTAGTTAATCTTTGTATAATTACCGATTTCTTCCGAT
>Ga0256406_1002317_pt1 | contig 27323 bp, 21 predicted proteins | sample RumenRJG_03DNA_FD_185986 | JGI IMG/M metagenome (GOLD analysis project Ga0256406, IMG submission 185986) | Bovine rumen microbial communities from Lethbridge, Alberta, Canada - RJG_03 | ecosystem: Host-associated > Mammals > Digestive system > Stomach > Rumen | place: Canada: Alberta | collected...
CAGGAGATTACCTTGGTAAAGAACTTCAGAAGTATTTCTGAAGATCATCGGACGGACATATTGGAAATCGCTAAGGCATTAACATATTTGGATCAGAGTACGAAAGTGCTCTCTTAGAGGAGGAGGCATCAGCGCATGTTCGAAGTAAATATCATGGTTCAGAATGCGGACGGCACGCCGCTGATGCCGACTCACCACTACGGAAGAGCGAAACGTATGCTCCGGTCCGGCAAGGCACGCATCGTCAGCCGGAGACCGTTCGTTATCCGTTTGACATATCAGATCGAGAATCCGGGACTGGATATCGTAACACTTGGTATCGACCCCGGAAGAACAAATATCGGTCTGGCACTGATTGACGGCAAAGGAAGGAGCCTCGGCTCCTATGTCCTTCAGACGGACAACAAAGCTGTTCCGAAGCACATGAAGGACCGCAGAATCCACCGGCAGGCATCAAGGCGTGGAGAACGGAAGCGCCGTCAGAGAAGAGCTGTTTCTGCAGACCGGACATGCATGTTAAGGCAGACGGAGATCTACCGCATGCTGCCGGGTTGCAAAAGACCGATCAGATGCAAATCAATCCGCAACAGTAAGGCGCGGTTCAACAACAGGAAACGCCCGGAAGGATGGCTTACGCCGACTGCCCGGAATCTGCTGGACACCCATCTTCAGGCGGTAAAACGTCTTGCAGAGTATTATCCGATCCGGAACATTGCGATCGAGATTAATCGCTTTGACTTTGCAAAGATGGAGAATCCCGGCATTTTGAACTGGCAGTATCAGAAGGGAAAACTGTTCGGTTACGCAAATCGTAATGAAGCCGTCTTCTCACTGCAGCACGGCAGATGCCTGCTCTGCGGAAAACGGAAGATCGAGCACTATCACCACATTGTTCCGAGAAGCCGTGGAGGCTCGGAGAGCATCGATAATATTGCGGGGCTGTGTGCGAGATGTCATGATCTTGTGCATAAAAGCAGGACTGCCTCGGCAAGGCTTCAGGCAAAGAAACAGGGTCAGCTGAAGAAATACCACGCACTCAGCGTACTCAATCAGATCATGCAGCGTCTGTTAACAGAGCTCTCAGCCCTGTATCCGACCTATGTTACGACAGGGCAGAAAACACACCGAAGCCGTATTGAATATGGTCTTCCCGAAAAGGAGAAGGACGATAATACCCATCACATCGATGCGTGGATTATCGCTGTTGATGCCATGGGGATCTGCCCTGAGGAAATACCGACGTTTCCCAACATGCAGATGATTTTGCAGTTCAGGCGTCACGACAGAGCAGGGATTCATTACCAGAAAGAACGGACTTATTACCTGGACGGCAGGATTGTCTGCAAGAACAGGCATAAACGCACCGGTCAGACGGAAGGGACTTCCGAATATATCAGCCTGGCAGAGTATCGGGCACAGCACCCGCATGAGGTATCCAGGCTGTCAGTCAGGAAGAGTACCCGCGGGTACAACGACAGGAAACGTGAACTGCCCGGAGCGCTTGTTTTGTACAAGGGGCATACACTTTCAGTGGTAAGCATAACGACCGATATCAGTTTGTGGAGAAGGAAATCTGCAGAGAGGCTCCGATTCGTCAGTGCAGGGTGATTTGCCACAATCGGGGGCTTGTATTTGCCTGAAGGAAGGGATGGCCGCACCGCTTCGCGGCACGGGGCAAGCCCCGTGGTTTCTACTGCGGCCTGGATTCTCTATTATGACAAAGAAGAGGTACAGGATACTCGTCATTCTGATTGCGGCCGGATTTATTGCAGGAAGGCTTGCGATGCGGGCAATCGGGAATCTGATCCTTGGCGGGACACTTTTTGGGGAGGAAATATTTTATGAAGCGGGGTGCGTTTGTTGCAGTTGGTATTGCGGCCTTTCTGCTGTCCTTTGGATTTGGCGCTGCATCGAAACTCGTAAAATCTCCTGCCATGCAGAAATATTCCGTGAAATGGAGCGATGATCTTGGCACAAGGAAAACGGATCTTGCCTATGGCGACGGCGAGGCGGAGAAGTTTGATCTGTATCTGCCCAGGGACGATACGAAAGCTTCCTATGGCCTTGCAGTTTATCTGCATGCCGGCGGCTTTACATCCGGAGATAAAAGTGAAGATGAAGAGATGCTTTCCTGGCTTTGCTCAAAGGGATATGTAGCGGCAGGAATCAACTATACCCTCGCCGATGAAAAGAGTCATGCAAGCGTACTGACGCAGTCCGACGAAATCAGGGACGCGATGCCGAAAGTGGTTGAAGCGGCGAAGGAGGCCGGCTATCCGGTCGATAAAATGACGATTGCCGGAGGCTCTGCCGGACATGCGCTGGCAATGATCTATGCCTATCGGGACGGTGCGGACGCGCCGGTCCCGGTTGTACTGACGTTTGGTGCAGTCGGTCCCTCCAGTTTTTATGCGGAGGACTGGGGCATCTTCGGAGCCGGAACGGGAACAGAGCAGCAGAGAGAGGTCGCTGCAGCACTGTTCAGTGCGATGAGCGGCGAAGCCATCACGGCGGATGAGATTGCGGACGGATCGTATCTTGAAAAAGTAAAGCCGATTGCGGCAGCAGAATGGGTGCAAAACAATCCGGTTCCTACAGTTGTGGCATACGGGGCACACGATAAAATGCAGCCGTTTGCCGCATCAAAGCGTCTTCAGGCAGCGCTTGAAGAGAATCATGTCGATTACCGGTATTTTGTACTGCCTCATTCCGGACATGGCCTTCAGAATGATAATGCAATCTCCCTGAAATGGATTCAGACAGTAGAGCAGTATCTCGATACCTATATGCCAGTGGATCAGTAAGGCAGTCACATTGAATCCCCGCAATAAGCGACAGATCTGAAAAAAGCCGCCTTTACGGCGGCCAGAAGAGCGATGGGGAAAGGTTCTAACGCATGATGGTCTCGTAGAGCGAGGGGTTGACGCGAAGGACCGAGTCCTTCTCCTCGACAAGCTTTGTGACAAGACGCGGCCTTGCCTTCGCGGTGGATTTCCGGACGACGAGTTCCGGGCGAAGCTGCGGGCGGGAGAGGGCGCAGTCCCCGAGGAGTGCATTGATCGAGTAGGCGGCAGCACGCCCGAGAGCCAACCGGTCCTGCCGGATGGTGGTAAGAGGCGGATTCAGGTGCGCCGCAAAGGGCATGTCGTCGAAGCCGATGACGCTCACGTCCTCCGGAACTTTGAGTCCCAGGGGATTCAGGCTCTCGATGACGCCTTTTGCGATGTCATCATTGCCGCACAGGATCGCCGTTGCGCCGAGCTCCACGAAGTTCGGCACGTGGTATTTTGCGGCGTCGGAGACGAAGTAGCCGTAGACAGCCATGTTCGGATTGATGGGCAGGTGATATCGGCGCATGGTGGAGAGATAGTACTGCATGCGCTGGTCGGAGACGAGGGATCCCGCCGAGCCGTCGAGAAACGCGATTTTCTCGTGCCCGAGGCTGATGAGGTGCGAGATCATGAGATTCATCGCCTCCTCATTGTCCGTCGAGAGGGAACAGATGTTCCGGTTCGTTCCGATGTAGTTGTCGAGAAGGACCGTGGGATAGGGGGTATCCTGAAGCTCTTGCATCCAGGGATCCTTCAGGGAGAGGCCCACAAGGTAGGATGCGATGTAGCCGTTTGCCCGCATCGTGCGGTCGTACGGGTTTTCCTTCTGGTAGTCCGGGGTGATCGGGACGACGTCCACCGGCCAGTTTTCCTGATTGGCCACCTGCTGAAAGCCAAGGACCACGTCGTAGCCGAACAGGTCCTCGGTATCGTAGCGCATGTTTTCGATAAAGAGCACCAGCCTGTGGTCCACAGCCTTTTTCGCCCGCTTCGTGGTATAGCCCATCTCCACGGCGGTGTCGAGAATCAGTTTTCGTGTACTTTCGCTGATGTCCTTTGCTCCGTTCAGTCCCTTGGAAACCGTTCCCGGGGCAACTCCAAGCTTTTCTGCGATATCTCTGATGGTTACAGCCATACCCTACTCCCTTGCTTTGGTGCGTACGGAAACCATTATACGATTGAAGAGAAAAGGCGACAAGCAGAAAGCGAAACTTTACGAATCTTTTCCGGCCTGTGCGCTGTAGAGGCGTGCATATTCCTTCGGCCCCTGCCCGTACTCCTTCCGGAAGGCACGGTAGAAGGCGGAGTAGTCGGTAAAACCGAAGGATTGGAACGCTTTTGTCACCGGCGTCCCGGAGAGGATGGAACTTCTTGCGGCCTCGAGGCGCTTCTTTAATACATACTGGTGGAGCGGGATGCCGATGGTATCCGAGAACGTGTGCGCGATGTGGGAGCGGCTCACATAGAAGCGCTCCGAGAGTGTCTCGAGGGAGAGGTCCTCGTCAAGGTGACCGTCGATGTAGAGGACAAGGTTCTGGAAGAGGTCCTTCGCATCATCCGTCTCCTCGTGGTTCTCCTCATAGACGCACCGGTTCATGGAAAGGATCAGGTCATCGACGCAAAGAGCTACGGCACTCTCCCTGCCGTATCGATTTTCATGAAGCTCCGTGAGGAGCCGGATCGCCTTCGAGAGCACCAGGGAAAAGCGGCCGACGGAGACCGGGAAGAGATAGTTCTTCGTGACGGCCGCCTGCTGCATGAGATACCCGTAGTCCGCAGAGCGCTGCACAAGGCTCTGGGCAAAGGCGGTGCTCACCCAGAACACGAACCTCCTGTAGGGAACGTCCGAGAGAGGGCTTGTGATGCTCCGGTGCTGAACGCCCGGCGGGATCAGGGCGATGGTGCCGTAGGTAAGCGGCAGCCTTTTGTCCCCGATCTCGATTGCCGCATCCTCTCCCTCAAGGAAGAGATAGAACTCATAGTAGGAGTGCTCGTGCAGCGGCACGGGGCGAAGATGGACGTCCGCGTAGTAGTAGATCTCGAAGTCCTTGGAGAGCATGTACTGGCGGGTCTGGAATGCGGTGCGAAGCTCTGCTTTCATGAAAAAATCCTCCCTGCGGGAAGCATACTGCAACTTTTGCAATGTAGTCAACAATCCCCGCAATCGACTCAAAGATACCCCGGCGATATACTGCAGGCATGAAACAGAGGAGCTTCGATGTGAGCTCATCACAAGGGTTTGATACAGATGGAGGGTATGAAAAATGGAAATGACAATGCGCTGGTACGGCTCGAAATTCGATACCGTGACCTTAAAGCAGATCCGTCAGACGGCCTATGTAAAGGGCGTCATCACGATGCTCTATGACAAGCAACCAGGAGAGCTCTGGCCGCAGGACGAGATCCACGCCCTGAAGACGGAGGTCGAGGACGCAGGCCTTCACATCTCCGGCATCGAGTCCGTGAACGTCTCCGATGCGATCAAGACCGGATCGAAGGACCGCGATAAGGACATCGACAACTACATCAAGTCCCTGGAGAACCTCGGCAAAGAGGACATCCACATGGTGTGCTACAACTTCATGCCGGTGTTCGACTGGACGAGAACCGAGCTTGCCCGCCGCCGTCCCGACGGTTCCACGGTTCTTGCCTACACGCAGGAAGCCGTTGACAAAATCGTCCCCGAAAAGATGTTCGAGTCGATCAAGGGCGAGATGAACGGCACCGTGATGCCCGGCTGGGAGCCGGAGCGCATGGCGCACGTCAAGGAGCTCTTCGAGATGTACAAGGACATCGATGAGAACAAGCTCTTCGACAACCTCGTCTACTTCCTGAACGCCATCATGCCGGTCTGCGACAAGTATGACATCAACATGGCCATTCACCCGGACGATCCGGCCTGGAGCGTGTTCGGATTGCCCAGAATCATCACCGACAAGGCCCACATCCTGCACCTGATGCAGGCGGTGGACAATAAGCACAACGGCCTGACGCTGTGCACCGGATCCCTTGGCACGAACCTTGGCAACAACCTGCCGGATATCATCCGCAGCCTTCCGGGAAGAATCCACTTTGCCCATATCAGAAATCTCAAGTTCCACTCTCCGACGAACTTCGAGGAGGCAGCGCACTTATCGAGCGATGGCACCTTCGACATGTACGAGATCGTCAAGGCCCTGCACGACATCGGCTTTGACGGACCGGTCCGTCCGGATCACGGCCGCATGATCTGGGACGAGGTCGCAATGCCCGGATACGGACTCTATGACAGAGCACTCGGCGCCGCATACCTTTGCGGTCTGTTCGAGGCGATTGGAAAGGCAGACAGAAAGTAAGGAGGGGAATCATGCTGGAACTGACCGATAAGGGACTGGAAAACAGAAAGGCCTTCGAGGATGCGGGCTACCGCCTGCCGTCCTATGACCGGAAGGCCATGACCATCGAAACCAAAAAGAACCCGACCTGGGTGCACTTCGGAGCAGGAAACATCTTCCGTGCCTTCCATGCGGCGCTCTCCCAGAAGCTCCTGGAAGAGGACGACTCAAAGACCGGTATCATCGTGGCCGAAGGGTATGACTACGAGATCGTCGAGAAGCAGTACCGCCCGCACGACAACCTGTCCGTCCTTGTTACCTTAAAGTCGAACGGCAGCATTGAAAAGGACGTCATCGGCTCGATCGCAGAGTCCTGCATCCTCGATTCCGAACGCCCGGCAGAGTTCGGACGCCTGAAGGAGATCTTTGAATCGAAGAGCCTGCAGCTTTGCACCTTCACCGTGACCGAGAAGGGCTATGCCATCGCGGACGGCAGGGGACAGATCCTGCCGGCCGTCGAGGCAGACTTCAAGGCAGGCCCTGCAGCTCCCGTGAGCTACATCGGCAAGGTGGTCTCTCTCCTGTATGCAAGGTATCAGGCAGGAAAGCTCCCGATCGCCATGGTGAGCACCGACAACTGCTCCCACAACGGACAGAAGCTCTATGACGCCGTCATCGCCTACGCCAAGGCATGGGCTGAGAATGGGAAAGCAGATCAGGGCTTTGTCGACTACCTCAATGATCCCGCAAAGGTCAGCTTCCCGTGGTCGATGATCGACAAGATCACACCCCGCCCGGATGCATCGGTCCAGGAGATTTTAAAGAAGGACGGCCTTCAGGGCGTCGATCCTGTGGTCACCTCGAAGAAGACCTGGATTGCACCGTTTGTCAACGCCGAGGAGACCCAGTACCTCGTCATCGAGGATGCCTTCCCGAACGGAAGACCGGCTCTTGAGAAGGCGGGAGTCCTCTTTACTGACCGTGAAACCGTCAACAAGGTTGAGCGCATGAAGGTCACCACCTGCCTGAATCCGCTGCACACGCTCCTTGCGGTGTACGGCTGCCTGCTCGGTTACACGAAGATCTCCGATGAGATGAAGGATCAGGACCTGAAGGCCATGGCAGAACGCCTGGGCTACAGGGAAGGTCTTCCGGTGGTGGTGAACCCCGGGGTTCTTGACCCGAAGGAGTTCCTCGATACCGTCGTGAACGTCCGTATCCCGAACCCGTTCCTTCCCGATACGCCGCAGCGCATCGCAACCGATACCTCCCAGAAGCTTGCCATCCGCTTTGGCGAGACGATCAAGGCCTATGAGAAGGATCCGTCCCTGAGCGTTTCCAGCCTTCGCATGGTTCCGCTCGTGCAGGCAGGCTGGCTTCGCTATCTCATGGCAGTCGATGACAACGGAGAGGCTTTCACACCTTCCCCGGATCCGCTCCTTGAGAAGGCACAGGAGGTCGTAAAGCCGATCCACCTCGGGGATCACCTCACGAAGGAGCAGGCACTTGAGACCTTAAAGCCTCTTCTGACCAATGACCGGATCTTCGGCGTCGACCTTGTAAAGGCCGGCCTTGTAGACCGCGTGGTCACCTACTTTGTCTCCGAGATCGAAGGAAAGGGCGCCGTAAGACGTACCATCGAGGCTGCGCTGAAGGAAGACTGATCCGCGCCGTCATACAAGTTCGTTTTCTCATTTCATTTACCCTCTTTGAAGAGCACCTGCCGGGAAGCCGGCGGGTGCTTTTCGCGTTGAGGGAAAATTTCCGCTCTGCTAAGATGGAGCGATAAGGAGGGCACGATGGACGAACAGGGAATCATCGAACAGAACCGCCCGGGGAACTGCCCCTACGGGGATCATGACACGAGCTGCATGGACAGGATCCGGCTGTTCCGGGGACTGCCAAAGAGTTCGAGACAGGAGCTGATGGCGGACGTCATCCACAGAAGCTACAAAGAGGGGCATCTTCTCATCGAGGAGGAGACGAAGGTCCGGTACATCATTGTGATACGGCGCGGCAGGGTCAAGATCTGCCGCGGCGATGCGGACGGGGAGGAGCACATCCTGGACATCCTGCATGACGGGCAGGCGATCTGGCATGACCTGTTTCTGAAGGAGCCGGTCTATCACTATTCCGCCGTGTGCCTGACCGATGCGGACTGCTGCCTGTTCTCGAGAGAGAAGTTCATGCAGATCATCACGAGGGAACCGGAGATGGCCCTGGGGCTTATTGCCATGCTCTCGACGGAGCTTACCGAGGAGAAGGAAAAGGTGATGCTTCTCTCGATCCGGGATCCGGACACGAGACTTGCGGGCTTTCTTCTCGACCGGGACGGCAAGTGCCTCAACGGGAAGATCAGCATGAAGCTCTCCGACATCGCAGCGACGATCTCCCTTCGCCCTGAGACGGTGAGCCGGAGCCTCACAAAGCTCCAGAAGGCGGGATACATTGAGCGCGCGGGACGGGGAGAGCTCAGGGTCACCGACCGGGAGGGGCTCTATACCTTCTTCCACCGGAAGGATGGCGGGAGTCTCTGAGCTTTTTTCCCGTATCCGGGAGCTTATAAAAACTTTCTTCAAACTTGATTACAATCAAAGAACTCATCACGGCGCCGTGGTATCGTTCCTGTTGCAGACAGAAAACTACCACGGCGCTTTTCAATGCGCCGGGAAAGGAGAAAAACCATGCAGGAAGCTGTAAAGGCAAGGGTTCATTCGATAGAAACCTTCGGCGCGGTCGACGGGCCGGGGATAAGGTTTGTGGTCTTCTTAAAAGGCTGCAACCTGCGCTGCAGGTTCTGCCACAACGCGGACACCTGGGATCCGAGAAGCCAGGATCTTCGAAGCGCCGATGAACTGCTTTCCCAGGCAAAGAGATACCGCAACTACTGGGGGAAGGACGGCGGCATCACGGTAAGCGGCGGGGAACCGCTTTTGCAGATCGATTTTCTCCTCGAGTTCTTCCAGAAGGCAAAGGAAGCGGGCATCAGCACCTGCATCGACACGGCGGGGGAGCTGTTTACGAGGCAGGAGCCCTGGTTTTCAAAGTTCGAGGCGCTGATGAAGGTGACGGATCTTCTTCTTGTCGATATCAAGCAGATCGACCGTCAGAAGCACATCGCCCTTACCGGGAAGCCGAACGACAACATCCTGGACCTGTTCTCGTACCTTGATGAGATCGAAAAGCCCATCTGGATACGGCAGGTGCTGGTGCCAGGCTGGACCGATGACCCGAAGGACCTGGAGAGAGAGGCGGCGTTTATCCGCTCTCTTCGAAACGTTCAGAAGGTGGAGGTCCTCCCCTATCACACGATGGGAGCCTACAAGTGGGAAAAGCTCGGAATCCCGTATCCGTTAAAGGACGTATGTCCTCCGTCCGCGGAGGAAGCTGCACGCGCCGAAAAGATCCTGACCGGCGCAGACCGATAAACCTTATTGAAAGGAGTAAAAGATGGCACAGGAAGCATGGAGAACCTTTGAAGGGTCACACTGGAGAATGGACGTCAACGTCCGGGATTTCATCCAGAACAACTACACCCCCTATGACGGGGACGAGTCGTTCCTCGAGGGGCCGACGGACGCGACGAACACCCTCTGGGGAGAGCTGCAAAAGCTGCAGAAGAGAGAGCGCGAGAACGGCGGCGTCCTTGACTGCGAGACCGAGGTGGTCTCCGGCCTTACCGCCTACGGACCCGGCTACATCGATGAGAAGACCAGGGATCTGGAGCAGATCGTGGGTCTTCAGACCGACAAGCCGTTGAAGAGAGCGTTCATGCCCTACGGCGGCATCAAGATGGCCGAGGAAGCGGCGTCCACCTACGGCTATGAGGTGAACCCGAAGTTCCACAAGATCTTCACCGAGTACCACAAGACCCACAACCAGGCGGTGTTCGATGCCTACACCGATGAGATGCGCGTTGCCCGCCACTGCCACATCGTGACGGGACTGCCGGATACCTACGGCAGAGGCAGGATCGTTGGCGACTACAGAAGAGTTGCTCTCTACGGCATCGATTACCTCATCGCAAAGAAGAAGGACGACCTGAAGAACTGCGGTGACGGCACGATGACCGATGACGTGATCCGCCAGAGAGAGGAGCTCGCCGAGCAGATCCGCGCCCTGCAGGGCATGAAGAAGATGGCTGCCTCCTACGGCTATGACATCTCCGGCCCCGCGACCACGGCAAAGGAAGCCGTCCAGTGGCTGTACTTCGGCTACCTTGCGGCGATCAAGACGCAGAACGGCGCCGCGATGAGCGTCGGCCGCGTATCCACGTTCCTGGATATCTATATCCAGAGAGACCTGTCCGAGGGGACGATCACCGAGAAAGAGGCGCAGGAGCTCATCGACCACTTCGTCATGAAGCTTCGCATGGTGAAGTTTGCGAGAATCCCCTCCTACAACCAGCTCTTCTCCGGAGACCCGGTCTGGGCAACGCTCGAGGTCGCAGGTCTCGGGCAGGACGGCCGCCACATGGTGACAAAGAACGACTACCGGTTCCTTCACACGCTCGAAAACATGGGCCCCGCTCCGGAGCCGAACCTCACGGTCCTCTACTCGAAGAGACTGCCTGAGACCTTCCGCACCTATGCGGCGAGGATCTCGGTTCGGACAAGCTCCATCCAGTACGAGAACGACGATGTGATGCGCCCGATCTGGGGCGATGACTATTCGATCTGCTGCTGCGTCTCCGCAACGCAGACCGGCAAGGAGATGCAGTTCTTCGGAGCAAGAGCAAACCTTGCAAAGGCTCTGCTGTATGCGATCAACGGCGGCGTCGACGAGAAGTTCACGGACAGGAACGGAAAGCACATGCAGGTGGCACCGCCCTATGCGCCGATTACGTCCGAGTACCTGGACTACGACGAGGTCGTGGAGAAGTACGACCGGATGCTCGACTGGCTTGCAGACCTGTACGTGAACATCCTGAACCTCATCCAGTACATGCACGACAAGTACTACTATGAGGCGGCGGAGATGGCTCTCATCGATACCGATGTGCGCCGCACCTTCGCGACCGGCATCGCGGGCTTCTCGCACGTCATCGATTCGCTCTCTGCCATCAAGTACGCGAAGGTCAGGACCATCCGCGATGAGAACGGACTCGTTGTCGACTACAAGGTCGAGGGCGACTTCCCGAAGTACGGAAACGACGATGACCGTGCAGACGAGATCGGTGTGGAGCTCTTAAAGAGCTTCATGACCAAGATCCGCAAGCACCACACCTACCGCAACTCCGAGCCGACGACCTCGATCCTGACGATCACCTCGAACGTCGTCTACGGCAAGGCAACCGGCGCAACACCGGACGGCAGAGCAGCCTACACGCCGTTTGCACCGGGCGCATCACCGTCCTACGGAGCCGAGCAGACAGGCCTTCTTGCATCGCTCAACTCCGTCGCGAAGATCCCGTATGAGTGGTCACTGGATGGCATCTCCAACACGCAGACCATGAACCCCTCGGCGTTAGGCCACAGCGAGGACGAGCGGGCAAAGACCTTGGTGCAGGTGATGGATGGCTACTTCCAGAACGGTGCACACCACCTGAACGTCAACGTCTTCGGCAAAGAGAAGCTCGTCGATGCGATGGAGCACCCGGAGAAGCCCGAGTACGCGAACTTCACCATCCGCGTCTCCGGCTATGCGGTCAAGTTCATCAGCCTGACGAAGGAGCAGCAGCTCGACGTCATCGCAAGAACCTGCCACGAGAGACTGTAAGATTGAAGAAACAGAACGAGTAAGATAGAACGAGGAAACAAAGACGGAGTCCCGGAAACAGTACGGGGCTCCGTTTTTTATTGCAGAGGAAAATCTGCACAAAAATAAACGGACAAATGGAAAGAAGAAAAAAGAACGGATATAAATTGCTCGTAAGAAGACAAAGTTGTTGATTTAATATAATTTATAATAGCAAAACGATGCGGATATTGTATTTACCTTAACTTCCCAAGTAGTTTTGTAGCTACACTAAATATTAGGCATCTGTCCCAGACTGCTGCTGGGCAGCTCCGGCAGCGGCCTCACGTTCCAAGGTCTTCTTATTCTTGGATCCTTTCGGACGGCCAGGTCCCCGATGCATCTGCGCTGCGGCAGCCTCCCGCTCCAGGGTTTTCTTGTTCTTAGATCCCTTCGGACGACCGGGACCCCGATGAGGTTTTACCATCCCGGCTGCAGCCATGGCGGCTTCCCGTTCAAGAGTCTTCTTGTTTTTGGATCCTTTCGGACGGCCGCGCTTCCTGGGAACCTTCGGCTCAGCGCTTTGGTCCTTTTGAGTTTTCTTCTCCGCGATCTTGTGCTGCTTTTCCGGAGGAAGCGTCAGACTGCCGGCATGCTCATACTGGAGATGCCCTTCCACGATCGGTATCGATGTGGGGCACTTGATCCCACATGATGTATAGGTCTCATTGGCAAGAGCATCTGCCGGTTCGATAACAATACGGCTTTTATAGACGATGCAGTGCTGCAGGGACATACAGGACAGCCTGGATCCCATGAGCATCTGATCCGCCTTCAGCTGAAGCTGAATCATCTTGACGGTACAGCAGGCTATATACGACAGAAGAAGATGCCCGCGGAGAGCGTTCTCATTCTGCGTCGCCAGTGGCAGCATCTTGGTATAGTTCTTTGCAAAGTCAAAGATCTGTTCGACTGACTGCCGCTGATAGTAGGCCGGAAGAATCTCTTCGCATTCATACTTACGGCCAGAGATGACGCCAAACAGTCCCTCACTTTTCATGGCAGCGAAGATCTCTTCATCTGTGAGTTTTTTCTTCCGTGCCCGTTTGTGAAGACTGTGCAGTTCTTCTGAAGCGTGATCACGGTCATAGCCGAGATACATCCATGCCGGATTATCCTTGTGTGAGCCGACCCATATCTCCTTCCTTACGATAAAGAGATAGCGGTCATGGAAGTTGACAAAGTTGGCTTTGTCCTCATCGATCGTCGCAAGGTTGTCCCGGATCATCGCTGACAGTTCTTGGTCATTGGACTTTACACGCGTGATGTAGTCGATCCTGCACTGATGATCTTCCGTATAGAAAAGATCCAGATTGTCAGCAGAGTTAAAGCCTGCATCAATCAGGCACGAATCTACGTTAACTCCGAGAGCTTCGAGATTCTGCAGAGTGAAGTCAAGTGTGGAAACATCGACGACGTTCCCAGGCATGACAGAGTAGTACAGTGGCAGTCCCGTCTTGCGCTGTACGACGAAAAACAGTCTGCTTTCCACGCTGACCTTGCCGTTGTGGACATTCGTTCTTGTGAGATACAGGTGCTCGCTGTTAGGAAGGCCGGTACTGTCGATCAGGATGTTCTTGTCTTTGTCGTAGTGTTTCAGGACAAAGTCAATGTATTCTTCCCTGAACAGGAAATCCTGTTCTGTACTGCCGAGCCGCTGTAAAAAGTAGCTGATCGTCTCACTGGACAAGTTTGCCCTGGGATACAGGAGGTTAACGATGTCGTGTCGATACCATTCGTCCGCATAAGAATTCGCCATCGTCGCAAGTATGTAATACAGCACCATGGTGTGGAGCGTATCCTTATTGCTGTACTCGATCTTGTCGATGACGTCCATGAGTCCGCACTTGTAAAGAAACTCATTGACGAGGTAGCTTCCACCAAAGCACAAAGAATAGCTGTGGTCAGGTGTTGAAGCGATCTGCTGTTGCTCTACGACATCAGAAGGTGCCGCACCAAACTCCCTGGTTTTGGGATTAAAGGTAAAAACACCACGCTCCGCGTTCTGGTAGATGCCGCGTTCTTTGTCAATCACTTTGCCAAGATAGATATAATCATGTCTTGGATTACCATTAACCCGCTTTGACGTACATGCCACTGCATAGGTCTTAGCCGAGTCGGTGTAATTGATGTACATATATTGCCTCATTTATTTCGAGTAGCTACAAAATATCATCTAGCTACATGATACTATAAATGAGGAAATATATCAAGAAAAACGTTGAAAATAAAGCATTTTCACGGATTTATGCAGGCAAAATATTCACGGTAGCTACAAACTACACTGGGAAATTAAGTTTACAAATGAAAATCAGAGCGCTACTATCATAAATAATGTGTGGATTTTAAGATGATAAGAGGATTCGTTTTATTCATCTTCGATCTGTGCATGGCATCTTATGTTTTCATGAGCATATGAGGGGAGAGAATATGTCATTATTCCAGAGCAGCAATCCCAAAGAAGAGACACACAAGGGCGTTCTTGGTGCCTTTTCGGTCGATAACATCAAATGGGAACCGGAAGACAACCAGTCTGCGGCGATCATCGCAAAGCGCTATCCGTATGAAGATTTCCCGAACGGATCCTATCTGCAGGTTGCACAGTCTCAGATGGCCGTGTTTACCAACAACATGAATGCAGGAGATTCCATCTCGGATGACGGAAGCGGCAATTCCCAGGTCGCCGTCTTTATCGGCCCCTGCAAGATCAAGCTCGATACCGGCGACAGCAGGTTCGCGCCGTTCCGCAACGTGACCCATGCGCTGACAGGCGGCTCCTCCGCATTTCACAGCACGGTCTATTTCATCAATACAACCTACATGAACGAGCTTCGCTGGGGGACGACGGATCCGATTATTGCCCAGGACCCCGAAGAGGAAGTCAACGTCCATGTCCGTGCCTACGGCCTGTTCGGCGCGCATATCGAGCAGCAGGACGCCTCTCTTGCCCCGGTTCAGGCAAGAAAGTTCCTGATGAAGGTGGTGGGAACCCGCGCCGATTACACGAGGGAAGAACTCACCAACTTCATGCGGGCGAAGATCCTCGAATATGTCCCGGATCTGCTTGCCAAGGCAATCATTGACCGGAACATTTCCGTGCTGAAGCTCTCGGCACATCTGACGGAGTTCTCCGATATCATCAAGGGAAAGCTCGTTGATAACTTTGATGACTTCGGCCTGACCCTGGATAATTTCTCCTTTAACAGCATCAAGCCGTTTGAGGAAGATCTTGCCGCCATCAATGAGATGAAGATCCAGCGCAAACGCTCCATGCTCGAGGCACAGGGCAATGCGGCAAAGATGGACATCGAGTCGGAAGCTCTTGCCAGGAAGCGTGCACGTGAGGGCTACAGCTATCAGCAGGAGCGCGGCATGGACGTCATGCAGGCGGCTGCATCGAATGAAGGAACCGGCTCGTCCGGCCTGATGGGTGCCGGCATGGGACTAGGCATGGGCGTCGGCATGGGCGGTGCCTTCGGCGCAGGATTTTCCGATCTTGCCCATCAGACCATGAACTCCGTGCGCGATCAGGCAGCCGGAGGCGGTGCACAGCAGCAGGGAATCAGGTGCCCTTCCTGCGGCCAGATGAATCCGGCCGGAGCAAAGTTCTGTGTTTCCTGCGGAACAAAACTGGAGCAGGGAACGAAGTGCCCGTCCTGCGGACACATGAATCCTCCGGGAGCAAAGTTCTGCATGGAGTGCGGGGCAAAGCTCGGAGGACCCCGTCATTGTCCGAACTGCGGAGCTGAGATTCCGCAGGAAACGAAATTCTGCCCGAATTGCGGCACCAAGATCGAGTGATTTCAGGAGGGAAGTTTACTGTCATGAACAAATCAGCGAAGCAATCATACATCATCGGACTGATCATTATGGCTGCCTGGGCAGTCATCATGCTGACCGCCGTGCATTTCTTTTTCCTGTCGGCTGCCGGCTGGGCAGGCCTGATTTTCGGAATTCTTTCTTTCCTGATCGGTTTTACCTCACGCTACCTCTGGGAGGCAGGAAGTCAGCACAGCAGGGCCATGACGGAGGTCAATGCGCTGCCGACCGTCCTGAATTACGGGTATCTTGTCATCTCACTGGTTGCCAATACGGTGTTCTGCCTGACGGATCGCCTGTTTCTTGATGTCAAATTCCCGATCATCCTCAACATCATTCTGATTGCAATCATGCTGGTTGCCCGCGTTGGCATGGAGTCCTATCGCGGCAATACGGAAAAGAACATCGAGCGCGCAACGGACAAGGTGATGGACACCAATGTGGTGAAGCGCAAGATCCAGGACCTTCTTCTTGACGCCCAGGATCCGGAGGTGAAGGGCGCACTTCAGAAAGTCGGAGATACGGTGAATTACAGCTCAACGACGATGAAGGCCGGAAGCGAGGAGAGAATAGATCAGATGCTTCAGCAGCTCTCCCTTGCACAGGAAGCCATGGCAAACGGAGACAAGGCTGCAGCACTTGCAGACATCAGAGAAGCGGAGAAAACCTGGAGACGGGCTTCGCTTTAGTATATCAGCAGGGGGAGTTGAACGGAATGGAAGTACAGGGACTGTCGTGTCACGGCTGTGGAAGCACGGACGTAGAATTTGACCCGACAACACGGAAGATTCACTGCAATCAGTGCGGCCGTGAGGAATACTATTCAAGAGCACAGCTCGGGGCAACCGGAAAAGTATCCTTTGTAAAGGATAATGCGATCCGGTTTTTCAAGGAGGGCAACCGGGTCAATGCCCGGAAGTTTGCTTCTGATGTCCTGAATATCATGCTCGATAACGCAACCGCCCTGTTTATCATTGCCTACTGCGATGAGTACGGGGAGATGAGAAGCGGCTCGATCAGCGATTTCTTCCGCAAAGTGCAGGATATTCCGCTGGAATACAATGAGGTGCGTGAGCTCATTGATCTTTTCGAAGCCTCTCTCTACAACATGCGCGACTACGAGGAGGACATGGTCGTCCTCATGATCAAAAACATGCAGAGCGAACAGGACCGGAAGGATCTTGAGAACTTTATCGATACGGTAAGCCCTTACTGCATCGCGCACTATCCGTCAGAGGATTTCCTGAGTGAGGAGCGCTGCGGGCTGTACTGCGATATCGCATCGAACTGCAATATTCCGAAGACCTGCTATGCCCTGCTCAAGGGGATCAGGACCAATCCTGATTCGCCATATGTGACGCACGGGTTTTATCTCAAGGCGAAGACCGGGTATTTCCGGCAGCATTATGTCCAGTCTGTCGGAAAGGTGATCCAGGCCATGAAGGAGAGCGCTTTCAAGACGAAATTCCTGGCGGGTTACAGGCAGATGGTGAATCAGTTTGATAAGGATGCACAGGCAGTTTCATAAAAGAAAGGGGAGATATTATGGGAGATGTTGGTGTTCAGATTAACATAGACGGACTGGAACGGGCCGTCAAGAATATGGACAGCCGCCTGGCAGCAGTGGAGGTTGCCGTTACGGCAGTCGGCACCCAGGTGGTGGCCATTCAGTCAGACCTTGTAAAACTGCAGCAGGATTTCCAGGCGATGATGCTGGAGCAGCGCCGGACTGCAGCACTGGAGCAGGCAACCACGGAGCTGGTGTCTGTCCGCCAGGAAATGGAAAAGCGGTTTGGTAACTACAGCAAGGTCCGCAATACGATGATCGGTATTCTGCAGGCGACTGATGCCGCACTCGTCCGGAAGGTTACCGTGTCCACGGTATCCGAGGAACTGATGATCTCCACGCCGGATTACTGGCTGGCTCCCGTTCTTGTTGCCCTGGCGGCATGGATCGGGAATGACAGGGACCTCGCAAACCGTGCCATCACCGAAGCCGTGAAGCGTGACAATGAGCATACGTCCCTGACGATGGCACTGATCTGCCGCCGCAATCACAGGACACAGACCAGCTACGAATGGCTGTCCCGCTATTTTGCAACGCAGGATGCGGCAAACTTTGATGAGGACAGCATGGTCTATGTGGATGCCTATATCAACGGCATTTTCGGGCCGGATGAAAAGCATCTGTGCGACGAATACATTTCTCACTGGCTGGATCAGGTGAGGGAGGCACAGGATGACTTTGACGACAACGAAATCACGGAGTGGTCGGAGTACTTCAACAAGTTCAACGTGGACGAGGGAGAAAAATTCCCGGCGCTCCGTGACTGCGTGAAGGAGTTCGGGTACATCAATGACTATCTCGGAAGAGTGGATGCCGTCGACAATATCTCGGACCATTTCAATTACATCAGTGACAGCGAAGTGGATCACGACAAGCTGGCCAAGGAAGTCGACAAGCATCTCATGAAGCTCGTGAGCTCCGATGACCCCAAGGAACGGGATCTGAGATCTCAGGAGGAATATCTGATGGCGGTCAAGGCCTGCCAGGGCAATATTGAGGCAGCCAGGGAAGTCATCAACAAGCGCCGCCAGGCGGAAATTGAAAAGACGATGAACATCGTGGATCAGCTCTCTCATGTCATTCGGGACGATTCCCAGACGGCACCGGTTTCGCAGAAGAAGACAGCGGTATCGCTCCTTCGCGGTTATATCAACAACGGCTACAACCAGTACATCGAGGAAAAGAAGGCAGCCTTCCCGAAGGAAATTCATCTGGAACTCAACGGCTGGAACGGAACGGTGGGTGAATACGGAGACAGCGCTGCACTGAAGCAGTCCTATCATGCAAGCCTTGTGCAGCAGAAGGCCGAGGAAGCGGAAACACTTGCAAAAACGAATAACCCGAAGAGCTCCTTCATTGTGGCAGGCGTTTTTGCTGCCATCATGCTGCTCATGATGATCGCAGGGGTTGCACCTATGGGCGTGATTGCTGCCATTGTTGCCATCGTTTTCGTAGTCAGGGGCCTGAAGAAAAATAAGGGCTATACGCAGGGACTTGCAGAGCTGGACGAGAAATATACAAAGCTGCAGATGGACGGCGACAGGAAGATTGATGACTGCCTGACGCAGTGGCAGGAAGTCAAAGAGCATGCGAAGACGGCATCGCAGCGCGCAGAGAGCTATTTTGTTGCCTGAGGGAAAGGAGACCTGAATCATGGACGAGAACAAGGAAATGGATTCTGAAAACATGGAAGACATGGACGCCATGGCAGATCTTGATGCCATGTTCGGACAGGACGATGAGATGGTACAGAAGGCAGAGAAGACGGTTCTGACCCAGAACCTGGAGGGCTTTGCGAGCTGCTTCCCTGACTGGGATCTTCACCCGCCGGTCGGATATTAGACTGCAGACGGTTCCACAGCCAAAACAGCAAAGTGACAGGACAGAAACGGAGTTCCGGCAATGAAACCGGAGCTCCGTTTTTCAATGGCACGAATACGGGTTTCGGGATATCATACCGGAAAAGGAGAACGAACATGAAACTGCAAACAATGCCGAAGAGCCTGACCGTCTGCAAGGTCAGATCCGTCGAAGACCTTGACCTGTCTTTGGGGTTCTACTTTATCGGACGGACCGACGAGGAGATCTCGCTTGTGTGTGAGACCGGGCATACGCCTGCTGATACAACAGACAGAGAAGACGGCTGGAGAGCGTTCCGGATCGTCGGGGTCCTTGATTTTTCCCTCATCGGGATTCTCTCGAAGATCAGCACCATATTGGCGGAAAACCACATCGGGATCTTTGCCGTCTCCACCTTTAACACGGATTATGTTCTCGTAAAGGACGGGGACTTTGAGAAGGCACTTTCCGCTCTCTCCGCGGCAGGGTACAGGATCGTGTGAGAAGGATGTCCGGGAGCGGGAGGATTAGCTGGATGACTTTGTTCGCAGCCGGCCGATGATCTGAAGGATACTCACGAGAATGAGCATCAGCCCGGTCAGGGCGTCAAAGTTTATCACATCCTCCGCAGAGGCGAACAGGAGAAAACCGCCGTAACCGGCGCTGACCAGGGTGAGAACGAGGTCGAAGAGAGGAAAACGTTTTCCGGCCCTTTTCTTTTCCTGCAGACGGCACAGGCTCCGGTAGGCAAAGGTCAGGAAGAGCACGGCGAACAGGATGCTTGTCAGCATCGCCAGGGCGTCCTGCTTGATCAGGAGCACGTCGAAGGTTGCGATGGTTCCGAGGCACAGAAGCACCTGGGGACGCTGGGCGCCAAGGTCAAAGTGCGATTGCATAAGGACGCGTACGGTGTAGGCGATCTCCAGGATGACAATCAAAGAGAGCACAGCAGTCATCACTGCAGTGATGCCGCCGGCAGGAAGAACACCGAGAAGTACCCCGAGTGCAAGACACAGGATCCAGGGAACAAGCGGAGAGCCTTCCGCCTTCTTCCAGAATGCACGGTCTGCGATCCTGTGCCAGGAGGAGCCGAACATCGCGGAGAGGGGAAGCTTTGCCGCGGTCTTTACCGTGGAGCCCCGGACGCCGGTGATCTTTGCGAGAAGCTGCGCAAAGCCGGAGGGTCCCAGCTTTTCGAAGTCGGAGACCGTGCGGATGCCGGATCTGTTCAGGGCGCCAAAGACATCGTCTACGAACTGCTCCCGCTCTCCGGGATTTACGCCGTCGATCCACTGCGCCATGGTTTCCGCGATGAAATCACCCGCGGGGTCGGTGGAAGATACGGTTACGGGACCCGTGCGGTCCATCTGCCAGGTAAGAAGCCCGTGCTGGGCGATGCCGGATGCGGTGCTGGAGACAATGACAGCCCCGGTAACGTCCGGCTGAAAGAGACGCCCCACGATGGAACAGGACGGAATGAGACGGGTGAGTTTTCCGGAAACGTCCGGATTTCCCTCCGGGAACACGTCCCGGCAGAATCCCGGGCTGTCGTTTGCATAGATCCGGTCCACCAGACGAAGGGTTTTCTCATCGGCGTACCGGCAGGCGTAGAGGGCAAGGTTCCCGCCCTTGGAGTGGCCGGTGATGATTAGGTGCCGGCCGTTCCCTGCCGCATGCACAAAATAGGAGAGCGCCGCCTCCTGAGCCGGGACCTTTGTATAGGAAAGACGGAAGTCTTCCTTCCAGCCGGCGAGGGTATCGTCGGTTCCGCGATAGGCGATGCAGGAAAGATCCGGCGTGAGATCAAAGGTCATTGCCGCGAACTGGATTTCCTCTTTCGTTTCACTGCTGTCCCGAAAGGAGGCCCTGATATCCCTCACCTGCAGGGATCCGAAACGGGAGGAGGCTTTCACGGCATCACAGAAGGACTGATACTGGGTGCGTTTTTCTTCCCCGTCCACGGTCAGGGTCCGCATGAGCCCCGCATCTTCCAGGGCCTCTATGGCGTCCCGTACCGTGATGGAGCCAGGAAGGCCCTGCAGGTCTTCCAGGGGAAGGTAGGAGAGCTGGCAGAAAACCATGCTGTCGAGACTGTTAAAGGAAACGCCGGAAAACGAAAGATCACCGCGCCAGTTGATGTAGTCGACAAGATTTGCCATGGAAGAATCCTCCTGTGGCTTTCATTATACACGGGCGCTAATATGTAAGGAACGAAAGGAGCATGCCGTATGGAGATTCGAAAGGCAAAGAGAGAGGATCTGGATCGGATCCTCGCCATCTATGAAAGGGCAAGAGCGTTCATGGTATCCGCAGGGAACCCGAGACAGTGGGCGGCATCGAACTGGCCGCCGAAGGACCTCATCGAGGAGGATATCAAAGCGGGAAGAAGCTATGTCATGACAGAGGGCGGAGTTGTCCATGCGGTGTTCTGCCTGATCTGCGGTCATGACATTGACCCCACCTACCGGAAGATCGAGGACGGCGCCTGGATCGGAAACGAGGACTACGGGGTCATACACAGGCTCGCCTCGGACGGAGAGATCCGGGGGATCGGCAATGCCTGCCTTTCCTTCTGCTATGAAAAATGCGGGCATCTTCGGGCCGATACGCACCCGGACAACAAGCCGGTGCAGAAGATCCTGACCGGGAACGGCTTCCGGTACTGCGGCATCATCCACGTGCAGGAGGACAATGACCCGCGCTATGCCTACGAGAAGCTCTAGGATTCGTAAAATGCGCGGATGACAGCTGCTGCAGGCTTCTGCCAGATGAAGTACCCGTCGTCTTCTGCGGGATTTTTAAGCTGTATCTGGTACTGCGGCCAGTCCCAGATGCCAAAGCCCCGGATCCAGGGGCGTTTTGCACACTCCCGGAACATGACTTCATAGTACTTTGCCTGGACCATCGGATCGAACGGCCCCTCAAAGCGCCAGTCGTTTGGCACTTCCTCGCACCCTATCCGGCACATGCAGCCGCACTCGGCAAAGAAGAAGGGCCTGTTGTACCGCTTTACAACTGCCTCGATCCGGTCGAGGTTCTTATTCCAGGCGCTCTCCGGGTAGTAGCCGCTCGACGAGATCACATCGAGGCAGTCCCACCAGGTGACCATCTCCTCCTGATACTTGTCCGTGTTGTAGGAGACAAGACCGTGGTAGATCCCCCGGACCTTCTTGACAAGCTCCCGCCAGGCAGCGTCCCAGTGCTCCATCTGGACCAGCTCGCAGCCGACAAGGAGCATCTCGCAGGATGTCTTTTCTGCAAGAGCTGCGGCATGGAGGATGTATTCACTGTAATGCTGGAACCAGACGCTCCCTTTCGGCTCACAGGGAACGTCCTTGTCAAAGAATGCGATGTGTGCCCGCCAGACACCGTTCCGGCAGTTGAGCATGGGCTTTAAGATGACCCGAAGTCCCAGGGACTTTGCGTAGGTGATGAGATCGATGAGGTCCTGATCGGTCGGGAAAATAGGACCCTGCCAGTCGATTCCCTCGGAGTACGGGGTATCCTGCAGGGCACCGAAGGCGAGGATAACCGTGTCACACCCCGTCGTCTCCTTCATGAGCACCAGGGAGCGGCGTGTTTCCTCCCCTGCAAAGGACTGTGAATTGCCGTTTTCCAGCAAAAATGTGACGCCGTGTATGAAGTTCATATATCCTGCCCTCCCGTGTGCCGTTTTTAGCTTCGGGAGAATAGCACGGAAGTGATGCGAAAACCAGTTAAACTTTTGTTTGAGTGCCGAAAAAAGCGCCGGACTGCTGTGTCTGGCGCTTTCTCTATCCTCTGTGTTTTAACGACGGATCTGTTTCTTTGTGATCCGTTTCCCCTGGATCAGTCCTGCACCTCGATCCGGGAGACGTTGTGATCTGCATCAAAGGAGACGATGGCTTTCGTGAAGGAGCCTGTGGAATCCGAACCGCTCCGGAAAGTGAGCGTGCACCAGCGGCCGGTAAAGGCCTCCGGAACCGTATCCCCTGCTGCAGGATAGAACAGGAGGGACGCCGGCGACAGATCCGGGGTGATGCGACCGCCATAGACAGACAGATGCTGATACAGATCCACATACCCCTGACCGACATACAGAGATCCGATCCGGACATCGGTGGAAGCGGCGGAGATGCCGGTCACCAGTCCGGTGCTGTCAAGGGATGCGGTCACCGACTGCTCTCCCTTCGTGAACGTCACGAACTGCTCCGTCCCGTCCGCTGATGCGCTCTTTGCCGTTTTTGCGTAGCCGATGGCGGACAGGGTACCTGTCAAAGAGTCGAGGCTCCCGCCAAGGGCAGGCGCAAGATCTGCTGCACTCTCATTGAGAGAAGTGGCAGTGGTGCTTTGAGGAGAGACCGGCGATACAAAGCCGCGGCGGACGTAGGCCTTACTGCCGTCACGCCGCACAACCTCCAGCCACTCGTAGTTCCCGTCCGCATCGTAGTCGTAGACATAGCCGTCGATCTTAAGGGCAGTGTTGACACCGTAGCTTCCGAGAACACTCGAGCTCTCATTCGGTTCCGTGTGGATCAGCGTATTCGCCAGCGTGTATACCAGGGATGTTGCAATCGGCTGCACGCCGCCCGGGGTGCGGGTCAGATAATCGCCTGCGGCATTCTTTTCCGCCTCCGGAATCTCATAGGAAAGAACGGCGGGATCTGTGCCGATTCCCTTCAGGGCATCGCTTACCTGGGCGTTGTGGACCGAGCGGTAGTTCTGATAGAGAGCTGCGGGATCTGTCCCGACCTCGGCTGCTGCTGCGGGGTAAGTCTGTGCATACCAGTCGGCATCAAAAAGGGCGCCGTCCTGCATCATCTGCACCTGTGCGCTGACCGGAAGACCGGTCAGGAGAACGGCGGCCGTAATGCCTGTCAGAGCCTTCAGGGCACGACCGGCTGCCTTTTTCGTTCGATTGTCTTTGATATTTCTGGTCTGTTTCATGGCAATACCTCTTTCTTTGCCCCTCGCAGTTCCTATTTTATTAAAGTCCCGTGGCGGTTGCAATGCCGTGCGGGAATACGAAAAAAAGCCCTCCGTTTGCGTGGAAGACTTTTTTCTTAGGGGAGAGACGGGAGTTCTGCTCCCGTCCGTATGAAAAAGTTTGGAAAGTTGTTGTTGAATGAGCAGACCCTGTCGGGTCACCTTTCGGCACTTCTGCAGAACAGGCCTGCAGTCGTATCTGAAGTCTGCCGGAACAGGTCCGGTTCCTTTCGATGGCTACAGGATAACAGCGAAACCTAAATCGAAACTTAATTCGAAACAACAAATGAGAGAAATCTGTTGTTCTGGCAGAAGGGCGCCGGTGGATCGGGGCGATGGGCGCGCTCATGGGCACCATGTGACCGGATACCTTCGGACGAAACAAAACCCTCCGGTTTTCCGGAGGGTTTTGCTGAGGGGGAGTGTTGTTGTGAAAAAGGATTGTTTCTTTTCTTTACGATCTGTATGGTAACGCAGGGCGGAGGGAAAGTTGTGAAGAGACTGTCACCACTCTTTGACGATTCTGTGATTTATGCCTTGCGGATTATTCCTCAGACCCTCTGTCCTTTTTGTTTTCCTGTTTATTGGCACTGTTCTCCTTCAGCTTCCCGATCATGGTGTCCGTTCCCATGATGTGCCGGTACAGCCACTGGACGATGAAGTTCACGGATTCGATGTAGGTTTCTCTTGTCAGCGTTTCTTCATTAATGGAAGAGGCGGCCTCGAGGAACTGCTCGTGCTGAATCTTCTGCAGGGGCAGTACCGGATCGGCGGTCTGCTTCATGTACGCTTCCTCATCCCTGAAGTGCAGGCTGGTGTGCTCCTTGATCTCGTGAATGAGCTGCCTGGCCCTGTCCGGAACGTAGTCCGAATCGCGAAGGAGATCAATCGCCTGGTTTGCGAGGTCGAAGAAGCGCCGGTGTTCCTCGTCGATTTTCTCCACGCCGATGAGGAGGTTGTCGGTGAACTCATAGTAGGTGCTCTCCGGAAGGCTCTCTTCCGGAGCGGAACTGCTGTCATCGCGGGAGAGCGTCTGGGTCTCGATGACGTAGGCTCTGCGGTTCTCTGCCACTGCGATTTCCCGGATGCGGCAGCGGATGTAGCAGTTCCAGGTCGTATAGTCATACTGATGGACCTTCCTGGTGTCCCGGATTCCATCGAGAAACTGCCTGAAATGCACCGATGCGGGGCGGGAGAGATCATTGTAAATGTCCTCGAGTTCTTCCACGGAGTCGATATCCCTCTTCTTCAGGGCATCGACCTCGGCCTTGTTGACATACAGGACATGGAATCTGTCACCGACCTGTTCGAGGAGCATCTCGCGCTCGTCCGTCATGAGGTCGGTCTCACTGACCGCGTCATAGTATTCTTTCAGAGACAGGGGCTCGATGCGGATCCCCTTCTTGCGGCAGGTCTGCATGATCTCTTCGAAGGGCAGAGGCCTGCTGTAGTAGTAACCCTGCAGTTTCTCACACCCCTGCTTCATCAGAAAGTCCGCCTGCTCCTTTGTCTCCACGCCCTCTGCCAGGGTGCGCAGGCCGATCTTCTTGTCCATGGCGATGACGGATGCGATGATCTCGCGGGAGCGCTCGGTATTGCTTCGAAGGAACGCCATGTCGAGTTTTAATACATCGAACCGGTAGTCCTTGAGGAGGTTCAGGGTGGAGTAGCCGCTGCCGAAATCGTCCATCCAGATCTCATAGCCGGCGTCCCGGAAGTGATCGAGGGACTCATAGATGACGGACTCCTTCGAGGTCACGATGCTTTCCGTGACTTCGATGTGGAGAAGATGCCGGTCGATGCCGAACGTCTTTACGATGGATTCGATCTCCTGGAAGATATCGCAGTAGAGGAAATCCATGCGGGAGAGGTTGATGGATACCGGGATCTGATGCAGGCCCTTCTCTTTGCAGGAGGCGATGTTCTGGACCACCTTCCGGATGACATAAAGGTCCAGCTTCCAGATGATCTCGGCATCTTCAAGAGGTCCGATGAAATCGATCGGGGGAAGCAGCCCTCTTGTCGGGTCGTCCCACCGTGCGAGGGCCTCGAGCCCGCAGAGCTGCCCCGTGAGGGTCCGGACAAGCGGCTGGTAGAAGACTTTGATCCAGTCCTTGCGGATGGCCTCATCAATGCTGGAGACCACGTACCTTGCGATGTCGAGCTGTTCGCCGAGCTTTTCCGTGTAGATCGAGAAGTAGGTCAGGATGTGGCTTCGGTTGTCATCGCTTGCCGCCTTCGCGCGGTTGCAGATGGTGACAGGCTCGATGGAAGGGTCCTGCCAGACGCAGGCGCCGATGCTGCAGTCCACATCGCTCGGGGCAAGCTGTCGGATGATGCTGCGGATGGTCTCTGCCTTGTGCTGGAGGTTCGACGCATCGGTGAGGATCGCAAAGTGATCCACATCAAAGCGTGCCACGGCACCGTTCGAGAACAGGTCCCTGAGACTTCTGCCGAGGGTGTGCAGGAATTCATCTCCTGCGGTGAGACCGTAGCGGATGTTGATGAGACGGAAGTTTGCGATGTCCACGTACAGCACTGCCACAGGCGACGTGTTCAGGACGCCGGAGGCTCTCTGATCTTCCATGACAGCAAGGAATGCGCGCATCGAGAGAAGACCGGTCAGGCTGTCGAGATCCTGACTGATGCCGGTCATGGGTATGGCCTTCATGGCTTTCAGGAGACGGGTGCGGAAACTGTTCCGGACAAAGAAGACATGGAAGAGGAAACCTGATTCGGAGTCTTCTGTGCGGTGCCCGAACGCATCGACCGGGAGGACGGAACCGTCCCGGCACACGACCCGGCAGTTCAGGAAGTAAAAGTCTCTGTCTTCCTTCTGCAGCTGCTCCCGGATCTCGTGCTCCACTCTTGCCCGGTCGTCCGGGTGCGGCAGAGCCCGGAAGGATCCTCCGGTGAGATCCAGAAAGTCCTCCAGACTGTCACAGCCAAACGATTCGATCAGCTGCGTATTGGCATACAGAATCTCCTCTTTTTCATCCCCCGTGTAAATCAGCACGCCGCCCGGCATGCTGTCGAGTTCTTCTGTCACAGCAGACGTCAGAAACTGTCTTTTATCGCCGCTCATATCGATGCCTCCCCCAAAAAGCAGATTAACTGAAAACTATCCTAGTACTGCATTGCAAAAATAACCGTGTATAAAAACGAAAAAGCTAATCGCCGATAGGCGTTGTCCTATAGGTCCAGTTGAATGGGTGCGCAAACATCCGATTGTACTGCTCAATGAATCTGCGG
>Ga0256406_1002318_pt1 | contig 27283 bp, 34 predicted proteins | sample RumenRJG_03DNA_FD_185986 | JGI IMG/M metagenome (GOLD analysis project Ga0256406, IMG submission 185986) | Bovine rumen microbial communities from Lethbridge, Alberta, Canada - RJG_03 | ecosystem: Host-associated > Mammals > Digestive system > Stomach > Rumen | place: Canada: Alberta | collected...
ATAATGGCCACAATGAAGCTATGTAATTATTAATCGCTAAAAAGAAAGAAAAAACACGCACTTTTTCGTACGTGTCTCGACAATCGAAGATGGCGGAGCAATACAGGATTTATTCGAACTCCTTATCGCTCATAATGCGACCACATGGAATGAACGATTACGATATGCTTTTGTGTATCGACACAATAAACAAGCCGATATTGAATATTGATTCTACGAGAATAGTATCCGTTTAAATCTCCAACGAGTTTTTCGTAAGAAGGAGGTGTTTGAAACGGGTTTTCGGATAACAATGTTAGCAAAGACTTGGCTTTCTTTTCCAAATCAGCTGCTTTTAATTTTGGCTTGTCTTTTTCAGCATTCTTAGTATAAAGAACAGTCCACATTTACCATTCCTCATCCGGACTGAATTTAGACATTTCGGACGTTTTTTCCTTTTCCCCTTCCTTGATCTTAGAAACCAATCCAGGCTGAGACATTAAGTAAACCGTCACCAAAAGCGCGTTGTAATCTTCTTCACTTAAAAGAACTGCATTACCATTTTTTGTAGTCACCTGAACCGGCTCGTTGTATTTAATGACAGAATCAATCGTATTGAACAGGTTCTTTCTTAATTCTGTAACATTTGTTGTTGCCATACTTTTCACCTCTTCTTATTTATACATTATCAACGTACGTTACCAAGTACATTTCATAGTCTAAAAAAGAAAAACACGGATTTCTCCGTGTCAGATTTCAAATGGCGGAGCGAGAGGGATTCGAACTTTATTGCCAAGTAATCGTCTACAGGCTTCCGGCTTTGCTACTCAGCAGGAAAAGGATGCGCCTTTTGCCGTTGCATGATATGCCTAAGTACTTGCAAGTCATCAATTGTTATCGGCTGAACGGCCTGTATTGTTTGAAGCAAAACGATATTTTCCTTTTCCAAGCCCTTTGACTGGCTCCAAAACGCCCAAGGCCATCAGCCTTCTCAGGTGATTTCCTGCTGTGTTTCTGCTGCAACCCAGATGGCCGGCGATATCTTGAGCGCCGAAAGGCCTGTCATTAAGTTCCACTGCTATTTTGATCAGATCATTCTTCACATTCTTGCTATATCCGCTTTTCTCGATTCGACTACGAATGCCCAGGCTTTTGCTGCCAATGCCCAAACTTTTGCTGTCAATGCCCAAATTTTCATTGTCAACGCCCAATTTTTCATTAATCTGCGACAAGAATTCCTTATTCGCTGGAATAACTACCGAAGTGATGTCGGCATCGGTTGAAAACACTTTGTAATAAGGTATGTCGGATCCGTTATCTATTGCAGCCTTTTTTGCCTCACCAATCCCTGTCCCGTAACTTTCTATTATTCCGAGTGACTTGAACATGTCTCTGATTTCTGGATTCACTGAATCCCTCTCGTGAAAGACATATCCTTTGTTGAGATCTTCCAAAGTCAGGGGAGGAAGGGGAGCATTGTAGTTCACGATGTTGATTTCATTTTCTGACACATAAACCTGTATTGTCTTCCCGCACTCATAGTTCTTGTGAACGATGGCATTCGCCCTCAGAGTGGGAGAACAACCCATCTCTCGAATCATTCAATGATGTGGACCACGAAGCTCTGAAGAGTTTTTACGATACCGCTGTCGGCTGTGGCAGGCTTGTGCCCATGGAGAAATACGATGAGGTTGAACTGCTGCGGGGCTTAGGCTTAGCTTCGAAAGAGAGTCTCACCAACGCCGGTCGTATGCTTTTTTCCAAAAAGGGTCCAGTGTCCTTGAAGGCGGCGGTCTATCTTACGGATGAGAGAATCAACTTCGCAGACATCAAGCGTTATTCCGGGAATATCTACAATTTGGTGAATGCCGCGGTCAACTACATCAGGACGAACATACGATGGCGTGTGGAGGGAAGTGATGGGGTTCAAAGGATGGAAATCCCTGAAATACCGATGGATGCCGTTCGAGAGATCGTGGTCAACGCTTTTGCCCATGCGGACTACAGAGGAGACACAGAACATGAGATAGACATAACTCCTACTTTGGTCGAGATATACAGCCCCGGTCCATTCCCGATGAACCTCACACCAGAGGATTTCGTCTCCGAGCAAAGGAAGTCCATCGAGAGGAACCACGTGATCCTCAACATGCTGTTTAAATGCAAATACGTGGAAATGTTCGGAAGCGGATTCAAAAAGGTGTTTCATCTATGTGAGCAAGCGGGTGTGAAAATATCTTCGAAATCAGATCCGCTAGGATTCTCGTTCTTCTTTTATCGCCCTGAATTGCGTGATGTCACTGATGATGTCACTGTAAATGTCACTGATGAATTCCCATTGAAGGCATTAGATATAAGAATCCTTATGGCACTCAAGGAGAACCCCACTTTGACCCGAGAACAGCTGGCGAAAACCTTTCAAAAAAAACATAAGGACGGTGCAAAGAAGCCTCAACAATCTCAAGCAAGCGGAAAAGATAAGACGGATTGGCACGGACAGGACTGGATACTGGGAAGTATTAAAATAAGGAGAGGATAAACGAAAGTGTTGACTCCGGTCTCGATGATGGTTTATCCCAACAACGAATTCTTCGTGATATTCTGACCAGATAGACCGTTCGACGCCGGACGGGCGCCACCCCTAACTGGGCACGGCAACATTCTTTTCCAGTATTTCCTCCGGAGAACGGGGAAAGCCGAAGATGGCAACACTATTGTTTATCCTTCCCTAAAATAAAAAGCCATCCTCCTCGGATGACTCTCGACTATCACCGGACCTCATAGGCTTTGACCTACTCGCCATCCGGAATTCTAGACCGAACCCATACTTGGAAACGTATAGTGTTCGGATACAAAACCACTGGCGGAGGAATAGGGATTCGAACCCTAGCGCAGTGTTGCCCGCCTACGAGCTTTCCAAGCCCGCCCCTTCGACCACTTGGGTATTCCTCCAAAAGGGTAACCATTCAAAAAAATGGCAAGTGAGATTATAGCCTTCCTTGTCACTTGTTTCAACAGGTCATGATATAATTTTCCCGGCATGAAAGAATTTACCATCGACTCGGCAAACGAGGGGCAACGCATTGAGAAATTTGTGCGCCGTTATTTGCCCGATGCCCCCTTGGGTTTCATTTATAAAACATTCCGGAAAAAAGACATCAAAATCAACGGCCATTGGGTCAACAAAGATGCCGTTCTTCATACGGGTGATGTGGTCCGTATTTATGTGACCGATCAGCAATTGGCAGACTTCACCCACCCAAAAGCCGTAGAACGGAAACCCTTCAATCATCCGATTGTCTATGAGGACGATCAGGTATTAATCGTAAACAAACCGGCTGGATTGTTAGTGATGGGCGACCATAACGAAAAACGGGTGACCTTAGAAAACGATGTTTTAGCCTATCTCTATGGCAAAGGAGAATTTGATCCGAACGAAGCGACGTTTGTGCCTTCTCCTGCCCATCGTTTAGACCGCAACACTGCCGGGATTATTGTCTTTGGCAAGACTGCGGCTGCCTTGCAGGAGCTCACGCGGTTATTCAAAGAACGCACCAATCTCGATAAACGTTATTTGGCGCTGGTGAAAGGCATTCCTTCCCCAGAAGGCACCATCGATGCCCCCTTAAAGAAAGATGGGGATCGTGGGTTAGTAGTGGTTGCGAAAGACGGCAAAGAAGCCGTTACGAAATATCGGCTACGGGAAACCTTTGGAAAAGTATCGCTCGTGGAATGTGAGCTTTTAACAGGAAGAACCCATCAAATCCGCGTGCACTTGGCTTCCATCGGCCATCCGATTGTAGGGGATGGCAAATACGGCGATTTTGAAACAAACCGTTATTTCCATACGCATTATGGGATTGACCGGCAGTTCTTAATCGCCTATCGCTTGACGTTTAAAGAGATCGAAGAACCGCTTCATTATTTTTCCAATCGCACCTTCCAAATCAAACCCGACGCCAAACAAGAGGAATTGCTCGCGAAATTACGAGAGAATCCTCTACAATAATGGAGTAAAGGAGACTTTATGTTAGACGAAAAAACCAAACAGAACTACGAACGTTGGCTCGCTTCGCCAAGATTGAGTGAAGCAGAAAAACAAGAGCTTCGTTCCTTAAGTGAAGAAGAAATCTCGGATGCGTTCTTCCGTGACATGGAATTTGGCACGGGTGGAATGCGTGGCAAGTTAGGGCTTGGCACGAACCGCATGAACTCCTACACGGTCGGCCGTGTGACCATTGCTTTCGGTTTATATCTCTTGCATCGTTATCCTGATGTCAAAACACAAGGCGTCGTGATTTCACACGATAACCGTTATCATTCGCGCGATTTTGCCGAAGAAGCAGCCAAAATCTTAAATGAAGAAGGCATCCCGGCTTATTTGTTTGACTCGCTTCGCCCAACGCCGGAACTTTCTTATGCGGTGCGGAAGATGAAAGCCAGCGCCGGCATTATGATCACGGCCTCCCATAACCCCAAGCAATATAACGGCTACAAAATCTACGATGACACTGGTTGCCAGCTTTTGCCCGATGCCGTGAACGACATGTTGCAATATTTAGACGGCCTTCCCGATGAATTAGAAGCCGTTGCCCCGAAAGGCCCAAAACCAGGTGTTACTTCTATCCTTCCTACCTCTATCGATGATGACTATGTGAAAGAAGTGGAAGGTTGCCAATTAAATCCGAATTTGCCCAAGCAAGGATTCAAAATCATTTATTCCCCACAACATGGTACCTCTTACGAAAACGCGATGCGCGTATTCCACGATTGTGGTTACGATGTGATTCCTGTGCTTTCGCAATGCGTTCATGATCCTGCCTTTGGCGCGACGTTATCTCCTAACCCAGAAACCGCGGAATCATTCATTGAATCGATTAAGTTAGCAGAAAAAGAGCATGCCGACTTATGCGTCATGACGGATCCTGATGGCGACCGTTGTGGCGTAGCCTATCGTTCTTCGAAAGGCACCTTTGAACGCTTCACGGGCAACCAATCCGCGGCACTGCTGATGGATTATTTGTTCTCGGAACGGAAGGCAAAAGGTCTCTTATCCAAAGATGGCGTCATGTATGACACGATTGTCACCTCTGACTTGGGCAGAAAGATCGCCCATGCCTATGGCATCAAAACCGAATCGTTCTTAACGGGATTCAAATATATCGGGAATCGCATTGACTACTATGAAAAGCTTGGTCATGGTCCAAAATTTGAATTCGGTTATGAAGAATCGTATGGCTGCTTAATTCAACCATTCGTACGTGATAAAGATGGAATCCAAGCCATTCTTCTATATTGCGAAATGGCCCTTTGGTATCACTTAAAAGACATCCCACTTGATGTGGCGTATGAAAACCTCGAAAAGAAGTATGGCTATCATGCGACCAAGACCATCTCCATCATGTTCGAAGGCCAAGAAGGCTTGGCCAAGATGACCGCCTTAATGGATTTCCTCCACAAACATCCGTTAAGCGAAGTGGCTGGCATGAAAGTAGCACGTTTAGAAGACTACGAAACCTTGAAAGCAACGGACTGTGCGACGGGCAAATTCACCGACATCGCCTTAGAGAAATCGAATGTGATCCGCATGATTTTCCCAGATACCTCTTGGATTGCGATCCGTCCTTCTGGCACTGAACCAAAATGCAAGTTCTACGTCGAAGTCTATCAAAAAGACGGGAACGGCATTGAAAAACGGGTGGACGATATCTTCGCCTCGCTAAAAGAGCAACTGCATTTATAAGGTATAAAAAGAACGGCAGGAAGATGAGTTTCTGCCGTTTTTATTTTTATTCGCGCTCGAAGCTAATGGATTCTTCAAAGGTGCTTACCTTGCCACCGAGATTGATGTCTTTCCAGTCTAGCATGGCTTCAGGGCGATCCTCATAAGGCGCCATGCCCCACCATGGTTCGACACATAAGAAATCGGAAGCCGCGTCCGGCGACCAAATCGCGATATAAGGAGAGGAGAAATGGTAAGTTAAGCGGTAGCCAAATCCCGTGGATAAGGAAAGTTCTTGCGCGGGGCGTTCTAAGAGAATCGTTTCGTATTTCTTGAAGTCTTCTTTTTGGAATTGCCAATCTCCGTTTGTCGGGAAGGAAATGGGATTGCCGTTAAAGATGTTATTTCTTCTTGGATAGAAGTAGAGGTTTTGTTGCCCTAAATGCAAGACGGCCTTCCCGAATTTGGCTTGGTAGCCGGCATGATCCCCTAATTGGAAGGGCATGTCTTCGTCGTTTAAATTCTCGATCCGGAAGGAACGGATAAGACGTTTGCCGTCTAGACGATAGGTAACGAAGAAACGGAAAGCGTAAGGATATTCGCTTAAGGTTTGGGGGTTAGAAGAAAGACAGAAGGTCATCGAAGTGGCCGTTTGCTCAACGAGGGTTAATTCATTGACCCGCACCAGCCCATGTTGCATCGGGCAAGTATAGCTTTTGCCGTGCACTTCATAAGGAACGTTCTTCCCGATGATCGGGAACATCAAGACATCTTGATGTGGCCAAACGCCGTCGGCCTGATAAAGCAATTCTTGTTGATTCGCGCGGTCGATGACGTGCGTCAATTCTCCGCCTTTCAAGGTGGCGGAAACCGTTAAATATTCATTTTCAATCTGTGGCATAGTTTGATTGTAACCTTTTAAGCAAGAAAAAAGAACCCGTTTAAGGCTCTTCAAGGTGGGTTTCTATCCCGCACCATTTTTAATCATAAGATGAAAATATAGGTCAGAGCAAGGAAGTTTCGAAATATTCTTCATGAAAGTGTTTTCCTCTTCCCTTTGTTCGAAAATTCGTTAAAGTAATCCCAATATGAATCGAACGATGCCCGGCTTGAACCTCTTTTCCTCTAATCTAGAGGGGGACAACGCACGGACACGAGAAGGCCTTGACACGGCCTTTTTTTCGAACTCAGAAAGGGGAAAAGATACGATGAAGTTAACGTCATTACGAGAAGCCTACACCTACGATGAATTGTTACTGGTGCCGCAAGAGAGTTCCGTGATTCCGGATCACGCCAAGGTAGAAACTACCTTATGCCGTGGCGTGCATTTACCATTGCCCTTGCTTTCAAGCGCGATGGATACGGTCTCCGAAGACCGCTTGGCCATTGCCTTAGCAAGAGAAGGAGGCCTTTCGGTCATCCACAAGAATCTTCCGATCGAGATGCAAGCCAATATGGTGAAAGCCGTCAAAGAAGCCGAGATTGGAGATGCCGTTACGCCAGCCTTAGACAGGCAAGGTCGCCTGATGGTTGCCGCTGCCGTTGGGGCAAATCCCGAAATGGAGGCAAGAGCGGACGCGTTAGTTGCCGCAGGCGTCGATGTGCTTTGCCTCGATAGCGCGCATGGTGACAGCGATAACGTAATCGCGCATGTTGCCGCATTACGGAGACGTTATCCCAAGATTCCGTTAATCGCTGGGAACATTGTGACTGTTTCAGCAGCAAAGCGTCTCATTGCAGCAGGTGCGGATTGCTTAAAAGTGGGCATCGGCCCAGGCTCCATTTGTACGACGCGCGTCATTTCGGGCATCGGAATGCCACAAGCTTCAGCTGTCGATGATATTGCAACGTATTGCGAAGGCAAAAATATTGGTGTCATTGCCGATGGCGGCATTCGTTTCTCGGGCGATATTGTGAAAGCGTTAGCGTTAGGGGCTACGGGCGTGATGATTGGCTCAATGTTTGCCGAAGCCGAAGAAGCGCCAGGCGAACTCATCGAATATCAAGGCAAGCGTTATAAAACCTATAATGGCATGGGCTCTTTAACTTGCATGAAGAAAGGATCGGCGGATCGTTATTTCCAATCTTCAAAAGGCAAATTGGTGCCAGAAGGCATTGAAGCCATGGTCCCATTAAAGGGGAGTGTACGCGATATTGTCTTCGAAATGATTGGCGGATTAAGAAGTGGCATGGGCTATTGCGGCGCGGCCAATCTTCAAGAACTAAAAGAAAAAGCGCAATTCGTGAAAATCTCCGTCTCTGGCATTCGCGAAAGCCATCCCCATGATGTCATTCCAACGAAGGAGGCACCAAATTATCATGAATAAGAAAGTTTATTTTGCCGGAAGTATCCGTGGGGGTCGTGCCGATGCGGCCCTCTATCAACGGATCATTGCCTTCATTGAACAAACCGATATGGTCCTCACCGAACAAGTCGGAGACTTAACCCGTTCGTTAAAAGAATTAGTGCCAGGCCAAGACCAACAAATCTATCAAGACGATATGGCACGTCTGGCTTCGTGCGATATCGTGATTGCCGAAGCGACTGCCCCTTCCTTAGGCGTTGGGTATGAGTTAGCGTCCGCCGAACGGCTCGGAAAAGAAACGCATGTGTTCTATCGCTCGAGTGACGTTTCCTTATCGGCCATGATTAAAGGGGATTCTTACTTCAAGCTTCATCCTTATACGAACGAAGAAGAATTAAAACAAGAAATCAGCAAAATCCTTGCCGAATAAAAGAAGCGGGATTTTACAGGGATTTTTGAAAAAATCGTTTTTAAACACCTTGTCTCTTCGATTTTATTCCGAGAGAAGGTGTTTTTTCTTCACTTGTGAGTTAGATAAAACTTCCTATTCTTCTAAGGCGTTTGATTTCATTTTTCAAAGTTTAGATTCTTTGATATATTTACACAGTAAGTTTTAACTAACTTAACACGGATATGTCAAAGAAATCAAAGTGGAGAAGAAGCGGGAACGGGAAAGTAAGACAGTCGATATCATGATTCGCATCTATTGTCATCATAAGCATCACACCGAAGGGAGGACCTTATGTCTCGATTGCCAGGAATTAGAAGACGATTGCCATTTCCGGTTAAGCAAATGTCCGTGGAAAGAGCGAAAGCCATTTTGCTCAAATTGCCCGATTCATTGTTACAACGCCGAACATCGGGAAAAATTCGTACGGTCATGCGTTTTTCGGGGCCAAGAATGCTTTTTGCTCATCCCATCATGGCAATTCGCCACGTTTGCAGTACGTTGCACGAGAAACGAAAAATGCAGAAGAGGAGAGCGTCATGAAAGAAAAAGAAACCGCAAAACGATTCCCGTAAGCTTTCTAAAAGTCGGATTGTACGCTGGTTATTCTTAATCGTTGGCTTTATTTCGCTTGGGCTCGGTACGGCTCATCGTTTTGCCTATCCTTCCTACGGTTCCTTTTTATCTTTTAGCAGCGATATGTTTTGTCCTCGGCAGCAAGAAATTCGCGGATTGGTTCTTAAATTCCAAACTATATCGTCGCCATGTTGGTAACTTTGTAGAGCATCGCGTTATGACCGTCTATGGAGAGATTATTTTGCTTCTTTCGGCTACGGCGTTGTTATTGATCTCACTTTGGTTTATAAACAAATTAGCGATGTCCATCGTGTTTTTCATATTGATTCTTTGCAAGTACGCCTACTTTGTTTTTCGTATTACTCCCGTCGGAAAGAAAGAGTATGACGCGATCCGTCATGCCTATTTCGAGACAACAAAAGAGGAAGAACAATGATTGATTTCAGTGATCATCGCGTGATTGCCATTATGGTTGCAATAGGAATTGCATTCGTTGCCGTGATTGCCATTCTTTGTCGGTTTTTCATCCGGCAGCATAGAAAGAAAACGCAACAAGAAAAGGCGACAAATCAATTGGACAAAGAAAACAAATAGAGGATTTTTAAGGAAAGGAATCCTTTTTCTTAGCGTAAATTGATCATGAAAGATTCAGCCGAAATAGTCGTAAAAATGAATTTGCTTCTTTTTACAACGTTAAGACGTCTCTTCAAAATGCCGATTTTCAATTTTTTCATTTTTAGTACCTTGAATTGACGTTTTTCTATATGAATGCGTTCAATGAACAGGCGATTTAATGCATTTCGATGCAGAAGCATCTTATCGATTTAAGCAACATCGCGGATATCGTTGCTTTGTAGCGTATCGATCAGAAAGTCGATATCGCCCATTTCTTTTACACGGTGACAAATCACGCTCTAAAAGTTTTCGAAACTGCTTCGTTGTGGCGGGTGAAAAAAGAAGAATGATAAAAATAGTGTACCTGTTTTACGATTTGAATGGTGGCAATTTCGAAAGCACCACCTTAGCATAAGCGTGATTCTTTTTATCTTCTGGATGAGGCTCCAACCCGATTATAGTTATAGATTGCTTGTCTGGACCATAAACCCAATACATTCGCATGGCAGAGTTTGTCTTATTTTCTAAATACGACTGCCAAACACGCTCACCATATCGTTCACTTAAGGGTTCGATGTCGTGCGTATGCAGTCCAGGATGCTTGGGGTTATCTGAGAGCAGTTTTAAAGCTTTCCCCCATTTTTTATAAAGAACTAAATCTTGCTTATTAATAGTGCCGGATAGAAATTCTTGCCGAAGCTTAGACCAAAGAGCTTCCATTTCGGGAATTCCCATTCTAATGTTAAATTTCACAATGGACGCCCTCAAAAATCAGAAAGGTCGATAGGGTCAGATACTTTTCCGACCTTAAAATTACGAATGGACTTATCCATGTCTTCAAGCGTTTTTGCCGAAATCGATTTTGGAGTCGTTAATTCGCGAGGCTCCAGAATGATGCATCCATTCGTATATTCTCTCACGTTGTAGTACTGATATTTTGCACCACGGAGAGTAACGCGCTTTTTATCATCGATATGCACGTTGTAGTTTTTGACCGCTTCCATATCTTTGCCTCCTATGTGGGAATTCCCACATGCATAATTTAACATACTTCCTCCGTCTGTCAATAGACATTTCTATATCAAAAAGTTAATTTTAATAGCGAATAATTTAGTGCATTTCTGTTTAGAACTGTAATTTGTGAGAACACTAGCGAGACTTCAATTATCAAAACCTCATTTGCAAACGAGGGATGAATAGATTCGATTATTTCTCGGTTTTCCCGAATCTGTCGCGGTATTTTATTCGGATTTTCTTCGAAAGCGCCATCTCCAGGAACCATTTCACCTTGTCCATTTTGTCCCTCGGCCCGTTCGTCAACAGCCAAAACAGATTCATCCAGTCCTGAAGGCTTGCTCGATCGTAGCCGGAATGGGCCCGCATGAACTTCTCCATTTTGTCGTGGAGATCGTTTATCTCGTCCAAAGGATTGTCCTCGTCCTTCATTCCGCGGGTTTCGGCGCTTGTGTGGACCTCGCTTTTCAAGGCGAGCGCGTCGATGACGGCGTTGTGGCCCCTTTCGCCGTCGTGGACCAAGGTCGAGCATTCGGCGATTCTCTTTCCGTATGCCTTGAGCATGGCCTTGTCGCCCGGCTTGCTTTTTCCGGCGACGACGTAGAAGCTGCGCTTCCCGTCGGTCCCGCAGGCCACATAGTATTGGCAGCCCCTGGCCGAGCCGCCTTTGGCGCCCGAGCCCCTTTTGGCCGATTCCTTCTCGGATTTCGGGGCGTCGAAGAGCTTCTCGTCGATCCAAACCCTCCCGGACAGGACGATTCCGTCCTGGATTCCTCGGAGCACGGCGAAGACCTTGGAAAGCCAGTAGCGGCCGGTCGTTTCCGCGTTTCTATTGTCCGACGCCGACGTCTTCAGCGAATGGAATTCGAACAGGTGGAGCAGAAACTCTATCCATTCGCTGATGGGTATCTTTTTCGAATCGAAGATCGTGCCCGTCAAAGCCGTGAACTTTTTGCCGCATTCGCAGCATTCGAAGCTTCTTATCCCCGATCCCCTGAACCCGTCTTTTGCGAACGTCCCGCCGCAATGCGGGCAGCATTTCGGCTTGATCGAATTGATGAGCGCCAGCTCCTCCGGCGAAGGCTTTCTGTGCTTTTGCTCGTACCACTCCAAAACGGTGGCCTCGATCATGGCCTCCGTCCCGGTCCTCCCCTTTTCCCCGGACCACGAAAATTGTCGCAGCGACGTGAAAAGGGGCTTTCCCTTTTTCTGTTTCATGTTTTTGGCGGTCGGCTTTTCCACGACGGCGACGCAGGACCGCCAAGTCAAATCTGCGACGCCGCCGTGGAAAGGCCATTTGATTGCCCATCCTTTTTCCCTGGGCGAGTCAATTATAACACTTTAAAAAATCATCCCTCGTTTGCAAATGAGGTTTTGGTTTTTCCCTCGATTTGCCAAGAAGTCTCGCGCGTGCGATAATAACTAGGTTTTAAGATACCTATGGCAGCTGTCAAGAAAACGAAATACGGAGAGATCAAAATCTCCGGTGAGGCGATTGCGCAAGTCGCCGGCGAAGCCGCCACCTCGTGTTACGGGGTGATGGGCTTGGTATCCAAACCAAGTTTGGGGACTTCTCTTTATGAGTTCTTGAAGAGCTCCGAGTACATCAAAGGCGTCTATTGCCGTAAAACGAAAAACGGCTATTCCGTAGATGTCTATATCGTCGTTGCTTATGGCGTAAAACTGACAGAAGTCATCGGGGAAGTGCAAAAGAAGATTGCCTATGATTTGCAAAAGAATTTCCCGATTGAGAACTGGGAAGTGAACGTCTATATCCAAGACGTCCAAGAAGTTGAATAACTATGAAAACAATTAATGGTCAGCAACTAAAGCAACTTTTTCTTTCGGGGGCGAACAACCTCTACAATCATTATCCAGAAGTCGATCAACTGAATGTTTTCCCCGTGCCAGACGGTGATACGGGCATGAACATGAATTTAACGTTGACTTCAGGCTCGAAAGAAATCCAAAACTGCAATGATGAATCCGTCGAAACCGTCGCGCGCTTATTCTCTCGTGGTTTGATGATGGGCGCCCGTGGTAACTCGGGCGTTATCACCTCTCAAATCTTTAAAGGTTTCTCCGAAAGTTGCAAAGGCAAGAACCGCTTAACGGTGCGGGAACTCGCCGATGCGTTTATGAATGGCAAAGTCGTGGCTTATAAAGCCGTTAAGAACCCGGTGGAAGGCACGATTTTAACGGTCATTCGCGAAAGCAGTGCCGCGTTGTTGGAACGATTCGAAAAAGAAAAGATTTCTACGATTGAAGCTGCGTTGGATATTTTGTTACAAGAAGCGAAGAAATCCTTAAAACACACCCCGGATTTATTACCGGTCTTAAAACAAGTCGGTGTCGTGGATTCGGGCGGCGCTGGTTTGACGTTGATTCTAGAAGGCATGGACAAAGCGGCAAAAGGTCGGTTTGTCGAACGGATCGAAAACCTCTCCGAAGGGGAGGCGGTCTCGAATGTCTTAGGCACCAATGATGGCAAATATGCCGGGGCAGAACTTTCGGAGTCGGAAGAAGGATACGGCTATTGCACCCAGATGTTGATCCGTTTGGGCAAACCTGGCGAAGGTAAGAAGGCCTTTGATGAAGAACGCTTCAAGAATTTCTTGGCAAACCATGGCAAATCCTTAGTCTTTGTTCGCGATGATGACTTAGTGAAAGTCCATGTGCATACCTTAACTCCAGGTATGATGTTAAATTTTGCCCAACAATATGGGGAATTCTTAACGATCACCATCGAAAACATGTCGGAAGAGCACCATAACATCGAACATGGCGACAAAGCGACCGATATGGCCGCGAATATCGAGCGGAACCGTCAAGAGAAAGCCCAAGCGGAACAACCCTGGAAAGAAACTGGCATCGTCGCGGTTTCTAGTGGGGAAGGCCTCGATGAAATGTTCAAAGAACTCGGCGTCGATGTTTTGGTTTCTGGCGGTCAAACCATGAACCCATCGACCCAGGATTTCTTAGACGCCATTCAAAAATGCCACGCGCATAACGTGTTTATTTTGCCAAATAACTCTAACATCGTCTTAGCCGCTACCCAAGCTTGCGACGTCATGGTGGACGATCCGAATATCCATCCGTCCGTCATTCCTTCGAAGAGCATTCCTCAAGGGTTAACGGCATTGATGCAATATTCCTCGGATTTAGAGCCCGACGAAGCCTATGATGCGATGAAGTCGGCCTTAAAGACAGTCCGTTCTGGTTCCGTTACCTACGCAATCAAGGATACCGATATCGATGGTGTTCATATCACGAAAGGTTATTACATGGCAATGCGGGATGATAAGAAATTAATCGCCTGTGTTCCCGATAAATACGATGCGTTACGTGCTTTATTAAAAGACGGTGTGAATGAAAATTCTGCCGTGGCCACCATCATTGCTGGGAAAGATGTCCCAAGCGATCAAATCGAGTCGTTACAAGGCGAACTTCAAGAAGCCTATCCCGACATCGAAGTGAATTTGGTCCCAGGTGGACAACCCGTCTATAGTTTCTTAGTCGGCATCGAATAAAGAAAATAGAACTTAGAAGACGCCCCTTTGGGGCGTTTTCCTTTCTTAGATGAACTGCTAAACTATCCGTGATGACACCGTTAACGAAATCAAAAGCGTTAAATGCTGCCTTAACATCGATGGGGATTAGCACCCCGATGGACGTCTTGCGGCACCTACCTCGGCGTTACGAGGATTTTTCGTATAGCAAGCCCTCGCTTTATTATGCCGATCATGAACGGGTCGTGCTTTGTGGTAAGTTAGCAGGCCCTTTGCCGCGCCCTTATCGTTTTGCTCATAAGACGTTATATCGTTTTTCGTTTGAAACTGACCATGGCTTCCATTACGACATCGAAGCCTGGAATCAAACTTATCTTTCGAAGATATTGAATGCTGAGGATACGTTTACCATCGTTGGCTATTACGATGCCAAACGGGGCAAAATCAGCATGTCCAAAATTAAAAAAGGTGTGATTCCTCCCGAAGAATCCTTTGTGCCGATTTATGCCTTGCCAAGTGAAATTACGCAGCACGTCTTCCGTGTTTTGGTTAAACGGACGCTTCTTTCTTATACCGGAAAAATGGAAGAGGTGGTTCCGACTACTTACCGCAAGAAGTATCGGTTGATTTCGTTATACGACGCCTATAAAAACGTACATTTCCCGCGGAATCGCCAAGAAGTCCATCAAGGATTGCGGGTTTTAAAGTATCAAGAAGCGTTGCTATTCTCTCTCCATAACCAATGGGTACGAGGAGCAAACCGGGCGTTAAGGAAGGATAGTCTTCGTAAAATTCAACCGCAAATGGTGGAACGTTTTATTCGGACGTTGCCTTATCCTTTGACATCTGACCAAAGAAAAGCCTACGAAGAATGCGCGGCCGATATGGATTCAAACCACATGATGTACCGACTTTTGCAAGGCGATGTCGGCACTGGCAAAACACTGGTTGCGGCGTTATGTGCCTACGCGAATCATACGCGGAGTGAGCAAACGGCCTTGTTGGCTCCTACCGACACCTTGGCAAGGCAACATTACGAAAACCTTCGTTCTATCTTTGCCGGGACGAATCTTCAGATGGGGTTATTAGTCGGCGCCATGGAACCATCAGAGAAACGGGCGATCATGGCAGACTTAGCGGATGGCACCTTAGATTTAGTCGTAGGGACCCATGCGTTATTCTCCCCTTCCGTCCAATATGCCTACTTAGGATTAGCCATCATTGATGAGCAACATAAATTCGGGGTGAACCAACGTTCCTTATTGGTCGATAAGGGCGAACATGCCGACTTATTAATGATGTCAGCAACCCCGATTCCCCGAACGTTAACGTTAACGATTTATGGGGATTTGGATGTATCGACCTTAACGGAGTTCCCAGCGGGAAAACGGGATGTGACCACAAAAATCGTGGCACCCGATAGCCCGGAAATCAAAAAAGCAATCGACCAGGCTTTGGCCACCGATCACCGTGTTTTTGTGGTGGTGCCGCAAATCGAAGGAAGCGAAAAAGCCAATACATCCGTCTTAAAAGTGGCGGAACGTTACAAAAAAGAATATCCCAATCGCGTGACGATGGTGCATGGCAAAATGGATGAAGAAAGCAAGCAGGTGGCAACCGTTGCCTTCCAAACTGGCCTATGCCCCATTCTCGTCGCAACGTCTTTGATTGAAGTCGGGATCGACGTCAAAGCAGCCGATACGATGATTGTCTATTCCCCCACGCATTTCTCGCTTTCTTCGTTGCATCAATTACGGGGTCGGATTGGAAGAGATGGTAACCCTGCCCATTTCTTCTTGGCCTATGACAAAACAGAGGGCGACGAAGACGGGGAGAAGAAGCTACAAATCCTATGCGATACGAATGATGGATTCGCCATTGCGGAGGCGGACTTAAAGTTACGGGGACCGGGGGAAATCTTAGGTACGAAACAATCGGGACTCCCTTCGTTCCAGACACTGAACGTCATCGATGACTTCAAGATTTTTACGTGTGCAAGGGACGATGCCACGGAGATTCTTCGTCGTCCGCAAGACCCGGAAAATGCTGCCTTGCTTTCCCTCATCGACCATCTCCCGAAGGATGGGCGTTCCGCCTAGTATTTCCGAGGGTCAAACAGTATACTTAAGACGAGAGAAAAGAGAAGGATTTCGCATGAGAAAATTCGTGATTGATATGATGGGCTCCGATGCCGGGAGCGCCATGGCATTAGCAGCGGTTAAGACGTATCACAAATTACATCCCGAAGACGCCTTAATTCTGGTTGGGAAAACCGAAGAATTCCAAGAAGCGGCTTCATTTGCCACGTTAGTCCACGCTTCCGATGTCATTGAAATGGAAGCTGGCGCTTTAGAAGTCATCCGTCGGAAAGAATCTTCGATGGTGGTGGCGATGCATACGTTACTAGAACAACATGCGGATGCCGTGATTTCCGCAGGTTCTACCGGTGCTTTCTTAAGCGCAGCAACGTTAATCTTAAAACGGATTCCTGGCGTGTTACGCCCCGCGTTAGTAACGGGTTTTCCGAATTTAGAACGGGGCAACTTCGTGACGTTACTTGATGTCGGCGCTTCCAACACGAATACCGCGGAAGAGATTGCCCAATTCGCCTATATGGGTTCCCTTTATTCTCAAGGGGCATATGGCATCGAAAAACCTATCGTGAAATTGTTGTCCAATGGCAGCGAAGAAGGAAAAGGCTCCCCGGTAGGGAAAGAAGCCTATCCTTTACTAAAAGCCGATCCCAAAGTGGATTTCCAAGGCAATATCGAAGCCTCTCAAATCTTTGCGGGCAGTGCCGATGTCGTGGTAACCGATGGCTATACCGGGAACATCATGCTGAAATCGTTTGAAGGCATGGCCAAAGCCATGGGGAAACTCATGAAACAAGGCTTTACGAAGAATTTCAAAACCAAGATGGGGTATTTGCTCGCCAAGAGTGGCATCGATACCATCAAAGATACGATGAACACGAAGAAAGTCGGTGGTGCGATGTTACTTGGCGTCAATGGCTTGGTCGTGAAAGCCCATGGCAATAGCGATCCCGAAGCGTTTGAAAGTGCCATGGAAGTGGCAGCAAGACTAACCGATGCGAAGATGATTGAGAAAATCGCGGCTGGTTTTGCGAAAGTGGAGCAAAAATAACATGGCCCGTCCCGTAGAAGAACTACTAAAAACCATGGGGATCGTGCCGCATCATATCGATCTCTATGCCCAAGCGTTGACCCATTCTTCGAAGAATGGGGTATCGAACCGTCGTTTTGACTATGAACGGCTCGAGTTTTTAGGCGATTCTTTAATTGGATTTGTCGTTGGCTCACTTTGTTATGAACTACACCCTGAGATGAACCAAGGAGAGTTGTCCGTCCTTCGTTCTCAGTTTATCCGCACCGAATCCGAAGCGGAACTCGCGAAAGAACTAGGATTAGGGGATTATGTGATGGTCGGTCCTTCGTTTACGACAGACCCTAAAGATTCTTTGCCCTTAATGGAAGACGTCTTTGAATCGTTTACCGGCGCCTTGTATCTCGATCAAGGCTTTGAGACAGCGCATAAATTCTTGCTTGGTCAATTTTATGAACGAATTAAAACGGGCAAGATCGATTGGAAAGAAAATCCGAAGAGCCAGTTACAAGAATTATTGCAAGCCGACTATAAAGAAGCGGTGACGTATCGCTTGCTTCAAGAACAAAACACCCCTGAAGGCCATATTTTTGTGATGGGTGCGTATTTTGAGAACTCGGAACTGGGCCGTGGCCAAGGGAAGTCGAAGAAAGAAGCCGAACAGAATGCCGCCCGAGATGCCTTATCGAAGAAAGCATTCATCGGCTTAAAAGCGCAAGGATAGATTATGGGATTATTTGCGTATTTAAAAAGTAAGTTTTCCGGCAAGAAAGAAAGCCCAAAAGCCGCGGAAACTACAGAAAAATATCAAAAAGGATTAGCGAAGTCACGGGCGGCATTTTGGGACCGGCTCGAAGAGCTCACAAAACGTTACGACATGGTGAATGCCGATTATTTTGATGAGCTTGAACAGATTTTAATTGAAGCGGATGTCGGCGTGGAATGGACGATGAATCTATTACAAAAACTGATGGAGAAAGTCAAAGCCGAAGGCATCACTGATCCAAAGAAAGTCAATGAAGAGCTGGTGGACTTGATGTTCGTGGATTATGTCGAAAGCGGTGATTCCATCGTGAACGACATCTCGTTTACGCCAGGCAAAACAACCGTTTTGTTAATGGAAGGGGTAAACGGAGTCGGAAAAACAACGACCATTGCGAAGTTAGCCCATCGTTATCAACAACAAGGGAAGACCGTTTTATTAGCAGCTGCCGATACGTTCCGAGCTGGCGCTGTAGAACAATTAAAAATTTGGGCAGACCGTCTCCATTGCCCGATTGTGACGGGCCCCGCCAATAGCGATCCGGCATCCGTTTGCTTTGATGCCGCCCGTTATGCGAAAGAACATGCGATTGACTTGCTCATCGTAGATACCGCGGGTCGGTTACAAAGCAAAAAGAACTTAATGGATGAGCTTTCGAAGATGCAACGGGTGCTTGGCCGCGAAATCGAAGGTGCCCCCCAAGAGGTATTCTTGGTCATTGATGCCACCACGGGGCAAAATGGCATCTCTCAAGCAAAAGCATTTCAAGACATTTTAAAATTAACCGGCATTGTCGTCACCAAAATGGATGGCACCTCCAAAGGCGGCATTATCTTAGCCATTCGTTCCGAACTTGGCGTTCCCGTTCGGTTTATCGGGTTAGGCGAAAAGATGGACGACCTCCAAGAATTCGACTTGGATGAGTATCTACACGCCTTATTGATGGGCGGGGAAAAACAGAATGTGTGACGATGCGATTTTACAAAAACGCGAACGAGCCATGGAACTTTACGAAGAATATGGCGCGTTATTGACCGCGAGTCAGCAGACGATTTTCGAAGCGTATTACCGCGATGATTTGTCGTTATCAGAAATTGCGGAAAACCTTGCGATTTCCCGTGCGGCTGCCAGCGAATCGTTACGCACCTCTTTCGAAAAACTAGAGGATTTTGAAAGCAAATTAGGTGAAGTTCATTATAAAAAATCCGTCCGTGAAGCAGTGGCAAAACTAGCTTCTCCTTCTAAAGAAGAACAACAGGCGGCCCTTATTACGTTAAAGGAGTTATCCGACCATGGCATTTGAATCGTTAACAGAAAAATTCACCGGCATTTTTAAGAAAATGCGTCGACAAAGCACTTTGACCGAAGCCAATATGGAAGATGCCATCCGGGAAATCCGTGTGGCGTTACTCGAGGCTGACGTCAATTACAAAGTTGTCAAAGCTTTTACCCAAGATGTCAAAGAAAAGGCTCTAGGGCAAGAAGTCTTAAAGAAAGTCGATCCTTCCCAACAGCTCATCAAGATTTGCTATGACGAACTCGTGACGTTGCTTGGTGCTGACGATACTGGCATCGCGTTTAACAAGAACGGTCCGACGGTTTTTATGATGGTCGGTTTGCAAGGTACCGGGAAAACCACCACGGCTGGGAAACTTGGTCTATGGCTTAAAAACCAAGGGCATAAGGTGTTATTTGGCGCGTTAGACGTTTATCGCCCTGCCGCCATCGATCAGTTAACAACCATCGCGAATCAAATTGGCGTCGATTGTTTTTCATTAGGCACGAACGTGAATCCCGTCGATGCTGCTGTGCAAGCGCTAGAGAAAGCGAAAGCGGAAGGTTACCAAGACTTAATCCTCGATACGGCAGGCCGGTTACAGATTGATGAAGCATTGATGCAAGAATTAACGGACATCCAAACGAAAGTGCAACCGCAAGAGACGTTGCTCTTAGTCGATGCCATGGCTGGTCAAGATGCCGTCAATGTGGCAAATGCGTTTAATGCCAAACTTCGGCTTACCGGAGTTGTCCTTTCGAAAATGGATGGCGATGCGAAAGGTGGCGCTGCCTTATCCGTCAAATATTTGACGGGCATCCCGATCAAATTTGTTGGCGTCGGAGAAAAGATGACCGATTTGGATGCGTTCCATCCAGACCGGATGGCCAATCGTATTTTAGGCATGGGCGATGTGGTGACCTTAGTCGAGAAAGCCCAAGCCGTCATGGATGAGAAAACCGCCGAAAAAGAAGCGAAGAAGATGATGGAAGGCGAGTTCACGCTCGATGACATGTTAAAGCAGATGAAGAGCGTGCAACGGATGGGTTCCATCGGCGCTTTGGCAAAACTCATTCCCGGCATGCCCAAACTTTCGGACGAGCAACAAGAAGCTGCCGAAAAACGAATGAAAGACTTCGAAGTCATCGTGAATTCCATGACGCCTTACGAAAGACGCCATCCCGAAATCTTAAAGTTCTCCCAAAAGAGCCGGATTGCCAAAGGAAGCGGCAAAACCAATGCCGATGTGAACCGCGTCATTCGGCAATGGGAGAAATCCAAAGAAATGATGAAGCAGATGAAACAATATCAAAAAAGCGGGAAGATGCCTCCCCGCGGTGGATTCTGATCCTTCAGTCCTTTTTAATGAACTTATGCCCTTTTTGAAGGGCATTTTCTTCCCATTTTGGCATTTCGCCTGTTTCGGCTTCCGCTAGTAACTTTTTGTCTTGCTTCGTGAGAAGATATTTCGCAAATAGATCGGGACGATATTGCCTCGTTAGTAGTAGTGATTGAAGATGACGCCACTTCGCAATGGCTTCATGATTGCCAGAATAAAGGATATCTGGCACCGTTTCTCCTTCGTAGTCATAGGGTTCCGTATATTGGGGATATTCGAGTAACGGCACGTTGAATGATTCATCGGTCAAGGAATCTTTCGTGATGGCCCCGTCTAATAACCGAATGACGGAATCCGTGACGGCCATCGCGGCAATTTCTCCGCCGGTTAAGATATAGTCCCCGATGGAAAGTAGTTCATCCACGCGGGAGTTCACCCGTTCATCGACGCCTTCATAATGCCCGCAGATCAGGATTAAATGATCGAGTTTTGCATAGGATTTTGCGATATTCTCGTTATAGGTATGGCCACGTGGCGAAAAGAGAACCGTATGGCAGTTTGGGGTTTTCTTGGCAGCTAAGGCATCTAAAATAGGTTGGCATTTCTCGATTAAACCCGCGCCTCCTCCAATCGGAGGGGTGTCCGTGCGGCCATAACGATCTTTGGTATAGTCACGGATTTGCACGCATTCGACCTCGGCCACGCCTTTTCCCAAAGCCCGTTTTAAAATGGAGCTGCCAAAGCAGCTTTGAAACATCTCGGGGAATAACGTGAGAATCGTGATTTTCATAATAGTCCCGGCATCACCTCAATATGGATGGTCTTGTTTTCAAGGTCTAATGACTTGACAAACGTTTCCATCACAAAAGGAATATAGGCGATTTTGCCATTCGTTTCTTTTAATTTTAAGTTCGGGGTCTTGCTGTAGGCGACTACATCAATGATTTCTCCGATGGGTTCAGCGGTAGTGGCGTCAAACGCTTTCATGCCGATTAAATCGGAAAGGCGGTAGTATCCTTCTGGAACCATAGCGTCTTTCTTAAGCATCTCAAGATGCCAACCCATATAAGGCTCGATCGCTTCGATGGTGTTGATGCCTTCAAAACCAAGGAAGAATTCATTGCCACCATCACGGAAATAAGAGACGGTGACGGTTTTCCGTTCCTTTGTCTTTTCCGAATAAAGCGTGATTTCCTTGCCTGGCACAAAACGGAGTGAGGCGAAAGAAGTGAGGCTCACGCAACGGACTTGACCTTGCAACCCAAATGGTTTTCGTAATGTTCCTAATCGGATGTATTCTTCGTTTTCCATAAAGAAGAAAAGGGCGCCGATTACTCGGCGTCGTTCTCCTTGCCTTTTTCTTTTTCGTCTTCGCTGAAGCTTTCAAACTTCAAGTGGATGCGGAGATTGGAATTGTCGGCTTTTCCCGCAATCCCAACGGCTTCACGAAGCGCATTGGCGACTACGCCGCGTTTTCCAATGAGACGAGCCGTATCATCGTCTTCGGCGACGATAAGGATGTAGGCATCACGATCGTTGGAATCGGGTTCCACGCGGATTAAAACCGCGTCAGGATGTTCCACCAACGGATCGATGAGGCCATGAATGACCTTATCGTAATCGATCATTCTTTGCTCTCCTTGCCTTTCGTGGCAGCAAATTTGGCCATGATGCCTTTGCGGTTGAACATGGCACGGACACTGTCAGAAGGGGTAGCGCCGTTCTTGAGCCATTTTAATGCTAATTCTTCGTTGATTTCGGCTTTGTCTTCACCGAGGTCAGGATTGAACGTACCGATTTGTTCGATGTAACGGCCATCGCGTGGGGAACGCGAATCGGCAACAACAATGCGGTAGAATGGGTCTTTGTGACGACCAATGCGGGTTAATCTGATTTTGACGGACATAAAATCTCCTCTTTATTTACGGGCACTATCTTATCTAGGTTGTTTTCTTCTGTCAAGTAAAAATACTTAACACCATTAATTTTACTGGATAATCCCTCTTTCCATCCTTTCGATGTGTTACAATTTTTGCGCCCAATGGATAGCGAATTTAACGATTTAACAACAAACAACTTGGCAACCAGTTTCGATGCTTCGCCAAACAACATTGCAACCAGCGACGAATTGTCCGCTCCGTCCGTGTTCCAAGGCACATTGACAAGCTATGCCAAAAGCCGCCGCATCGCCCAAGGAATCACGACTGCGATTGCGATTCTTTCCGTTGGGGTTGGCGGAGTGAGTTTTTTGACCTCGCAATTTGTGGATACTCCGCCAACTATTAGCGCGAATACGATAGACATTTCTTCGACGGAAGATTGTCTAGACTACGCTTTCACCATAGATAACCCTAAAGGCTATGCCGCTGCCTTCGAAGTGTTGATTGAAGAAAAGACGATATATACCTTAGAAGTGACAGAAGGAAAAACCTATTCTGGCAGTGTGACGGATCTTGGCTACGATAAAAGTGGACGTTATGTTTTGCATTATCAGGCCGGAGATTATCGTGGAGTGCTTTGGGAAGGCACGTTTGTAACCGCAAAAAAGGAGAATAAATGATGAAGCAAAAAGAAAAAAAGACGGATTGGTGGTCGCGAAAGACGACCGGACAAAAAGCGAGTTATGTGATTTCGATTTTGCTCTTTTTGATTTCGATTTTCGTCATTGTTTTCGTTACCAATTTACGTGCATTCGGGCAAGAGGAAGCGGCTGATAAACTCTATGGAGAAGGAGTGGGTAACGGCTGGGTTTCCATCGGAAAAAATATCGCGGCATCTTCTTCTGCCATGGTTGGCACCGTGGTCACGATTGCGGTTTCTTTCTTATTGATCTTCTTGGTCAATTTGTTAACGCGGTTGTTTAGTGGCAACGGAAGAAGAAGCCGCACGATTGGCGCATTGATTCGTTCTTTAACGAAATATGTGGTTATTTTAGCCGCTATCGCCGTCATTTTGGGATTATGGGGAGTGGACGTGCAATCGATTCTTGCTGGCGTAGGAATCGTCACCTTGATTATCGGCTTAGGCTGCCAGACATTGATCCAAGATGTGGTTGCTGGTCTCTTCATCGTCTTTGATGATTATTTTGCTGTTGGCGACATCGTGATTATCGATGGTTTCCGTGGCACCGTATCTGACATCGGATTAAAAAGCACGAAAATCACCGATGCAGGCGGGAACATTAAAGCCATCAACAATTCGTCTATCACTACGGTGGTGAATCTTTCTAGAATGGATAGTCTTGTCACTGTATCGATGGCGGCGAGCTATAACGAAGACCCCGTCCGTGTGGAAGGCCTACTGCTTCGCGCATTACCAAAGATTCAAGCCAAAATTCCTCAAATTACCGACACCTTAACCTACAAAGGAATCAGTGAAATTGGCGACTCTGATGTTTCTTATTTGGTCATCTGCCATTGCAAGGAAGCCAATCGTTTCCAAGTAACTCGTGATTTAAACCGCGAATTGCTGCTGCTTTTCATCCAAAACGACATTCAATTTGTCTTTCCGCAGATTACCGTCAATCAGCCAAACCCTGTCAAACGTCCGGCGACCACGGAAGCGCAGAAGAAACTTTCCGCAGAAGCAATCGAAAAAATGCGTGCTTTGCCTCCTGAGCCAGAAAAAGAACGTTTTGCCTTTTTGCATCATGCGAAAGATGTGATGACGGATGAAGTCAAAGGTTTAGATGATACTTTGAAAGGGAAATAAGCCATGCTTGGCGTCATTGGGGAAATCTTAGTCGATTTAACTGGCAAAGAAACAAGCGATGGTCTTTCCTTTACCCGTCATGCCGGTGGCGCCCCTTTCAACGTTGCCTTGGCGGCCAAACGTCTAGGCGCCAAAGTCGGCTTTTTTGGCTCCGTCGGGGATGACATGATGGGACATTATTTGGAAGCCTTTGCCAAAGCGCAAGGATTTGACGAATTAGCGCTTTCCGTTCTGCCTGATCGCAATACGACTTTAGCGTGGGTTACGTTAGAACAGGGCGAACGTTCGTTTTGCTTTACCCGTAAACATACGGCGGATTATTGCCTTCCAGATTCGCTTCCGGAAGCCTTTTTAACCGCGGATATCTTGCATTTCGGAACGTTGATGTTCTCAGAAGTAGAAGGACGTGCGTTTGCCACAAAACAAATGATGGGAGCGGCATCCCGTGGTCAAACGATTTCGTTAGACATCAATTACCGTGATGACCTTTATGCTTCTCCTGAAGAAGCCGTCACGATTTATCGACAATATCTTCCTTATGCCGATCTTTTGAAATGCAGCGAAGAAGAAATGGCCGTTTTTGGTGAAGACTATCTTCTCTCTCTTTCGAACCATGCCCGTTTATTCATCACCCATGGGGCAAAAGGGAGTGAGATGCGTTACCAAGGAAAGCGCATCTTTGTGCCATCATACCCCGTAAAGCCAGTCGATACTACCGGGGCAGGGGATGCGTTCTATGGTGCCATCTTAGCATCCTTAGAAGGAAAGGATTTTGTAGCCTTTTCCGAAAAAGAATGGCGCCAAATTTTGAGAGAAGCCAACGTAGCAGGTGCGTTAAGCACCTTAGCCTATGGGGCCACTGCCGGCTTACCCACCCGAAAAGAAATCGAAACATTCTTGGTAAAATCCGCGAAGCTAGATTGATTTTTCCCTTGTCAAGCGCATTTTGGCTCGGTAGAATACTAGTCGCGTCCATAGGACGATACGCATGCTCCGCCATTCCCGTCACTTGGAATGTGAACCTGAAGAGAACCAAATCATACTGTAAGGAGTACCGAAATGAATTTGAAATTAGTCGAAGAAGTCACGGCTTCTCAACTCAAAAACGATGTCCCTGCTTTCAAAGCTGGTGACACGGTCCGTGTTTCTGTCCGCATCATCGAAAACAAAAAAGAGAGAATTCAGAACTATGACGGCGTCGTCATTCAACGTCGCGGCCATGGCGTGAGCGAAACGTTCACCGTTCGTAAGATCTCGGGTGGCATTGGCGTCGAACGTGTGTTCCCGGTCAATTCTCCCGCGATTGCGAAAATCGAAGTGCTCAAAACTGGCCACGTCCGTCGTGCTCGCATCCACTATATGCGTCAACTCGCTGGCAAAGCGGCCCGTATCAAAGAGGGCAAGGCCATTGCCCCCGTTGCTTCCGAAGAAGAAGCGAAATAAATCCTGCGTTTCTAACGCGATTTCAAAAAGTGACACAAGACCCCTTCGGGGGTCTTTCTTTTTGGCTTAGAGTACACAAGAAAACAAAAATAAGGGATAATAAACGCCGTATGAGCGAGATTTTGAACGTAAATGGCAATGCCGCTTTACCTGCGTTAGGAAAGAAAGAAACAAAGGCCCCTCGTGTTTCCCATCCGATTTGGGCATGGGTAGGGCGCGTTTTGCTGGTCTTATTCTTCTCGGCTTTCTTCGCGATTGTGGCGCAGACGGCCTATGACTATGGCCGTTACCAAAAGTTCTATGTGAACGGAGAATCGATGTATCCGACGTTAAATCGCAACACCGAAGTCTATCAAAACGGAAATCGTATCTATACGGATACCCCGGTCTATTCGTTAGGAGACTTCGGAACGGCAGGTTGTTCGTATCTCTGCGATTGCGGCTTTATGGATAATCGCTCAGATTTTGCTTCACGGTTGAAACGATTTTCCGTGGTGGTGACGTATTATGCGTCTGATTATTCTCTTTTGAATCACGAACGCGTGTTATCCTCGTCCGCCGAATTAAAAATCAAGCGTATCGTAGGCTTACCGGGCGAAACGTTATATTTCGATGACGCTGGGGATTTGCATGTAAAAGAAGCAGGGTCTTCGACGTTTGTCACGATCGATCAACCCTTTTTAGAAATTACGCCGTGGGATGCTGATTCTAGCGCGTGGTTAGCTACGGCAAAAGCGGAAACAAACGATGGTTCCCGTTATGCGAATGGCGAGGAGAACGCGTACACCTTGCAAGAAAACGAATATTTCTTGTGCGGCGATAACCGGAAGAAATCTGCCAGTCGGGATTCGCGCTTATTAGGTGCCGTGCCGTCTTATGCCTTACAAGGAAGAGTGGTAGCGATTTCGAGCCAATGCTGGTATACCTTACCAGAAGCGGGAAGTGACAAGAGTGCCACGGAACGGATGAAATGGGATAGCATTGTGATGCCCTGGAATATACAAGAATTATGAACGAACCGAAACAACGTCAAAATATTCATTATTTCCCTGGGCATATGGCCAAAGCGTTTGCCTCGTTAACGCCATACTTAAAGAGTTCAGACCTTGTGGTTGAAATCGCGGATGCAAGAGCGCCGAGTGCCAGTCGGAACCCGATGCTTCTATCCTTATTAGGAGAGAAGCCTCATCTTTTGGTGTTGTCGAAGCTAGACCGCGCCGATCCCAAAGAGACAGAGAGTTGGCTTTCTTATTATCGGAAGCAAGGGGAGAACGCCTTAGCGGGTGACTTGAAACACGAAAAAATCATTCGTCAGTTATTGCAGTGCGCTTCTCCGATCATCACGAAGAAACGGGCGAAGGAACAAAAGATTGGGATGAAGCCTCAGCCGTTACGTCTTTTGGTATTAGGCATCCCAAATGTTGGGAAATCAACGTTTATCAATAACTTAGCAGGACGG
>Ga0256406_1002319_pt1 | contig 27272 bp, 13 predicted proteins | sample RumenRJG_03DNA_FD_185986 | JGI IMG/M metagenome (GOLD analysis project Ga0256406, IMG submission 185986) | Bovine rumen microbial communities from Lethbridge, Alberta, Canada - RJG_03 | ecosystem: Host-associated > Mammals > Digestive system > Stomach > Rumen | place: Canada: Alberta | collected...
CCTGACCAGATCGACGTTCACGGATTTTACCGCTGCCTTATTCAAGTATCCAGTGACGGTTACGGTAAGGTAATCGCCATCCTGCAAAGGTTTGTCTTCGATTGCTTTGATGGTCTTGCTGACATTATCTATGTAAAGGCCTTTCATGGAGCAAGTTCCAACATCATAGCCGCTCAAGAATATCTGCCAGTCATATTCCTGGCCCGCAGGATAAAAGTATACGGCATAGACTTTCGAATCAAAAGCTCCTGCGCCAGGCCCTGCGGAAGAATAATCCGAAATGCCTGTCTTTTCCGTATTCAGAGAATCCTTTTTCATCGATAGGCAGAATCCGCCATTGAAAATGGAATTATTTTCATCGTAAGCAGAATTAAGGCAGGAAAATTCATCGGTAAGAATCTGCTTGGAAAATCGCAGGCTGTCTTTGAAATATTGAGCGACCAACTGATCGCTGGAGGCATAACCGTCAAAATTCCCAACGATGGTGTAATCAGACTTCGAAACCCCTGAACCCAGGCAGGACGTCGCAAAAATAACGGCGGAAGCAAGCATAATAAGAGTTAAGTTTTTCATTATCATTTCATTTATCTGTACAAAAATAATAAAAATACTTATTCCTAAATCCCCGACTTCAAAATGCTTGCGTCATATTCATTTTATTTACCTGAGGGAGCATCTAATTTGTATTCCGGATGCTTCCCTGAAGAAATAGCAAGACCGACCGAAAGCAGGATAGAAACAATGCAGACGCCAACGAACATCAGTTCCACTTTCACAGGGCCAGTTTCCACCGCCGATGACTCCAGGATACCGCCTGCGGACATTTTGAAGAACATGAGACCAAGGTTCTGAACCCAATATATTAATGAATATGCCGTACCCAGCACTTTGTCTGGCACTATCTTCGGTACGCCAGGCCACATGGCGGCAGGCACCAGCGAATAGCCGAAGCCAAGGAAAATCATGCTCAGGTAACCGAAAATCGGCCTTCCGGCAGGGGCGAAGGCCAGTAGCAGGTGAGCAATGAAAGCCAGGATGGCTCCAAGAACCATCCAGCGAGTGCCTTTCCCTGCTTTATCGACCATGATTCCGAAAAGCGGAGCGAAAATAACGGTTGCGAATGGAAGCATGGAAACCATCCAGCTGGCAGCCTCTACCGGAACCTCGAACCGTGGAATCAGGATGGCACTTGCGAATTTTTTGAAAGAGACTATGCTGCTGTAGAAAAAAACGCACAGCAAGGCTATCATTATGAACTCTTTATTTTTCAAGAGCCTCAATACGTCCTTGAAAGAGAATTTGTCCTCCTGCGCAGCGTCCACGTGGCCGCGAAACCCAGCCTGTTTGTCGAAACGAGCGTCCATGGCGACGAAAATAGCCCAGAGAATCATTCCTGCTAGCATCAACATCAATCCCAAGAATGCAGGACGGGCCGTCTCTGCCAATGAATACATCTCCCCGGGAGCCTTTGTAGCGACCAGGCGAGGAGAGATTATTAAGGCGAAAGCTGTCCCGAGCCTCGCGATTGCAAGCTGCAGGCCCATGGCGAAGGCAATGGGACCATCTTTGAACCATTTGGCAATGGAGCGAGTCACAGCGACTCCGGCGATTTCGCTTCCCAAGCCAAATATCATGCAACCGACATAAGCTATTGCAATTGAGCTTTTCGGCGGCAGACCGGAAGTTATTGCCCAAGTGACCAAGGCAGCACCACCGGCCATCAGGCCGACGAAGATTGAGCCAGTAATGCGGACGCCCCACTTGTCGAGGAGCATGCCGCATATTACCAGCCCGCCGAATATGCAAAGAACCGAATAGCCACTGGCATAAAGGCCATAATTGGCTGAATTCCAGCCTAATTCAAGGCGTTCAGGATGTTCGAAAAGATGCGACAGAGTGGAGAACATGTCGTCGAAGTAGTACGATGCGAACATCGGCACCACAAGACATGCCAGCGCCAGCCAGCACAAAATGCTCCCCTTCCTCTGCGCCATAATTATTTCTGAATATTCGGAAGCTCAAGCCCGTAACTCTTTGCCTTGTCTTCTCTCTTAAGGAATATGCTGAGTATCAGAGCGAGAACGCCAAAGCTTGAGAATACCAGCATCGGCACGAAATAACTGCCGGTGGAAGCCCGAAGATACCCGATGAGCATAGGGACGAAGCAAAGCCCGACGTTCTGAACCCAGAAAATAAGGCAATATGACGAACCAAGTATCTTCTCGTCGATAATTTTAGGCACGCTCGGCCACATGGCCGCAGGGACGAGGGAGAAGCTGACTCCGAGAATCACTATCAGCGTCATGGCGAACCACTTTTGAGGATAAGCCGGCAGGATGAAAGCGAAGCTCAGATGGCACGCAATCATGATTATCGCCCCCCACATCATCATTGTAGCGCCCTTCCCTACCCTGTCCAGGAATATTCCCAGAACCGGAGTCAGGCACATAGCCAGGATTGGGAAGAAGCTGAACATTCTTGAAGCGGCAGCCGCATCTATGTTCAAGGTTTCCTGCAGATAGTTCGGAGCATACCTCTGGAATGGGAATATGGCCGAATAGTACAGCACGCACAGAAGGGCGATCAGCCAGAACATCTTGCTCTTAAAGATGGCTCCAAGGTCGCTGATGTGGAATTCGTCTTCAGGGTCCTTCTCGTAAGTAGCCTTGCCAGCGGCAACCAGCTGCTTGTCCAGCTTGGAATCCATGACGTTGAAAACCAAGAAATTGATCAGCCCTATTATCAGCAGGCAGGCGCAGAAAAGCACCGAAGCTACCACAGTGTCGCCAGAGTCGATTATTCCATCTGCATTGCCGAACTTGTCAGCGAGCAGAGGAGAAATCCACATCACGGCGAAAACGCCCAGCCTGGCTATGGCCATCTCCAAGCCCATGGCAAGGGCCATCTCTTTACCTTTAAACCACTTTGCGATGGCCTTGGAAACGGTCGTACCCGCCATCTCGCAGCCGCAGCCGAATATCATGAAGCCAAGGGCGGCCATCTTGGCGCTCCCGGGCATTGCCACCCACCAAGTGTCCAGCCAGTTGCAGAAGCCGGTCGTCTGGAACCAGTCGCTCACGCCGACATATTTTATCAGGGCACCTGCGACCATGAGGGATGCGGAAAGCGCTCCGGTGAACCTGACACCCATCTTGTCCAGGATGATGCCGGCTATTATCAGGAAGCCACAGACGTTCAAGATGTATTCAGCCGCAGCATACGTCCCGAACACGCCGCTGTCCCATCCCCGCTGGGATTCGACGAGCGACTTCAGAGGCGAGAGCACATCCACGAACATGTACCCGAAAAACATCATCAGCGCAATCAGAATCAGCGCCGCCCACCTGGCGGCAGGATAGTCATTGAGAAATTGCCTTACTTTTTCTGACATCGTATCAAGATTTAATTATTTCCTAATAGCAACGAAGCGTAAAGTTAAAAAAAGTCGGAATAATATCGTAATTTTGCATTTATGATTCTTGAAAAAATCAATTCGCCTGACGATGTGAGGAAGCTTGGCGTCGAAGAGCTGAAGACGCTCTGCGATGAAATCAGGGAATATATCGTCAGGTGCTGCGCAGTGAACCCCGGCCACGTCGCCTCCAGCCTCGGGGCGGTAGAGCTGATCGTGGGGCTTCATTACGTTTTCAATACCCCGAAAGATAAGATAATATTCGATGTCGGCCATCAGGCGTATGCCCACAAGATAATAACCGGAAGACGCGAGGCATTCAAAAAGAACCGTATGCCAGGGGGAATCAGCGGTTTTCCAGTCAGGAGCGAGAGTGAATATGACGCATTCGGCGCAGGCCATGCTTCGACCTCAATATCGGCAGCGCTCGGCTTCGCAAAAGCAGCGCAGCTTTCTGGCTCAAATGAAAAAGCAATCGCCCTGATTGGCGACGGAGCCATGACCGGAGGCCTTGCCCTGGAGGGACTGAACAATGCCGGCGACAGCGATGCCGACCTGCTCATCGTCCTGAACGACAACGAGATGGCCATCGACGGAAACAAGGGCGGGTTGCATTCGTACTTGCTGAGACTTACCACCGATCCTACATATAATAAAATAAAGAACAGCGTTTGGAACCGCCTGGGCGAGAGCAAGGCCAGAAATATCCTTCAGGGATTCGTTAGAAAAACGAAAAAAGGCCTGGTTACCGAATCCGGAGGAGATTTCTTCGAGGCTTTCGGGTTCAGGTATTTCGGTCCGATCGATGGCAACGACATGAATGCCGTCGTGGATACTCTCAAAAGGCTGAAAGACATCAAAGGCCCGAAAGTCCTGCACGCATATACCGTTAAAGGGAAGGGTTACGCTCCAGCTGAGAAAGAATCCACCATCTGGCACGCCCCAGGGAAATTCAATCCGGAAACAGGGGAACGCATCCACAGGGAATACACGGTAAGCCGTTACCAGGATGTCTTCGGCGAGGTTCTGTGCGAGCTTGCCAGGAAAGACCCGAGAGTGGTCGCAATCACTCCTGCGATGGCCTTCGGCAGCGGCCTCTCTGGCTTTGCTAAAGAATTCCCTGAGAGGTTTTTCGACGTGGGCATAGAAGAAGAACACGCCGTGACTTTTTCCGCAGGCCTGGCCGCAGGCGGGATGAAGCCTTATTGCAGCATCTACTCCACCTTCGCCCAAAGGGCATACGACGAGATAGTCCACGACGTAGCCCTGCAGAAACTTCCCGTGGTGCTCTGCATAGACAGAGCCGGCCTGGTCGGGGAGGACGGCGCCACGCACCAAGGTGTCTTTGACATGGCCTCGATGAGGTGCATACCGAATGTAACCATAGCAGCGCCAATGAATGAGCTAGAGCTCAAAGGCATGATGTACCTTGGATTGAACATTCATGAAGGCCCGCTAGTCATCCGTTACCCAAGAGGTCTGGGTGAAGGTGCGGATTGGAAGGTCGCCACGGCCGGAGATATATTAATAGGTAAAGGCAGGAAGCTCGTCGATGGCGAGAGGGTTGCGGTTCTGGCGCTGGGACCCGAAGCTGCAAGGGCCGCAGAGGCCGTCGAAATATTAAAAAAAGATTCAGGAATATGCCCTGCCGTCTTCGACATGCGCTTCCTCAAGCCTATTGACGAAGACATACTAGAAGAGGCTTCTCATTTCATGAATATATTGACTGTGGAAGATGGCAGCCTTAAAGGTGGGCTTTATAGTGAGGTCTGCGAGTGGATGGAGGCTCACGCCAGATGCTGCAAGGTCTCAGGAATAGGCGTGCCTGACATATTCATTAAACAAGCCCCGCAGGCTGAGCAACGCACAGAATGTCGACTGGATTCAGAGGGCATTGCTTCAGAAATCAGGGCGCTTTGGGAAAAAATTTAAAAAACTTTTTGGCGAATCGGAATTAATATCTATCTTTGCAATCCCTTTGTGTTCAAAGGGTCTTTGAAATACCGCCGATATAGCTCAGTTGGCTAGAGCGTGTGATTTGTAATCTCAAGGTCGTGGGTTCGACTCCCTCTATCGGCTCTCTTTCCGGGGAGTAATGTGCCGGAACGTTATCGGGAGGATCGCATAGCGGCAATTGCGGCGGACTGTAAATCCGCTCCTTCGGGTTCGGTGGTTCGAGTCCACCTCCTCCCACTTTTTTGCGGAAGTAGCTCAGTTGGTAGAGCATCAGCCTTCCAAGCTGAGGGTCGCGAGTTCGAACCCCGTCTTCCGCTCCATTAAAGCCGGTGTAGCTCAGGGGTAGAGCGCATCCTTGGTAAGGATGAGGTCATGAGTTCAAATCCCATCACCGGCTCAGCATTATATATTAAAGCTAACACATTTAATCATAATATTATGGCAAAAGAAACATTCCAAAGAACAAAACCGCATGTCAACATCGGTACAATTGGCCATGTTGACCACGGTAAGACGACTTTGACTGCCGCAATTTCCAAGGTTCTCCACGAGAGGGGCTTCGGAAGCGAGGAAGTCAAGTCTTTCGACCAGATCGATAACGCTCCTGAGGAGAAAGAGCGTGGCATCACCATTAACTCCGCACACATCGAGTACGAGACCGCAAAGCGTCACTATGCGCATGTTGACTGCCCAGGCCACGCCGATTATGTGAAGAACATGGTTACCGGCGCCGCTCAGATGGATGGCGCAATCCTCGTAGTAGCAGCTACCGACGGTCCAATGCCTCAGACACGCGAGCACATCCTTCTCGCTCGTCAGGTGAACGTTCCTAAGATCGTTGTCTTCCTGAACAAGGTTGACCTCGTAGAGGATCCTGAGATGCTTGACCTCGTTGAAATGGAAACCCGCGACCTGCTTACATTCTATGGATACGATGGTGACAACTGCCCAGTTATCCGTGGTTCTGCCCTCGGTGCTCTCAATGGAGAGAAACAGTGGGAAGACAAAGTAATGGAGCTCATGGATGCGGTTGACGAATATATTCCTGTTCCTGTTCGTGATAACGAGAAGCCATTCCTGATGCCTATCGAGGACATCTTCTCCATTACCGGACGTGGAACTGTAGTTACCGGCCGTGTTGAAAGGGGAACCATTCATGTCAACGACCCTGTAGAACTCATCGGTTTCGGTGACGCTCCAAGGCCTACGACTGTTACTGGCGTTGAGATGTTCCGTAAGCTTCTTGACCAGGGTGAGGCAGGAGACAATGTAGGTCTTCTTCTCCGTGGCATCGACAAGAAGGACGTCAAGAGAGGTGAAGTCGTAGCAAAACCTGGCACCATCACTCCTCACAAACACTTCAAGGCTCAGATTTATGTGCTGAAGAAGGAAGAGGGTGGCCGTCATACTCCATTCCACAATCACTATCGTCCTCAGTTCTTCATCAGAACTCTTGACGTTACTGGCGAGATTACTCTCCCGGAGGGCGTTGAAATGGTCATGCCTGGTGACAATGTCGAGATTGACGTTCAGCTCATCACTCCTGTAGCTCTTAACGAGCAGCTCCGTTTCGCTATCCGTGAGGGTGGCCGCACAGTAGGAGCTGGTCAGGTTACTAAGATTCTTGACTAATACTCTATAACAAGCGGGCTGGCCCAAAAGGCAAGTCCGTTTTTAGGGGAATAGAACAAGGGTAGTTCAGCGGTCTCCAAAACCGTCGATGTGGGTTCGAATCCTGCTTCCCCTGCCAATATCAAAGGTTACGATTTGGTAATTGTTTAACAGACTTCGCGATAAGCTTCCAAATTACGGGGTCCATTAAATGCAAAGATGAGAAAGTTCATTAACTATCTTAAAGAGTGCTATGTAGAGCTGACGAAGAAAGTGACGTGGCCGACCTGGAGCAAGTTGCAAAGCTCTGCTCTACTGGTTATCGTGGCTACGATCATCCTTTCAATCGCGCTCTTCATAATCGACTTCACTTTCGAGCATCTGATGACTGCAATTTACACATTGTAAATCATTGATTGCCATGGCGGATATGAAATGGTACGTCCTCAGGACGGCTGGAACAAAAGAGAAGAAAGCTGCCGGATATCTCGAGAAAGAGATTGAAAGAAGCGGTTTGCAAGATTTGGTTGGGCAGGTCTTAGTGCCTGTGAAAAAAGAGATTGTAACCAAAAATGGCAAGAGGAAGGTAGTTGAAAAACTGCTTTTCCCTGGGTATGTGATCATCCAAGCCGAGTTAAGCGGCGAACTTGAGTACATAATTCGTAATCTCATCCCTAACATGTCTGGCTTCCTGACTGAGAATCGCCGGGTTTCTGTCGAAGGTGGCAAAAGCACCATCGAGAAAATCCCTATCCCCCTCAGAGATGAAGAGGTACAGCGTATTCTAGGCAATCAAGACGAGAATGTCGATAATCCTGCGGAGACAGAGGTAAATTACGAAATTGGTGAATCCGTCAAGATCACCGACGGGCCGTTCAGCGGCTTCAGCGGAACGGTAGACGCAATTGAAGAAGATAGAAGCAAACTCAAAGTCGTAGTTGTGATCTTTGGCAGGAAGACCCTGCTCGAGCTCAGCTTCAGTCAAGTAACAAAAGAATAACAATCAATTATGGCAAAAGAAGTAACCGGATTCATTAAACTCCAGATCAAAGCTGGAGCAGCAAATCCAGCGCCCCCAGTAGGACCTGCTCTTGGTTCTAAAGGCTTGAATATAATGGATTTCTGCAAGCAGTTCAATGCCGCCACTCAAGCACAAGCGGGAAAGATTCTGCCAGTGGTCATCACGGTATATTCAGACAAGTCCTTCACCTTCGTGGTAAAGCAGCCCCCAGTGGCAATCTCGCTAAAAGAGGCAGCGAAGATTCAGAAAGGATCAGGGCAGCCAAATAGATCTAAGGTCGCATCAGTCACCTGGGATCAGATTAAGACAATCGCCGAAGGGAAAATGCCTGACCTGAACGCTTTTACGCTCGCCTCCGCCATGAAAATGGTAGCTGGCACAGCAAGGAGCATGGGCATAAAAGTAACTGGCGAGTTTCCTAAGGACATTTAAAAATTCACAAGCAAATGAGCAGAATTACAAAAAATCAGAAAGCGGTCGCTGGTAAATACGATCCTTCTAAAGCATATTCTCTTTCAGAAGCCTGTGAAGTTCTGAAAGACATAACCTACGTCAAGTTCGACTCAACCGTCGAACTCACCGCGAATCTTGGAGTTGACCCTCGTAAGGCCAATCAGATGATTCGTGGCGTGGTAACTCTTCCTCACGGAACTGGCAAGGTGGTGAGAGTGCTCGTGCTCTGCACTCCTGACAAGGAAAACGAGGCAAAAGAGGCCGGAGCAGATTACGTTGGTCTTGATGAATATGTGGAAAAAATAAAGGGTGGCTGGACAGACGTGGACGTGATCATATGCACTCCTTCTGTCATGGCTAAAGTTGGTACTTTAGGACGTATTCTCGGACCTAGGGGCCTGATGCCAAACCCTAAGACTGGCACTGTCACCATGGAGGTAGGCAATGCCGTCAAGGATGTCAAAGGCGGCAAAATCGATTTCAAAGTCGACAAGACAGGTATCATTCACGCTGCCATCGGCAAGGCATCATTCACGCCAGATCAGATTCGCGAAAACGCCACTGCCCTTCTCAATGAAATAATCAAGCTCAAGCCACAGAGCCTTAAAGGCACATACCTTAAGAGCGCATCAATCTGCACTACTATGAGCCCAGGCCTCAAGCTTGACGTTAAGGCATTCACTAGCGGTTCAGCTGAGTAAAATATTTTTGCGCTATGAAGAAAGAATTGAAAGATCAAGTAATTGAAAGCATATCCGCTCAGCTAAAGGAGTACCCACACTTCTATGTAACTGACATTTCTGGATTGAATGCTGAAGACACCGTTAAACTTCGCCGTTCCTGCTTCGAGCAAGGGATAAAGCTGACTGTAGTGAAGAACACCCTCTTCGCTCACGTCCTCAAGCAAATCAACAACGAAGATCTTAACCAGCTGCTCCCTACGCTGAAAGGCAACACTGCCATCATGTATGCGCAGACTGCCAGCGCTCCTGGCAAGCTTATCAAGAAGCTGAATAAGGACGGCATGGAAAAACCTGTGCTGAAAGGGGCATATGCGCAGGAATGCGTGTTCGTAGGAGCTGACAAGCTCGACGAGCTGGCAGCTATCAAGTCTAAGGAGGAACTCCTTGGCGATATCATCAGCCTGCTCCAGAGCCCTGCCCGCAACGTCATCTCCGCTCTCGAGAGCGCTGGCGGAAAACTCGCAGGCATTGTCAAGACCCTTTCGGAAAAAGAAGAAAATCAACAATAAAAACAATTTTAAATATTATCAATTATGGCAGATGTAAAAGCACTTGCAGAAGAGTTGGTTAACCTTTCTGTAAAAGACGTTCAGGAACTTGCTAAAGTTCTCAAAGAAGAATATGGTATCGAGCCTGCAGCCGCTGCTGTCGCAGTAGCTGGTCCTGCAGCAGGCGCTGCTGAGGCTGCTCCAGCTGAGCAGACCGAGTTCGATGTTGTCCTCAAGTCAGCCGGCCAGGCTAAGCTTCAGGTGATCAAAGCAGTTAAAGAAGCTCTTGGTCTCGGACTCAAAGAAGCTAAGGATCTTGTAGATGGCGCTCCTTCTAATCTTAAGGAGAAAGTATCTAAGGCTGAGGCTGAACAACTTAAATCAGCCCTTGAAGAGGCTGGTGCTGAAGTTGAGGTTAAATAACCCCGGCTTCCCCTTGCAGGGAAATATTTCAGGTTTAGAGCCTAGGATTGGCTCTAAACCTTTTTGTCGTATTAAGTTTATCTCCAAATCCTAAAGGCAGAAAATGTCAAAAAAGACCAACAATAAGCGAATAATGTTCGCTAAATCAAAGATTCTGGAATATCCTGACCTTCTGGAAGTTCAGCTTAAATCATTCAAGGATTTTTTCCAGTTGGAGACTACGCCTGAGAATAGGAAAGACGAAGGTTTGTACCAGGTATTCCAGGAGATATTCCCGATCGAAGACACGAGAAACAACTACAAGTTAGAGTTCATCGACTATTTCATCGACCCGCCTCAGTATTCGATCGAAGAATGTCTTGACAGAGGCCTCACCTACAGTGTCCCTCTTAAGGCAAAACTCCGCCTTTCTTGCAATGATCCGGAGCACGAGGACTTCGATACAAGAGTCCAAGACGTGTACTTAGGGAATATCCCTTACATGACTCATGCTGGCACATTCGTAATCAACGGATCAGAAAGAATCATAGTTTCCCAGCTGCATAGGTCTCCGGGCGTATTTTTCGATCAGACCATGCATGCGAACGGCACGAAGTTATATTCAGCCAGGATCATCCCTTTCAAGGGCTCCTGGATTGAATTCGCTACGGACATCAGCAACGTGATGTACGCCTACATCGACCGTAAGAAGAAATTGCCAGTCACTACCCTTCTGCGTGCAATAGGCTTCAGCTCCGACAAAGACATAATCAATATCTTCGGGCTTGCTGAGGAAGTGGCTGTGAACAAGAAGAACCTTCAGAAGAATGCCGGCAGAAAACTGGCTGCCAAGGTTCTCAAAACATGGACAGAAGATTTCGAAGATGAGGACACCGGTGAGGTCATCCCTATCGAGAGGACTGTTCCTATCGTTGACAGGGGCGAGATCCTAGACGATGATACCATCGCCAAGATCTGCGACACTGACGTGAAAAACATCCTCCTTCAGAAAGATGAGGCTAACGCAAATGAATATGCCATCATCTTCAATACCCTTCAGAAAGATCCTACGAACACCGAAATCGAGGCTGTCAACTACATTTACAAACAGCTGCGTAATTCCGAACCGCCTGATGAGGCAACCGCAAGGGATGTCATCGACAAGCTGTTCTTCTCCGAGAAGAGATACGATCTGGGCAACGTAGGCCGCTATCGTCTGAATAAGAAGCTTGGCCTGACGACAGACCCAGATGTGAGGGTTCTCACGAAGAATGACATCATCGAAATCATCAAGTACCTGATTCAGCTTATCAACTCTAAAGCTACCGTCGATGACATCGATCACCTGAGCAACAGGCGCGTCAGGACGGTTGGCGAGCAGCTTGCGAACCAGTTCAACGTAGGCCTCTCCAGAATGGCCAGGACCATCAGGGAGAGGATGAACGTCCGCGACAGCGAGCAGTTCAACCCGATTGACCTGATCAATGCGAAGACACTGTCTTCCGTCATCAATTCGTTCTTCGGCACTTCTCAGCTGAGCCAGTTCATGGATCAGACGAACCCTCTTGCTGAAATCACTCATAAGCGTCGTCTCTCCGCCCTCGGTCCCGGAGGACTTTCCAGGGAAAGAGCAGGTTTCGAGGTACGTGACGTGCACTACACGCATTACGGCCGTCTCTGCCCTATCGAGTCGCCTGAAGGACCTAACATCGGCCTTATTTCTTCCCTGTGCGTTTATGCCAGGATCAACGACCTGGGATTCATTGAGACGCCTTATCGTGAGGTACACGAGGGAAAGGTGGATCTCTCAGACAAGGGCTGGCACTATATGACAGCAGAGGAAGAAGAGGACAAGAAGGTATCACTCGCCAACGTTAAGATGTCCGATGACGGAGTCATAGAGTCAGACAGAATCCAGTGCCGCCTGGAAGCCGACTTCCCTGTAGTTTCTAAGGAAGAAGTTGACTACATGGACGTTGCTCCTAACCAGATGGCATCTGTCGCTGCCTCCCTCATCCCATTCTTGGAGCACGATGACGCACACCGCGCGCTCATGGGCGCCAACATGATGCGTCAGGCAGTTCCGCTCCTCAACCCAGAGGCTCCTATCGTGGGCACCGGCCTTGAGGAAAGAGTCTGCCTGGATTCCAGGACTCAGGTCAGGGCTAAAGGCAAAGGCTTGGTGACATATGTCGATGCTAACGAGATAAGAATAAAATACGACATGACTGATGACGAGAAATTCGTCAGCTTCTCTCCTGAAGAGACAGTCTACAAGCTTCCTATTTACAGAAGAACTAACCAGAGCACGACCATCACTCTGAAACCAACCGTTCGCAAGGGCGAGAGAGTAGAAGAGGGACAAGTTCTTACCGAAGGCTATGCTACTCAGGGCGGCGAGCTGGCTCTCGGCCGCAACCTGATGGTTGCCTTCATGCCTTGGAAAGGTTATAACTACGAGGATGCCGTCGTGATTTCTGAGGATATGGTTAAATGGGATATCCTGACCTCGGTGCATGTAGATGAATTCTTGACCGAAGTCCGTGGCACGAAGCGCGGCCCAGAGGAACTTACCTCAGATATTCCTAACGTAAGCGAGGATGCTACCAAGAACCTCGACAAGCAGGGTATCATCAGGGTCGGCGCTCACGTCGATCCGGGCGATATAATGATTGGTAAAATCACCCCTAAGGGTGAGAGCGATCCTTCTCCTGAGGAAAAGCTCCTCAAAGCCATATTCGGAGATAAGGCAGGTGACGTCAAAGACGCTTCTCTGAAGGCAAATCCTTCACTCAGCGGCACAGTCATCAAGACAGATCTCTATGCCAAGGCTGCGAAGGAGACTGGGAGGAAAGGCGCAAAGGCGGATCAGAAAGCCAAGCTGGACGCAATTCAGGAAGACTTCGACAAGAAAGCCGCAAAGCTCTATGCTGATTTCATCAAGAGGCTTTCTACCCTCGTGAAAGGGAAGAAGAGCGCAGGCATCAGCGACCTCTACGGTGTTGAGATCATCCCTAAGGGAAAAGAAATCACAGCCGAGAAACTCAAGAGCATCGAGTATCAGAATATCAATTCGAGCAAGTGGACTCCTGATAAGGACACGAATGAGCTGATTCAGGAACTCATCAACAACTATTGCATCACCTACAAGGAACTTGAGGCAAAGACGAAAAGGCAGCTCGACATGGTTAAGGTCGGGGACGAGCTCCCTAACGGAGTCATGCAGCTTGCTAAAGTCTACGTCGCTAAGAAGAGAAAGATCACCGTGGGTGATAAGATGGCAGGTCGTCATGGCAACAAGGGCTGCGTCGCTAAGATCGTGCGTAGGGAAGACATGCCGTTCCTTGATGACGGAACTCCTGTGGACATCGTTCTGAACCCTCTCGGCGTGCCTTCTCGTATGAATCTGGGTCAGATTTACGAAACCGTTCTCGGATGGGCTGGCAAGAAACTCGGAGTTAAATTCAGCACGCCTATATTCGATGGAGCAACCAACGAAGAGATAGACGATTACACGAAGAAGGCTGGCCTGCCACGCTACGGCAAGACTCGCCTGCGCGATGGAGGCACCGGAGACTGGTTCGACCAGAGCGCGACTGTCGGCGTGATCTACATGCTTAAGCTGGGCCACATGGTTGATGATAAGATGCATGCCCGTTCAATCGGTCCTTATTCTCTCATCACCCAGCAGCCTCTCGGAGGTAAAGCCCAGTTCGGAGGCCAGAGATTCGGAGAAATGGAGGTTTGGGCCCTTGAGGCGTTTGGCGCAGCCAACGCACTTCAGGAAATCCTCACCGTCAAGTCCGATGATGTCACTGGCCGTGCTAAGACTTATGAAGCCATCGTGAAGGGTGACCCTATGCCTGCTCCGGGCATTCCAGAATCCCTGAACGTGCTGCTGCATGAACTTAGAGGCTTAGGTCTCAAGGTAACGTTGGATTAATATATTCAAGAATTTTGATATCTGATAAATATGCCTACTTTCAGCAATAAAGAAAATAAGGTAAAGAGCAACTTCCAGACAATAAGCATCTCGCTGGCCTCCCCTGAGGACATCATCGCGAGGTCTTGCGGAGAGGTTCTGAAGCCGGAGACCGTGAACTACAGGACATACAAGCCTGAGAGAGACGGACTTTTCTGCGAGAAAATCTTCGGCCCTACGAAGGACTACGAGTGCTATTGCGGGAAATATAAGAGAATCCGTTACCGCGGAATCGTCTGCGACAGGTGCGGCGTAGAGGTGACAGAGAAGAAGGTCCGCAGGGAAAGGATGGGACATATTGCCCTAACTGTTCCTGTGGCTCACATCTGGTATTTCAAGAGCGCTCCTAACAAGATTTCCGCCGTGCTCGGCCTGCCTGCGAAAAAGCTTGAGAGCGTGATTTACTATGAGAGATACATAGTAATTAATCCGGGGAAAGCCACGACTCCTTCTGGAGAGCCTGTCAAGAAAATGGATATGCTTTCCGAGGATGAATATCTCGACGTGGTGGCAAAGCTCCCGGATAACGACAATCTGGCAGACGATGATCCAGATAAGTTCATCGCCAAGATGGGCGCTGAAGGAATCTACGACCTGCTAAAAGAAATAGATGTCGTAGAACTTGCTAAAGATCTCCGTCAGAAGATGCTTAACGAGACGTCTCAGCAGAGAAAGACCGAAGACCTCAAGAGACTCAGCGTCGTGAAATGGTTCGTGGAGTCCAAGGACATCAACCGGCCGGAATGGATGATCATGAAGGTCATACCTGTGATTCCGCCGGATCTCCGTCCTCTCGTTCCACTGGACGGCGGAAGGTTCGCTACCTCAGACCTCAATGACCTTTACAGAAGGGTGATAATCAGGAACAACCGACTCAAGAAACTGCTTGAAATCAAGGCTCCTGAAGTCATATTAAGAAACGAGAAGCGTATGCTTCAGGAAGCTGTCGACTCACTTTTCGACAACTCCAAGAAGTCCAGCGCCGTGAAGAGCGAGACGAACAGGGCTCTCAAATCCCTGTCAGACTCTCTCAAAGGCAAGCAGGGACGCTTCCGTCAGAATCTGCTTGGAAAACGCGTCGACTACTCAGCACGTTCTGTGATCGTCGTCGGTCCTGAGCTGAACATGCATGAGTGCGGCCTGCCTAAGTTCATGGCTGCCGAGCTCTACAAGCCATTCATCATCAGGAAACTGATCGAGAGAGGAATCGTGAAGACAGTGAAGTCTGCGAAGAAAATCGTCGACAGAAAAGACCCTGTGATCTGGGAAATCCTGGAGAACGTGATGAAGGGACACCCGGTTCTACTGAACCGTGCGCCTACCCTGCACAGGCTTGGCATCCAGGCATTCCAGCCACGAATGATAGAAGGTAAGGCCATTCAGCTGCACCCACTCGCTTGTACGGCATTCAACGCCGACTTTGATGGTGACCAGATGGCCGTCCATCTTCCGCTTGGAAACGCAGCCATCATGGAGGCGCAGCTTCTCATGCTTGGCTCCCAGAATATTCTTAATCCTGCCAACGGAACGCCTATCACCGTGCCTTCCCAAGACATGGTTCTTGGTCTTTATTATATTACTAAATTAAGACCAGGCGCCAAGGGAGAGGGAATGACCTTCTACGGACCAGAGGAAGTGATCATCGCATTCGATGAGAAAGCCATCGACATGCACGCTAAGATCAACGTCAGGATCCCTGTAGATAAGCGTGACGCTTCGAAGGGGACTCAGATGGTCGAGACTTCGGCAGGAAGAATAATCGTAAATCAATATATTCCTGATGAAGTGCCTTTCGTGAATGAGGTTCTGGGCAAGAAAGCCCTTAGGAAAATCATCACCAACGTCATCAAGAGCACCGGCGTCACTAGGACGGCTAAATTCCTCGATGACATCAAGAACCTTGGTTACGAACAGGCATTCAGGGCTGGAATTTCATTCAACCTGGGCGACGTCATCATCCCTAAGGAGAAATACGATCTCATCGAGCAGGGCTACAAACAGGTAGAGGAAGTCAAGAGCAATTATGCGATGGGCTTCATCACCAATAACGAGCGCTACAACAAGGTGATTGACCTTTGGACTTCCATCGACAATAAGCTTACGAACATAGTAGAGAAACAGATTTCTTCTGACCAGCAGGGATTCAATCCGGTTTACATGATGCTGGATTCAGGTGCCCGTGGTTCTACACAGCAGATCAAGCAGCTATGCGGCATGCGAGGCCTGATGGCAAAACCTCAGAAATCCGGAGCTTCTGGTAATGAAATCATCGAGAACCCTATCGTTTCCAACCTGAAGGAAGGAATGTCGGTGCTGGAATATTTCATCTCTACGCACGGTGCTCGTAAGGGTCTTGCCGATACCGCCTTGAAGACAGCTGACGCAGGTTATCTTACCCGTCGTCTCGTGGATGTATCTCACGATGTGATAATCACCGAGGAAGACTGCGGCACTCTGAGAGGCTTGGTGGCTACGGCAATCAAGAACAAGGACGAGGTCGTCGAGTCTCTTGGCGAGAGAATTCTTGGTAGGACTTCCGTTCACGACATATTCAACCCTCTCACTGGCGACCTTATCATAAAGGCTGGCGAGGAAATCAGGGAAGCCACCGCAGACTTGATAGACTCGCTCCCTATTGAACAGGTTGAGATTCGTTCCGTGCTCACTTGCGAGTCCCGCAAGGGTGTATGCGCCAAGTGCTACGGCCGTAACCTGTCTACCAGCCGCATGGTTGAGCAAGGTGAGGTTGTCGGCGTCATCGCCGCTCAGTCCATTGGTGAGCCAGGCACACAGCTGACTCTGCGTACATTCCACGTCGGCGGAACTGCTTCCAGCGCAGCTACGGATTCTTCCATCGAGTCTAAATACGATGGCAAGCTTGCGTTCGAGGAACTCAGGACCATCAAGAGAATCGACAATGATGGGACATCGCGCGACATCGTCGTAAGCCGTATGGCAGAGGTTAGCATCATAGACGAGAACACAGGCATCACATATTCACATTACGACGTTCCTTACGGAGCCGTCCTATACTTCAAAGATGGCGACAAGATAAAGAAGGGCGACCTGCTCTGCGAGTGGGATCCTTACAATGCCAACACCATCGTGGAGACAGCAGGCAAGATCAAATATGAGAATATGATAGATGGCACGACTTATAGAGAAGAGGCTTCCGATGCGATGGCTGTCAACAAAGACAAAGTCGTGATTGAGTCTAAGGATAAGTCCAAGAACCCATCTATCCTGATCGTCGATGAGAATGGCGTGCAAATCAGGCAATATAACTTGCCTGTGGGCGCCCATGTCACAGTTAACGATGGGGCGGACGTGAAGGTTGGCGACATAATCGTCAAGATTCCGCGCGCTATCGGCAAGTCTACTGACATCACAGGCGGTCTGCCTCGCGTCACCGAACTCTTCGAAGCCAGGACTCCTAGCAGCCCTGCGATTCTCTCCGAGATAAACGGCGAAGTCATAATGGGCAAGGTGAAGAGAGGAAACCGCGAAATCGTCGTGAAGAACAAGTCCGGCATAGAGAAGCACTACCTGGTGCCTCTTACGAAGCAGATCCTGGTTCAGGAGAATGACTACGTCAAAGCTGGAACAAGGCTCTCCGATGGCGGCGTCTCCCCTACCGACATCCTGAATATCCTAGGACCTGTGAAGGCTCAGGAATACATCGTAAACGAGATTCAGGCCGTATACCGTCTGCAGGGCGTTAAGATCAACGATAAACACTTCGAGATCATCGTCCGCCAGATGATGCGCAAAGTCCAGATCACCGATCCGGGCGACACAGACTTCTTGCTCGAAGAACTCGTGGACAAGTGGGATTTCATGGATGCGAATGACCAGATCTATGGCAAATATTATGTCGTAGATCCTGCCGACTCAAGGAAATTCGAGAAGGGAGACATCATCACGGCCCGTGACCTGAGAGACGAGAATGCCTCTCTCGAAAGACAGAGCCTCCAGATGATGGTGACCCGTGAGGCAAAACCTGCGACAGCACAGCTCGTCCTCCAGGGAATCACGAGGGCCGCCCTTCGCACGAACAGCTTCATATCAGCTGCATCGTTCCAGGAAACCACGAAGGTGCTCAGCGAGGCTGCCATCAGGGCTCGAATTGACCATCTGGAAGGTCTGAAAGAGAATGTCATCTGCGGTCACCTCATTCCTGCAGGTACTGGCCTTAAGGACTATCAGGACATAGTCGTAGGGCGCAAGGACGAGTACGAGCAGGAGATGAACGAGCTGTAACCGAAGTCAAGCAACTGTTGAAAAGCCGTATTGGGCATTCCCAGTACGGCTTTTTTGAATTTCGAATATTTTCATTTTTCGCATAGAGCAGCTTTTAGATTGGAATCAGCAATAAACTAGCCGAGAAAAGGCATGAGTTAATGATTCTGAAAAGGATATATTACAATTTCAATACAAATGATAAATATCCATAAGGGAATTATATATCATTTTGAAAAATATGATTAAATTTATCGCAAATTATTTAGTTGCATTCGAAACTAAACGAAAGACTTACGAACTAAAAACGTAACAGTTTCGCTAATGGCCTGAAATGAATATATATAATTGAAAATATTTATGAACATAAAACATTTAATAGGGAAAACCCTTACCTTATTGTTTGCCTCATGTGTCACGCTGACATCATGCAGCAAGAATAGCTCAAATAATGAAGAAGACCTGAACGTTCAATTCTCGGTTCCCTCTTCAGTAGTAATCGACCAGAAAAATCCAGTGTTCACATTCAAGGTGCTTTTCGACAAGGCACCTCGCACAGACGACGTCATAATATTCACCGATGCCTCAGGAGCGGACCACAAGGCACCCATCGTGCAGGTTGATGGAAATTACTTCACGGTGGACTGCAAGAATGTCACTGCTTTCGGTAACTACTCCGTCTATGTAGCCAGAGGCTCTCAGAAGAAGAAAATGGGAGATACAACTGTGACCATCTCCGATGGCGTGCAGCCAGAAGAGGGCTCCACGGTATACGGCAAAGTCAGCTGTGACGGCACAGGGCTTCCGAACGTGGTAATCTCGGACGGAGCAGAGGTTGTTAAGACTGATGCAGAAGGAGTCTACCAGCTCAAGTCTGCGAAGAAGTACGGTTACGTCTTCATTTCTACTCCGAGTGGCTACGAGACGGCATCCAACGGAGTCCTTCCAATAAATTACTTCAAGCTTTACAAGACGGCTGCGGTTGCCGAAAGAGTGGATTTCACTTTGCAGAAAGCTCCGGACCAGTCAAACTACTCCATGCTCGTGTTCGGCGACATGCATCTCGCCGGCGGCAGGAACAAGGACAGGCAGTGGTTCTCCAACTTCTGCAGCGACGTGAATGAATATCTCACCACGAACAAGGGTGAGACTACTTACGGCATCACCCTTGGCGACATGACTTGGGACTATTACTGGTACAGCAACTCCTATCAGTTTTCTCAGTATCTCGCTGACATCAATGCTATCAAAGGCTTGACAATCTATCAGACCATCGGCAATCACGACCATGACATGAACAAGGCTGGCGATTTCGAAACCATCTTGCCTTACGTCAGCCTGCTCGCGCCGGATTACTACTCGTTCAACATAGGTAAAGTTCACTACGTCGTCCTGGACGACATCCTCTGCACCAATACAGGAACAGGTCGCGACGGGCGCAAATATTCCGTGAAGGTCACCCAGGAACAATTTGACTGGCTCGCCAAGGACCTCTCCTACGTCAGCCCGTCCACCCCTTTGGTCGTTACGATGCATGCGCCGACCTTCCATTTCGCAGCCTCCGACAAAGCTGCATTGCTCAACGCATTCTCGGCATTCAAGACCGTGCATTTCATAACGGGACACACTCACATCGTGGCTAACCAGACTGGTTCCAATTACATGGACCACAACTCCGGAGCCCTCTGCGCAGACTGGTGGTGGTCAGTCTACAACACGGATGGCGCCCTGAACATCGGCACTGACGGGGCTCCTGCAGGCTACCAGATTTTCAAAGTTAAGGGAACAGATTTCAGCTGGCAGTTCAAGCCGACAGGATTCAGCACCAACTATCAGTTCAGGACATACGACAGGAACCAGATCGATCTTTCGGCTGACAAGGTGATGCCTTCCGCGGATGCTGCGAACAAGACCTATTTCAACAACTTCGCTGGCACTTGGGCTTCCTCAAGTTCAGCCGACGAGGTATACATTAATGTCTGGAACTTTGCCCCGGGCTGGAGCATTGAAGTCACCGAGGACGGGAAAGTCCTGAACAACCTGACCGCAGTCAGCTACAGGGATCCTCTCCACATATTGACCACAAGCGTGAAATACATGAAATCAACTGCCGGCACAACATATTACACGACATCGGTCTGCCCGCATCTCTGGAAAGTCACTGCCTCCAGCCCGACCAGCACTCTGGAAATCAAAGTGACAGACAGCTTCGGCAACGTCTATAAGCAGACCATGACACGACCTAAGGCTTTTGACATAGACACCTATTCGAAAGAACTCGTCAAGTAATTTTAAGCAATGAAACACTAATCGTCAATCAATATGAAATTTACGAAAACTATTGTTGCGTTTCTGTTCATGGCAATAGCGGGCATCTTGTCCCTTAATGCCCAGAACAGGACGCTGTCAGGGAAGGTCCTGGACTCGCAGCAGCAGCCCGTAATAGGCGCGGCAGTGATGGTCAAGGAAGCAAATTCCATTGGTTCTGTAACAGGTTCCGACGGCACTTTCTCGATGAATATACCGTCAGGCAACGTCACTCTCGAGGTTTCTTGCCTGGGGTACATGACTAAAGATGTCACCGTACCTGCCACGCAATCCATGCTTACAATCACCCTGGAAGATGATACCATGATGCTCGAAGAGACAGTCGTCGTGGGATACGGCACCCAGAAAAAGGTGAACCTCACCGGAGCCGTCACCCAGGTGGACTCCAAGTCTCTCGAGAACCGTTCCGCACATTCCGTATCGAACATGCTTCAGGGTTCTGTTCCTGGACTTAACATCACGACTTCAGCCGGAAGTCCTGGGTCTACGGGCTCTCTGAACATCCGCGGATACACGTCCATCAATGGAGCCTCTCCTCTTGTCCTCATCGACGGAGCAATCGGAGACATCAACAGGGTAAATCCTAATGACATAGCCTCGATTTCCGTCATCAAGGATGCCGCGGCGGCAGCCGTCTATGGCGCCCGCGCCGCCTTCGGCGTGATCCTCGTCACCACCAAGAGCGGAGAGTCTGATGAAGGCAAGTCCACGGTCCGCTACAGCGGACGCTGGGGCTGGGAAGAGCCTACTACCTCTACCGACTACGAGACCAGAGGCTATTGGTCAGTCTACACAATCAATAAGTTCCGTATGGCTTCCAATGGGTCCAACTACATCTTATATGATGACTACGACATGCAGCAGCTGCTCGCCAGGGTCAACGACAAGACAGAGAACCCTGCCCGTCCATGGGTTGTGGAGCGTACCATCAACGGAAGGAACCAGTGGCGCTACTACGGCAACAATGACTGGTGGCATATGCTCTTCAGAGACCAGCATCCGGTACAGCAGCACAACATTTCCATCTCCGGAGGAAACAAGAACACTAAGTATTTCATTTCAGGAGGTTACGACAGGGAGACTGGAATCATGAAGCTGAGCCCTGATGTCTTCCACAAGTTCAACGTCCGCTCAAAAATTGACACCAAGATCAACAAGTGGATTCGACTGAGCAACAACACCTCTTTCTACAGCTCCAATTACAGGTATGTGGCCGCTGACGGAGATGTGGAGAACGTCATCGCCTACAGCTCGGCCCACGCCCTGCCTATTTTCCCGATGAAAAACCCAGATGGTTCCTACGTCTACCGCTTTGACGGAATCTTCAACGGCTCTTACGCCGTTGCTAACGGCCGCCATATCGTCCTGGACATGGGAAAGAATAAGAATAACCGTCGCAGGACTGACTTCTCCAACACCTCAGAGCTGACCATGACCCCTGTCAAGGGACTTGAGGTAGTGGCGAATTTCACCTATCGCTTCAATCAGAACAGGAACACCGGAAGGGATGTCAAGTTACCTTACAAGCAGCAGTATCCTGACGGACCTACTCTCTACTATGATACCGGAGCAGGTCTGGACGAACTCAATGAGACCACGACTACATACAACTATTACTCCGGCAACCTCTACGGAACCTACAAGACAACAGTAGCCGATAGCCACAACTTCTCCCTCATGCTCGGAGGCAACTACGAGACCCAGGCGCAGAAGAGCGTTGGTGCGACTGGCCAATATCTCCTTAGCGAGGAACTCAACGACCTCAATCTGGTCGGCACCAACGCTGACGGAGAAACAATCATGAAGGTTACGGGAGGCCAGTCTGAGTATGCCCTGCTGGGCTTCTTCGGACGTTTCAATTACGATTATCAAGGCCGTTATCTCTTCGAAGCAGCCGGCCGCTACGACGGAACTTCCCGTTTCGCCCGCGGGCATAGGTGGGGATTTTTCCCATCGGCATCCGTCGGCTGGAGAATCTCCGAGGAGCCTTTCTTCGCACCTGCCAAGCGTTACGTAGACAACCTGAAGCTTCGCTTCTCCTATGGAAGCCTCGGCAACCAGAACGTTTCCAACTACATCTCCTACAGGACAATTTCAATCTATAACTTCGCAGCTTACAACTTTGGAGAAGGGAGCACGGTTTCCAAGTACTCTTCGATTTCTTCGCCGAACTCTTCCGACCTGACCTGGGAGAAGGCCATCCATTATAATGTCGGACTCGACCTCAACATGCTCAAGAATCGTCTGCAGTTCACCGCTGAAGCCTACATCCGCGACACCAAGGACATGCTAACCGAAGGCTACGCTCTGCCGGCACTCTACGGCGCAGATGCTCCGAGGCAGAATACGGCTGACCTCCGCACCAAGGGAATCGAATTCTCCCTTGAGTGGAAGGATGAGCTCGAGCTTTTCGGCAAACCGCTGAACTACAGCGTCAAGGGTATGGTCAGTGACTATGACTCCGAAATCACCAAGTACGACAACCCTCAGAAGACATTTGCGAAGAAATACTATAAGGGCATGAAACTCGGTGAAATCTGGGGCTTCGAGACCGACGGTCTCTTCCAGACTGACGAGGAGGCAGCAGAATATGCAAGTCAGGTCAATCTTTCCTATGTCAGCGGCCAGCTCCCTGGCGGGACATGGAAGGCCGGAGACGTCAAGTACAAGGATCTTGACGGTGACAAGATCATAGGCATCGGATCCAACAACGTCGACAAGCCTGGCGACCGCAAGATTCTCGGGAATTCCCTCCCTCGCCTGCAATACGGCTTTACCCTCGCCTTCAACTACCTCGGTTTCGACTTGTCAGCGTTCTTCCAGGGCACCGGCAACCATTACTGGTACCCTAGCGGACGTTCATTCGCATTCTGGGGACCTTTCTCGCAGCCTATGACTTCTTACCTGCCTGAGAATTTACTCGATGACGTCTGGGATTACAACAACACCGACGCTTACTTCCCGAGGGCTGTGGCCTACTATGCCTACAACGGCTCCGGACAGCTCAACAGAGTCAACTCGAGATATCTCCAGAACATCCGCTACCTTCGCTTCAAGAATCTTTCAGTGGGATACACCATCCCGTCCAAGTTCACGAAGAAGGTAGGAATCAACGATGTCAGGTTCTACTTCACAGGCGAGAATATCGCTTACTGGTCGCCACTGAAGAAGCATTCCAAGTACATCGACCCGGAGGGAGCCTACAACAGGAATTCCAATGACTTCAACAGAGCCTTCTACCCTTGGCAGAAATCCTATATGTTCGGAATTGACATAACCTTCTAAAATTCGCAAATATGAAAAAATATATATTTTTGCTAGCTGCCGCGGCCATCACCTTGTCTGCTTGCGATGACATCCTCGACAAGGAACCGAAGTCCCAGCTGAGCCCTGAATCATACTTCAGAACCGCGACAGACCTTCAGCTCTTCACGAATCCGCTCTACAATAATCTTCTTCCGAAATCAATCTATTCCGAGCAGAGTGACCAGTACATCAACGACAATCCTTCAAACCTCATCAGAGGCGGCACTTTCAGGACTGTCCCTGCATCAGGCGGCGGCTGGACCTGGACCGACCTCCGCAGAATCAACACCTGCCTGGACTATATTCCTAAGCAGTGCGAGGATCCGGCGGCGGCAGTACAGTACACGGCTCTCTGCAAATTCTTCAGGGCATACCTCTACTTTGACAAGGTACAGCGTTTCGGCGATGTTCCATGGGTTGACCATGAACTCGGTTCCAACGACCCTGTCCTCTACAAGGCAAGAGATTCCCGCGAGGTCGTCATGACTCATATGATAGAAGATATCGACGAGGCTATAGCAGGGCTTCCTGAGAGCTACGGCAGCGGTAACTACCGCGTGACAAAGTGGGCTGCGCTCGCCCTCAAGTCCCGTTTCTGCCTCTATGAAGGGACCTACAGAAAGTACCATGGAATCAAGATCGAAGGCGCCAACACCAACGAGTACTACCTCCAGCTTGCCGCCGATGCCGCAAAGCGACTCATGGATGAGGGACCTTTCTCGCTCTACTCTACCGGCAACCCGAACCTCGACTACGCAGTGCTCTTCTCCGAGTATGACGCCAATACCACCGAGGACATTCTTTCCATCAATTTCGACAACGGAACGGCTCTTTACCATAACGCCACGGCAGTGGCTGTCATGAGCAGCCAGGGCCGCCTCAGCCTCACCAAGAAATTCGTGAACCTATACCTGATGAGGGACGGTTCCCGCTTCACTGACCAAGAAGGCTGGAAGACCATGCAATTCGCCGAGGAGACAGCAAACCGCGACCCTCGCCTCGCCCAGACCATCAGAATTCCTGGCTACAGCAGGATTACCGAGGACGGAGGAAAGTATTCCTATTCGACTAAAAAGTCCGGAGTTGATGCCAAGGTGACCCTTACCGGTTACCAGATGGCGAAGTTCGTGATGCCTGACAACAATGCTTCGGCGGACAAGTTCGACAAGTCCTACAATGACATAGCCCTCTTCCGCTATGCGGAGGTTCTACTCAACTATGCCGAAGCCAAAGCTGAACTCGGCACCCTTACGGCTGATGACTGGAGCCTGACCATCGGAGCTCTCCGCCGCAGGGCCGGAATCACCGGAGGCGACCTCGACAATCTCCCGACTGTCGCAGACCCGTATCTCATGGAAATCAATCCTGGCATAACCGATCCTGTCCTGCTTGAAATCCGCCGCGAAAGGGCTGTCGAATTGGCGCAGGAAGGCCTTAGGTACGATGACCTAATGAGGTGGAAGTACGGTGACATGATCGCCGAGCCATACTACGGAGTCTATTTCCCTGGCCCCGGTGTCTATGACATCGACGGCGACGGGACCAACGACTACTACATCTACTCCGGGAGCAAAGACAAGAGCGTAACCGCCACCGTCAGCGGTGAACTTGGAAAGGACTTCATCCTAAGCGAGGGAGACCATGGCTACATGCAGGTTCATCCAGACCTCAACTTCAGCTTTGATCCGAACAGGGATTACCTCTATCCTGTCCCTATCGATGATCGTACCCTCAATCCAAATCTCACACAGAATCCTGGATGGAACGACGGACTCGATTATTAAAACCGAATGATCATGAAAAATCTCAAATATTACATATTGACTCTTCTCGGTGCGGCTTCTCTGTTTTTCACTGGCTGCAAAGACGATGAACCCGCAGAATCAAAGGCAATCCTCTCCGCCGAATCCGAGATCTTGGTTCCAGGCATAGCTTCGACCAAGACTGTCACCATCTATGCAGATGGAAGATGGGAGGCAGACGTGACTGACGACTGGCTTTCAATAGAACCTAGCTATGGCAACGGAACGATGGACATCACATTGTCCGTTGCACAGAATACCAATCTGAGCGAGCGCGAGGGGAAAATCGTAGTGCTCGGCGCATCGACGATACCACAGACCGAAATAACCGTGAAGCAGAGAGTTGACCGCTTCGCCGGCGTTGGCGAGGTTTCCGTCACGAAAGCTCTTGAGCTGACTGCGGACGGGCTTGCCAAGATTTCGGAATGCCAGGTGATGGCAGTTACAGACAATGGCTTCGTCGTGAGCGACGGGAGTTCTAACATATTCGTAGAGAAGACCTCCTCTTCGCTAGTCATCGGCAAAGATGGATCTCTTGCGGTGGGCGACAAGCTGTCTCTCACGGGAGATGTCGAAGCCTTCAACTCCATAACCGCCATCAAATTGTACGATGCCTTCTATTCCTCTGCCTCAGAGGTCAAGTATCCGGAGGCAACCGACATCACAAGCACCACGGCATATGCTCCAGGCAAGGCTGAATATGTCACCACCACAGTATCTTACGGCGATGGCGGTGCGCTGAGCAGCGGAGAGACCAAGGTCGGCTACGTCTACAATCCTTCATCTGCCCAAATCCAGTCCTACTCTTTCCATAAGGTAGGCATAACCGGATTCTATCTAGGAACTGCTTCCGACGGACTCTACTATGTCCTCCCTGTCGACATCCGAGACATCGAAATGGAGGCCGTGCCTCTGCTTGTCTTCGAAATCGGCACTGATGACTTCTACAATACCTACAAGGGGACTTACGGCACTACGCACAGCTTCCCTGCCAAGACCGGCAGCGGATTCATCAAGTACATCCCTTACGACCTTGACAATACCGATCCGGACGGCGTATTCAAGATGGATATCGACCAGTCCTCCGCCCATTATGATGACCCTCGCTGCACCGGCCCTTGGCCAGAGGACTATTGGCTGTTCGAGAGCGATGCCGCCGTCAAGGCCAACACCGAGTTCAACATCAAGTTCGGAGCCAGGACTTCTGCCACAGGTCACAAGTATTGGATTCTCGAATATCTTGACGGCAAGGTGTGGAAAACGGCCGGCACCCCTAAGTTCAGCACCGACATGCCGTCTCAGGTAGAGTATACTGCGGCCATGAACTCCGACGGCAAGACCAATGTCATCGTCAACGAGAACTTCAAGATAACGAAGAACATGGATCAGCTCAAGGTGCGCTTCCGCTGCGTCGCCAACTGGCAGGCCAACGGCAAGGGCGCCCTCGCAAAGCGCAACACCGGCTCCGCCCGTCTTTCAATCAGGAGCAACACCGGCAGCGCAACCCCTGTGACCGCCCCTCAGCCTGG
>Ga0256406_1002320_pt1 | contig 27268 bp, 18 predicted proteins | sample RumenRJG_03DNA_FD_185986 | JGI IMG/M metagenome (GOLD analysis project Ga0256406, IMG submission 185986) | Bovine rumen microbial communities from Lethbridge, Alberta, Canada - RJG_03 | ecosystem: Host-associated > Mammals > Digestive system > Stomach > Rumen | place: Canada: Alberta | collected...
CGGCGGCAGGCATGATTTTCGGCGGGGTCATGGATATCGTCAAATATATGCTGAATCCGGACGGGGCGTTCTTCCCGGGCTTTACGCTGAGTGCCATGGCTGGAGCACTGATTTTCGGCTTCTTTCTTTACCGGAGGAAACTGAATTTCTGGCGTCTGCTGGCCGCGGAGGCGCTGGTCAAGGCATTTGTGAATGTCGGACTCAATACCATCTGGCTGAACATGCTGTACGGGAAGGGCTTTCTCGCGCTTCTGCCGCCGCGCATCATTTCCAATCTGATTCAGCTGCCGCTTGACACGATTCTTCTCTGGTTTGTTTTGCAGGCGGTCAGCCGGACGATTCAGCCGGAGCTCCGCAAGGGGCAGAATTGATATACTGAGATGGATGCCGCAAAAAACGCGGCATGGGGTGGATTATGAAAACGAAGATCATCGACGAAACCAAGAGGCAGATCGACGACCGCAGGGGGATCCGTGCGCAGAAGCCTTCAGAGCGCTTTCCGTCAAAATCCGGACTGGTGCTCTATTTTCTGCGCGGCGCGCTGCATTATTTTATTTTGTGCGTGTTCTTTTCCATGTGTGTGTCATTTCTGGATATGACCGCGCCAAAGATCATCGGCTACATGGTGGATTCGATCATCGGGGATAAGACGTCGGATCTGCCGGCAGTGCTGAATCTGCTGGTGGACCGGTGGTTTGGCGGCACGGCGTATCTGCACACGCATCTCGGCATTGTGGCACTCGCGGTGGCGGTCATCGCGGTGCTTGCTGCGGTGTGCCGGTATTTCACCAATCTGTTTGATTCCATGGGATCGGAGAAGCTGGTGCAGCGGATGCGGAACCGGCTCTTTGACCATATCATTCATCTGCCGTTCGCATGGTACAACGAGAATCATACGGGAGATATCATCCAGCGCTGCACGTCCGATGTCGACACGGTGCGCCGGTTTGTCTCGGAGCAGCTCACGCAGCTTCTGCGGATCATCATTCTGATTGTCTTTGCGCTGTCGTTTATGGCGGGCATCAACCGGCAGCTCACGCTGGCGGCGTTTGTGTTCATTCCGGTCATTGTCCTGTACTCCCTGTTCTTCCACAACCGGATCGGCAGTGCCTTTGAGCGCGCCGATGTGGAGGAGGGAAAGCTGTCCGCCATCGCGCAGGAAAATCTGACCGGCGTTCGCGTGGTGCGCGCGTTCGGCAGAGAGGCCTATGAGCGGGAGCGCTTTGAGCAGAAGAACGACGAGTACACAAAGATGTGGGTCCGCCTGATGCGGCTGCTGTCGGCCTTCTGGGTCTCCGGCGATCTCATCACGGGACTGCAGATTCTGGTGGTGATGGTATATGGCGCCGTGCTCTGCGTCGACGGAAAGCTGTCCGCCGGTGAATTCATCGCGTTCTTCACCTACAATTCCATGCTGACCTGGCCGGTCCGCGGCCTTGGCCGCGTGATCTCGGAGATGTCCAAGGCGGGCATCTCGATCGACCGAATCCGCTACATCATGAATTCCCCGACGGAGCGGTATGCGTTCTACCGGGAGGATGGGGACATCGCAGAGGAGAGCAGGGCGGAGGATACACAGATCTCCGGCGACATTTGTTTTGACCATGTCTCCTTCCATTATCAGAATCCGCAAAATCCGGACGCGCCGGAGGTGCTGCGTGATGTGTCGTTTACTGTGAAAAAGGGGACGACGATCGGTATCCTTGGCGGCACCGGGTCGGGCAAATCAACGCTGATGTATCTGCTCGACCGGCTGTATGAGCTGCCGGAGGGCTGCGGGCGGATCACGATCGGCGGGCGGAACATCGCGGACATCGACCTCGAGACGCTCCGCGGCAGCATCGGCATGGTGCTGCAGGAGCCGTATCTCTTCTCCAGGACGCTGGGAGAGAATATCGCGATCGCAGAGAACGGCGCGCAGGAGACGGACATCCGGGCTGCAGCGCGTGCAGCCAGCCTCGATGAGACCGTGGAGCACTTCACGGAGCGGTATGAGACCGCGGTGGGCGAGCGCGGCGTCACGCTGTCAGGCGGACAGAAGCAGCGCACCGCGATCGCACAGATGCTGATCCGGAAGCCGCCGATCATGATTTTCGACGACTCACTTTCCGCCGTGGACGCGGAGACGGACGCGAAGATCCGCCATGCGCTCGCCGGGTACACGGGCGGATCGACAGTCATCCTGATCGCGCACCGCATCACGACGCTGATGCAGGCAGATCAGATCATCGTGCTCGACAAGGGGAGCGTCGCCGAGCAGGGGACAAGCGAGGAGCTTCTGGAGAAGAACGGAATTTACCGGAAAATCTACGATCTCCAGCGGTCCGGCGCGACGGCGTAACGCGGCGCTGGCATTTGCCCGGATGCTGATATCAGGTCAGATTTTGCAATGAGGAAGGGTTATGGCAGAGAACACAACGCAAACAAACAAAGACAGCGATCTCGGGGTGAAGCTGCCGTTCTTCGGCATCCCGAAGATTCTTCCGTATATCCGGCCGTACCGGACAAGGATGATGCTGATGATTCTTCTCGGCATCGGGAGCAGTCTCATCGACTCCGTCTACCCGCTGTTCAACCGCTACGCGCTGAACCACTTTGTGGCGGGGAAGACGCTTGATACGCTGGGAGTCTTCATCCTGCTGTACGCGCTGGTGCTGACCGCGCAGGTCACTGACAACTTTGTCACGACATACTGGTGCGGCAAGGTTGAGATGGGCGTGGACAGGGACCTCAGGAACGCGTCCTTCAATCATCTGCAGACGCTGTCTTTCTCCTACTTCAATCAGAACAATGTGGGCTACATTCACGCGCGGGTGATGAGCGATTCCGGCAAAATCGGTGAGCTCTGCGCCTGGCGGATGATGGATCTTGTCTGGAACGGCTCGTATCTTGTCAGTATTCTGGTCATGATGCTGCTGCTCAACGCAAAACTTGCCCTCTACATTCTGCTGCTCGTGCCGATCGCCGTGGTCATCATCACCTATTTTCAGAAGCATCTGGTGGTGCTGAACCGCAGGATCCGCGAGATCAACTCGACAATCACGGGCAATTTCAACGAGGGCATCACCGGCGCGAGACAGATCAAGACGCTGGGAATCGAGAACCGGATCAACACGGATTTTGACAAGGATACAGAGGATATGCGGTCGACCTCGGTGCACGCGACGCATTACTCCGCGCTGTTCACGTCCCTGGTGACGATGATGAGCATGTTCGCGCTCGCCATCGTGCTGTGGAAGGGCGGCAGGCTGACGGAGGAGGGGCTGCTGCAGATCGGCACGCTGTCGGTCTTCATGTCCTATGCGGTCGGCATGATGGACCCGATTCAGAACATCATCAACACGATCTCGGCGCTTATCGCGATTCAGGTGAACATCGAGCGGCTGACGCGGCTGCTGCACACGGAGTCGGATGTCGCGGACACGCCGGAGGTGATTGCAAAATACGGCGACACGTTCCAGCCGAAGAAGGAAAACTGGGAGCCTTTGCACGGCGACGTGGAGTTCCGGGATGTCTCGTTCCGGTATCCGGACGGCGATGAATATGTGCTCTCTCATTTCAATCTGAAGGTGCCGCAGGGGACGAACGTCGCCATCGTGGGGGAGACGGGCGCCGGCAAGTCCACGCTGGTGAATCTGGTCTGCCGCTTCTTCGAACCCACCGAGGGGCAGGTACTGATCGACGGGAGGGACGCGCGGGAGCGCTCGCAGCTGTGGCTTCATTCCAACATCGGATACGTGCTGCAGACGCCGCATTTGTTCTCTGGCACGGTGCGCGACAACCTCCGCTACGGCAAGCCGGATGCCTCGGATGAGGAGATCGGCCGCGCACTGCGCCTGGTGTCGGCGGAGGACGTCGTCCGCAAAATGGGCGGACTCGACGCGGAAGTCGGCGAGGGCGGAGACATGCTCTCAACCGGCGAGAAACAGCTCCTCTCCTTTGCCCGCGCGATCCTGGCGGATCCCCGCATTCTTGTGCTGGATGAGGCCACGGCGTCGATCGACACCGTGACGGAGAAAAAGATACAGGACGCGATCAAAACAGTGATCCAGGGCCGCACCTCCTTCATGATCGCCCACCGCCTGTCGACCGTCGTCGATGCGGACGTGATCCTGGTCGTGCATGAGGGCAAAATCATCGAGCGCGGCACACACCGGGAGCTGATGGCAAAGAAGGGCTATTACTGGAACCTGTACACCAGACAGTACGAGGACATGGCGGCAGATATGGTGTGAGGCGTGGATTGTCCCTAACGAGTTTAGCTTGTTGGGGACAAAAATTGTCCCCAACAAGCTAAACTCGTTAGGGACAAAGAGGTGGTATGAGACAGTGTGTGGTTGTGGATCAGGAGTCGGCGGCGCCGCATGCATTTGACGGCAGGGATGATCTGGCGGAGGTCATGCTGACGGACCGGGTGCGGCGGATCGGGAGTTTCGCCTTTTATCGGTGTCGGAATCTGGAGACGCTGCGGCTGTCGGATTCGGTCATGGATTATGACGGCGGCGCGATCCGGGAGTGTACCTCGCTGCGGCTTGTTGATGTCACGGTCCGGCACGGTTCTTTTTCCATCATCCGGGATCTGCTCGGGGATTCCGACGCAGAGCTGGTTTTCCGGATTCATATTCAGGAGGAGGAGCCACTATCCGCAGCGAAGGTGCCGGCAGAAGGGAAAAGCCGGGAGCTGCTGCTGGTGTTTCCGAGCTTTGTCAGCATCGCGGAAGAGAATACGATGGCTCGGCAGATTAATTTTGATATCCGAGGATCGGGGATGGGATATCGGGAGACGGTGAAGAGGCGGGAGATCCGGCTGCGGGAGTACGACTCGCTGTTCGAGGGCGCGGCGGTGGACAACGTCATCACCGGAGCGAAAGTGGCGTTAGGGCGGCTGCTGTATCCGGAGGGGCTTTCTCCCGCAGCGAGGACAAAATACGAATCGTTTCTGCAGGAGCGCACGCGGGATGTGCTGCTGTGGCTGGCCGGCGGGAAAGTGCTCACGCGCACGGAGGAGCATGCGATGGATCTGCGTGCGGCGGCGGTCGCCGCGGAGCCGGACCCTGCAGCGCCCGCGCCTGGGGAGCCGGTGTTCGCCGAATTGACCGCGGCGGAGCTAGCGGGCTTTCTGCAGCGCGAGGAGCTTGTGCGGACGGACCGCCCGGAGGACGTGGAGGATGCGCTGCGCGTCGCCTCGGAGAGGAAGGACCCTGCGCTGTGTGCGGCCCTGCTGGAGGCAGCGGGCGCCGGGCGGAAGGAGAGGGACGCCGGCGGGATGGAGTTTGTGCTGTGAGCGGGAATGAGGCGCTGCAGCTTCGGAGCTGATTGGCAGTCGCGGGAAAGAAGCAGCGGGCTCGGGGCAGGGAATAAAACGCACGCAGGAGAACGAAGGCCGGTGCAGAACGATGTAATAGCCGGCGCCGCAGGGGGATGAGGCCGATGGAGCAGCGGGAGAAACTGAATGAACTCGGTCGAAAAGTCCTTGAGGCCTCCCGGACGGAGATTTTGCTGGAAATGCGGTTTCTGGGGCCTGCGCTCGGAAGCCTGTCCTATCGGATGGATTTATCGACACATACGGTCGGCACGGATGCGGCGGCGATCCGGTTCAATCCGACCTTTCTTACGCAGACCTATCTCGAGCAGCCGCTTCGCGTCAACAGGGCTTATCTTCACATGTTGATGCATTGTCTGTTCCGGCATATGTTCGGCGCATCGCTGCCGGAGCACGGGGAGGAGGCGCTGTGGGATCTCGCATCCGACATCGCGGCCGAGTCGGTGGTGGACTCTCTGGATTATCCGTGCCTTCGGCGCAGCACGTCCGATCTGCGGGAGCAGACGTATGAGAAGCTCCATGGGGAGCTCGGCGTTCTGACCGCGGAGAAAATCTACCATTATCTTGATGCGCATTTTCTGATGACGAGGGAAGAGGCGGATGCGGCGTGGGCCCGCGCGAGGCATATTCTGGAGGAATATGAAGCCGGTGGCAGGGCAGAACGCGGCAGCGCGAAGGCGCCGTCTCATTGCTCCGGGTGTGGTGAAACTGGTATGCACTGCAGGGCAGAATGCAGTGGTGCGAAGGCGCCGTCAGCGATGGAAGCAGTTACAGGCGAGGCGCCAAGCAAAGCGGCGGGGCAGGACGCGTTTGAGATTGCGACGAACGACGAAAATGTGCGGGGAGAGACGGAGGATGTCACACAGCACAGGCCGTTTCAAACGGAGGAGAAGGCTGAGCTCTTTGAGAAGCTCCGGGCGGAATTTGAGGTAGACGATCATCAGTTCTGGGATCGGCCTCAGCAGAATAAGGCGGGAGAGGATGCGCCGGCGCTGAAGCAGCCCAATATTGCGGTGCAGCGGGGCAGCGAGCGGGAGGAGCAGTGGGAGAAGACCGCGCGGCAGGTGGAGGCGGAGGTGACGGCAAACCGGCTCGCCTCGGCGGAAACCGGGAATTTTAACCGCGTGCTGTCGTTCTCGCTCCGGCGCAGAACCTCGCTTACGGAGTATCTGAAGAAATACACGGTGCTCCGCGAGGAGGCGCAGGTCGATCCGGATTCCTTCGACTATGGCATGTATTATTTTGGCATGGAGATGTACGGCAACATGCCGCTCATCGAGGAAAATGAATTCCGGGAGTCACGGCGGATCGACGAGCTGGTGATCGCAATCGACACCTCCGGGTCCACACAGGCGCGGTTAGTCCGGCTCTTTCTCGATGAGGTCGCGGGCGTATTGGCTGCGGGGGAAAACTTTTTTCACCGGGTTCATCTGCACATCCTGGAGTGTGACGACCGGGTGCAGCGGGACGAGGTCGTCACAGATATGGACCAGATCCGCCGGTATGCGGAAGGCTTTACGGTGAGCGGCGGCTTCGGCACTGATTACCGGCCGGTCTTTCAATACGTGGAGGAACTGCGCAGAATGGGCGCACTGCGCAATCTCAGGGGACTGCTCTATTTCACGGATGGCTACGGCATCTATCCGCAGCATCCGACGCCATACGAGACGGCCTTTGTCTTTCTGCCGGGTTCGGACAGCTCGGCGGACAAGGTGCCGGACTGGGCAGTCAAAATATTTCTGTGAGGGGTGAATTTTGCTGTGCTCATGCATGGCGGCGCAGACAGATCATGCCGGGCGAAGCGGCAAATCGGGTAGAACGGCAAGCCGGACGAAGCGGCGGAATGGTATAGGACAGATTATATGAATATCGGGCAGGCAAAACAGGAAATTCTGAATACGATTGAGGCATATCTCACCCGCGACGAAACCGGCGAGTACGCCATTCCCACAGAGCGGCAGAGGCCTATTCTGCTGATGGGGCCGCCCGGCATCGGGAAGACGGCCATTATGGAGCAGGTGGCGCAGGAGGCACATATCAATCTGGTCTCCTATACGATCACGCACCACACGAGGCAGAGCGCCATCGGACTGCCGTATATCAGCCGGCGGAATTATGGCGGGAAGGAATATTCGGTCACGGAATATACCATGAGCGAGATCATCGCTTCGGTTTACGATCAGATCGAGCGGAGCGGCATTCAGGAGGGTATTCTCTTTCTCGACGAGATCAACTGCGTCTCGGAGACGCTCGCGCCGACAATGCTGCAGTTCCTGCAGTACAAAACCTTCGGGACACACCGTGTGCCGGATGGATTTCTCATTGTCACAGCCGGAAATCCGCCGCAGTACAACAAGTCCGTGCGGGATTTTGACATCGTGACTCTTGACCGCGTGAAACGGATCGACATCGATGTGGATTACGGCGTGTGGAAGGAATATGCCCGTAGACAGGGCGTCCATGGATCGATACCGGGCTATCTGGATATCCGGAAGGATCACTTCTACCGCATCCGGAACGAGGCGGAGAACCGGTATTTTGTCACGGCGAGAGGCTGGGAGGATCTCTCCCGCATTATGAAGGTGTACGAGAAGATCGGAAAGCCGGTGACGCAGGAACTGGCGCTCCAGTACCTGCAGGATCCGGAGATCGCGGAGGGCTTCGCCACCTATTATGCGCTGTGGAACAAGTATCGCACGGTCTATCAGATCCCGCGCATTCTGGACGGCTCGATCCAGACAGACCCGGCTGCGGAGGAGAAAAGGGCGGAGCTGTCGGAGGCGCCCTTCGACGAGAAACTTTCGGTGCTGTCGCTGCTGATTGACACGCTGAATGGAGAATTCCGGCAGTATGCAGAGGACCGCACGGTACAGCAGAAATTGTTCGGGGACCTCAGAAAGGTCAAAGAGGAGACGACGCATAGAAAAGAAGCAGACAAAGGCGGTACACCTGAGGAGGACAGTGATGGGACGGCACAGCAGATGGCAAAATCAGATGCTGCGGCCGCGCTGAAGCAGGTGCTGGCGGAACGGACGCGCCGCCTTGAGCAGACGACGGCAGCAGGACTCCTGCCGCGGGAGGACGAACACACGGAGCGGCTCGCCATCGCCGCGGAGCAGACACTACTGCATGACCTTGAGATGGAGGGAAGGAAGGATTTTGACGCGGTCCGCGGCTGGTTCGCGGACCGGGAGACGCGGCGGACGAGGGCGGCGGCCGGGACGCGGGAGCACCTCACCAACGCGCTCGAATACCTCGCGCACACCTTCGGGGAGGGGCAGGAGATGGTCCTGTTCCTGACGGAGCTGGCGGGCGGATTCTACAGCCTCAAGTTCGTGAACGAGTGCGGGTGCGTCGCCTACTTCCATTACCATAAGCTGCTGCTCTTCGGAGATAGGAGAAAAGAATTACAGGCGGAAATCATGGCGCTGTGAGGGGGATTGTCCCTAACGAGTTTAGCTTGATTGGGACAATTTTTGTCCCAATCAAGCTAAACTCGTTAGGGACAATTTCGGGCCGATTTTCGGGCTGGCTTCTTGACAATCCTGAAATGTTAACTTATTATTCTTCGTTGGTTGACATTATGGCAAAATAAGGAGCTGGCATCGATGAATAAAACGAAGAAGATTGTTGTTGTCGGGCTGATGGCCGCGATTCTGTCTGTTCTGTCTGTTCTGCAGATTCCGGGACCGACCGGTGTCCCGTTCACGCTGCAGGTGTTCGCGGTGGGGCTGTGCGGTTATGTGCTGGGCTGGAAGCTTGGCGCGCTTGCCGTGGTGATCTATGTGCTGCTAGGGACGGTGGGTGTCCCGGTGTTTGCCGGCGCAACGGCCGGGCCCGGCGTGCTGGTGGGTGTCAGTGGGGGGTTCATCTTCGGATTCATCGTGCAGGCGGCCTGCTGTGGCCTGTTTGTGAACCGGAAGGTGGCGAATAAGGGGCTTCGGATTCTGCTGCTGGCTGTGAGCGGTGCTGCGGGTGCTGCAATCTGCGAGATTCTCGGGGCGGTCACGATTCATCTGGTCGGCGGCATGGGCTACGGTGCCGCGGTTGTGTATTGCTTTGTCAGCTTCTTCCCGCTGGATCTGCTGAAGACATTTCTTGCGCTGTTTATTTCCCTGCCCATCCGGAAGGGACTTCATGCATCGGGTCTTATGGGGTAAGTGTCTGGCCGGCTGGCAACCGGCCGGGTTTCCAAATCGCGCGGAGCCGCCGCAGGAGAAGGCACCATTTCATCTGGGGATGAAACGGACTGTCTACTTCCTGCGGTGGCTTTTTTGTGAAAGCGACGAGCCAGGAGACATGACGCAAGCTTGCTTGCAAGTCATGGCTACTGGCGACCGCCCGTCATCGAGTGCGAAGCACGAGATGTGAAAGCGACGAGCCAGGAGACATGACGCAAGCTTGCTTGCAAGTCATGGCTCATGGCGACCGCCCATCATCGAGTGCGAAGCACGAGATGTGAAAGCGACGAGCCAGGTGCCTTGATGCAAGCTTGCTTGCAGATCAAGGCTCATGGCGACCGCCCATCATCGAGTGCGTGGATTCCCGGTCTGGTTTGACGGGAAGCGGAATCGTGAATAAGATGGTGGGATAGGAGCCGGCAGCTATGCCGGCGGGAGGATGGTTTCATGACTGAACACAGCGCATCGTCGCCGTTTCCATTTCCCGAGGAATTTGCCGCCCGGATGAAGCGGTTTCTCGGAGCCGCAGAATATGAGGAGTTTGCCGCGTCCTACGCGCGGCCCTATTCCCATGCGCTTCGAGTGAATACGGAGAAGCTGCTGCCGGATGAGCTGGAGAGAATGGAAGAGCAGTTCCGCGGACTGGCATCCGGTGCGGACGGCACGTCAAAATCGGTTCTGACGCCGGTACCGTGGTGTCCGGCGGGACGATATTATCCGGATGCGATGCGGCCGGGGAAGCATCCTTATCATGAGGCAGGCCTTTATTATATTCAGGAACCGTCAGCGATGGCGCCGGCGGCGCTCTCCGGCGCGGCGCCGGGGGAGCGCATTCTTGATCTGTGCGCGGCGCCCGGCGGAAAGACGACGCAGCTGGCCGCGATGATGAAGGGGCAGGGGCTTCTTGTCTCGAATGAAATTCATCCGCAGCGCGCGAGGATTCTCTCCCAGAATGTGGAGCGGATGGGAATCCGCCATGCGGTGGTCACAAACATGGAGCCGGCGGCGCTGGCGGAGCATTTTCCGGCGTTTTTTGACCGGGTTCTGGTCGATGCGCCGTGCTCCGGAGAGGGGATGTTCCGGAAGGAAGAGGCGGCGCTCACCGGCTGGAGTATGGAGAACATCCGTCTCTGTGCGGAACGGCAGGCGGCGATTCTCGACGCAGCGGCCAATATGCTGTGCGAGGGCGGCACGCTGGTGTACTCGACCTGCACCTTTGCACCGGAGGAGAACGAGGGCAGCATCGGCGCCTTTCTCATGAGACATCCGGAGTTTCGTGTCTGTCCGATCGATCTCACTGAGTCCTGGGCGGCAGATTTTGCACCCGCACATCCGGAGTGGAATGAGCAGGCGAGCCGCTTCCCGGCAATACGCGGTGCCGTCCGGCTGTGGCCGCACCGGCTGCGCGGAGAGGGACACTTTGCCTGTGTGCTGCGGAAGGAAGGAAGCCGGGGCGCCAAAATCTGTTCGGACAGGGTCATTCCGGCGGATCGGAGCGCGATGAAGCTGCTGGAGGATTTTGCAGCAGCTTCTCTCACGGAGGAGGCGGCGGAGAAGCTGCGTGCCCAACGGGATCTGGTGGTCCGGTTCGGCGAGGAACTCTATCTGCTTCCGGACAGGCTGAGCCTTAAGGGACTGAAGGTGCTGCGTCCCGGGCTTGACCTGGGGACGATCCGGAAGGATCGATTCGAACCTGCCCATGCGCTGGCGCTTGCACTCCGGAAGAGCGATTTCCGGTCGGTTTACTGCCTCGCAATGGCAGCGGAGTCGGATGCTGCCAGCGCGGTGAAGTATCTGAAGGGGGAGACCATTATCCCGGAGGAGGACCATTTCAAGCAGGGAAAATCAGGCAGGGGATGGACCGCGCTGACAGTGGATGGCTTTCCGCTTGGCTGGTGCAAGGCTGCCGGCGGCACACTGAAGAATCACTATCCGCGCGGGCTTCGCTGGATGAATGGATGAGACGGATGCCGCAGATATACGGCGGTTCGGGCAGGAGAAAGCGTATTCTGGTATTTCTCCTGCGGACGGTGCAGAGAATTCGGCAGGGGATTGGCATAACTGGAACAGCCGCTGCTGAGGGCGCGGCCTGGGGAATAGAATGAATCAGGAAATTTATCTGGACTATGCGGCGACGCAGCCAATGGCGGCAGAGGCCATGGCAGCGATGGAACAGGCGATGGAGGATGTATATGGCAATGCCAGCGCCGTCTACCGCACGGCGGCGAGGGCGAAGCAGCTTCTGGAGCAGTCGAGAGAGATCATTGCTGAGACGATCGGCGCCTCTCCGGAGGAGATTTTTTTCACGTCCGGAGGGACGGAGAGTGATAACTGGGCGCTGAACGCGGCGGCGGACCGCGCAGCGGGACAGGATGGATCAGATGAGATCCGGTTCCGGACGGGTGCGCAGATTAGGCCGCAGATTATCACCACACCGATTGAGCATCACGCGATTCTGCATACGCTTTCCTATCTGCAGAGCAGCGGGCGGGCGGAGGCCATGTTCGCGGATGTGGATGAGGCTGGCCGCGTCAATCAAGAAGCGGTCTGTAGCAGGATCACGCCACAGACCGCGCTTGTCTCGGTGATGATGGCAAACAACGAGATCGGCACGATCGAACCGATCCGTGAGATTGCGCGGCGCGTCCATGATGCGGAAGAGAGACAGATTTTGTTTCACACGGATGCCGTTCAGGCCTATGGAAAAATCCCGATCGATGTGCGGCGGGACGGGATTGATCTGATGAGTGCGAGCGCCCACAAAATCGGCGGACCCAAGGGCATCGGCTTTCTGTATATCCGTCGGGGAATCCGGTTCGGCGCATTTCTGCACGGCGGCATGCAGGAGCGGGGAAGGCGGGCAGGGACGGAGAATGTCCCGGCAGCGGCGGGCTTTGCGGCGGCCGCGAAGGCGGCAGTCCGGCACATGGAGGAGGAAGAGCGGCGGGAGCGCGCGCTGCAGCAGATCTTCCTGGAGGAGCTTCGACGCGGCATGCCGGATCTGATTTTGAATGGTCCGCCCATCGGATCTGAGCGGCTCGCGAACAATATCAATGTATCCATTCCCGGGATCAACGCGGATTCCGCTCTCATTGCGCTTGATCTCGAGGGTATCGCGGCGTCTGCGGGTTCGGCGTGCACGACGGGCGCCGTGCAGCCTTCTCACGTGCTCACAGCGATCGGCGCGGACAGGGCGCGGGCAAAATCCGCGCTGCGCTTCACGATCGGGCCGGCGACGACGGAGGAAGAGCTGCGCCACGCGGCACAGGTTCTGACAGCGTACCGGGAGCGGATGAGAAGTCTCGAGGATGAGGCGGAATAGTCCGGCGACGCAGCGCCAGGGAGTCTCACGCAGATTTCGGATCGCGCCGATGGCCGGCGCGATGGCGGAATAGTCCGTGAATGAGTTGGCAGGAGCCACACAGGTTCTGGGCGCGGCAATGGCCGGTGCGGCAGCAGAATCGTTCAGCAGTGTTATCAGGAGGTATCAGGATGGGAGAAGTAAATCACAGCGCCAGGATCCCGGCGGAGGATGAGGGCCGGAGGGTCCGCATTCTCAGATATGCCGCGGTGCTGAGTTATTTTGTCGGATACTTTTATTTGAGATATTGCATCGGCGGGAGGTCAGTGTTTGCGGGCCCGGTGTTTGCTTTCACACTGATTTTCATCGCCGGGGTGGAGGCTCTTTCGGTCCTGTTGGGACACGGTCCGGCTGCGATGCGGGCGCGCGGCTGCTCCCTCTTCGACGCCTGGTTCTGCGCTGCCTGCGCTGTGGCTCAGGCAGCGGCGATTCTGGTCTGGGGACTTCATGCGGAGCCATTGATCGGCGCGCAGATATTTTTCTGGCATTTCACGCTCATTTATTACGTCTATGCAAGGACCGGAATGCTGGCGGCGGGGCGCACGGGCGTACTGTTCCCGCTGGATGCGGCAGTGAGTATGTTCTGGCTGCCATGGGCCAATCTTTTTCTGCGGGTGAAGTCGCTCTTTGTGCGGCGCGGACGGGCGGACCGTACGGAGAAGGGCAGTGCGGAGAATAGCAGTGCAGAGAAGGGCATTGAGGAGAATAGCATTGCGAAGAGTAGCATTGCGGAGAAGAGCAGCGAAGGGGAGATGAAAGCGCCGGACAATGCGGAAAATGCGACGCGAAACCGGGCGCAGACCGCAGTGATTGCTGGCGTCACGATTACCGCCGCGGTTGTTGTAAGTCTCTTTGCCATTGTACAGCTTGCCGGGGTGACGGAGTCATTCGCGGGCCTTGGAAAGCATATTCTGGATGCATTTTCCGGCTTGTTCCGCGCGGACTTCTGGCACTGGCTCGGCACGGAGTTTCTGCCGTGGTTCCTGCTGTCCATTCCGGTCAGCGCCTGGCTGTTTGGGCTGTGTGCGGGCGGCCTGCTGCGCAGAGAGGCTCCGGTCACATATCGGAAGTTCAGTGATTCGACGCGCGGTGCGCATATTTTCCCGGCCTACTCTGCCTATCTTGTCATCGGCGCACTGCTGGCTGTCTATACGATCTTTTTTCTGGTCTCCGTGCGGGAGCTGGCGGGCCTGCTGCATATTCATCAGGCGGCAGGAGCGATCGCGGCACAGGCCGGAGACGGCGCAGCCGGGCAGCAGGCGGCGGGAGGCGCAGCCATCTCCGCGGCAGAAGCAAGTAATCTTGCGGTGAACGGATTCTGGCAGCTTGTTCGCATCGTCGTGCTGAATTTTGCCGTGCTCGGCGGATTTGCCCTGCTGTCAGATGTTCCGCTGTGGGAGCGGAGAAGTACGCGGATTCTCACGACGGTGCTGTTTCTCTATGCCACGGTGTTTGCGATGATTGCGGGCTGGAAGCTCTACATGATTTACATCGGGATTTTCGGTGCGACACCGCGGCGGATTCTCTCCGGATGGGTGTTGGCGGTGCTGCTTCTGTGGTGCGTCCTCGTTCTCATCCGCCTCTACCGGCGGATTCCGGCGGTGCGCATCGGGATTCTTTCCGCTGCGGCGAGCTTTTCTGTGCTGATGCTGTGCAATATCGAGAAAATCACCGGGATTCCGGGAGGATGGTAATTCGTTTCATTCCGACTCCGGCTGGTAGACGGGAAGCGTCTGGTCCATGGTGTAGTCCGCGGTGTTTACTACCTGCTCGGCGAGAATCTGGTAATAGTGGCCGCGCACCGGGGAGGCAGACGGTGTGACGGAGACCTGAAGCGTCTGATGATCATTCATTTCAAAATTTTTCCGGATTGGTTCCGCGCTGCCCTGTTTCTCAAAGGAGTCTGAAAAAGAGCCATCCTGTGCTGCCTTCTCGATCTGGGCGTCCAGGTCCGCGAGCCAGAGCTGTTCCTGGTTTCTCGTATTGTAGTATTCCGTGACAGAATCCACATATCGGGAAGAGAGCGTATCATCATTCTTCGCACTGGACAGGGCAAGGGCGGCAAAACTGATCAGAATAAGAACCACGAACAGCAGCGGAAGGAAGGAGAGACCTGCCCTCGGCTGGAGGATGGGAAGCATCTCGGAATCGCTGTTGTTTGATTTGGAGCCGCGGCCTGTAGAGCCGTCCAGGCCGCCTGCTGCGTGGTCGGCTGCGTCTGCGCCACCTATTGCGAGGCCTGCTGCGCCGTCTGTGCAGCCCATCGCGTGGCCGGCTGTGAGGTCGGCTGTGCCGCGGATTGTGCCGTTTGTTGTGTTGCCTGCGGTGTTGTATAGGAAATGTGTCATGGCGATACCTCCGTCCGGGCGGCCTGGTACTGTGTGACGGTCTGCGTCAGGAGCTCGCCGCCATTCACATCAGAAATGGTGACAGCAGCACTGCCAAGCCGCGGGTTCTCCTTGTCTGACTGAAACCGGATCACAACAAGAAAGGAAGCGTTGTCGGAGGAAACGGTGGTGTTCCAGTCCTTGTCAAAATAAAACGTCAGTGTTTCTCCGGAGATCTCGTCCCTGGCGGAGTCACCGTCGGTGCCCTGCGCGGACGAGGGTGTCTGCTGGGCGGTCTGGTCACTAGCAGAGTCATCGTGGGTGGTCTGTGCGGATGAAGGTGTCTCCGGTGCGGTATGGTCAGACTGTGAAGAACTCCTGGCAGAGGAAGCGGCTTCCGGGCTGTTCCAGACCTTGTCCAGCAGTGCTGCTGTCTGCTCTGGATCGCCGTCCGCCGCAATATATGCATCTGCCGCGGTCTGAAGCATAGTAGCTGCTTGGAAGCGGTTTCTGGCCCGCGTGCTGAGTTTTTCTGCGGCAGCAAATATCTGGACGACCGCGGCCGCAGATGCCGCAAAGAGAAAGATCGAAATCATGAGTTCAATGAGAAGGAGCGGCGCGCGGTTCTGTCTGTGTGTCATGGCGTATCTCCTTCTTCTGAAACGGCATTTTCCGGTTCGGTGCTGCGCAGGTACGACAGGGTAAAGGTTTCGGTGTCGCCATACCGGGTGACAGCCCGGACCAGCAGGATGCCATATTGTCCCGAGCCGGATGCAGAGAGCCGGGAAGAGACACCGCTGCTGCCTGATGCACTGGCCTGTGTGGAGGCGACGCTTGTGTCCGATGCACTGCTCTGCACAGAGGATCTGTCCTGTGTGTCTGCGTCACTTTCTTCCAGAATCGTGAAGGAGAGGGAGATGAGCGGCATGATTTCGGTTCCGGCGCTCAGAGAGACGGCGTCTCCGTCCTCGGGATACAGGAGTTCGCGCAGTTCGCCGTCCATGCAGTAGAGGAGAGTGTCATATTTTGCCCCATTCACCTCCTCAGAGAGGGAGAGCACGGGAACGCCGTCACGGGTCTCGACGGAGAGGCCGCCGACATGGTTTAGCTGACGTATTTTCTGCGTCAGGTAGGCGCAGACGAGGCGGGAATCCTGCGTGCGATCTGTACGGTCCAGAATGCGGCGGTACACACTGCTTCCAAGGACAGCGATCAGCATCGCACTCAGCGCAAAGAGAAGCAGGAGCAGCAGGAGACAGAATAAATCCACGGGATGCCGCCTGATATTTTTCATCACCGGGTTCCTCCCTTCTCCAGAATTGTCACGTCCGGCCGGATGTTTCCGGCCACAGGCTGGTATTCCACGACGAAAGAGCTTTCATCATAGGTAAGGCCATAGTGCTCCTTCAGGTATTCGAGGTCCGGAGGATAGAAGCCTTCCAGCGCATAGCAGGTGCTGATGTCCCGCTCCAGGGCATCATAGAGTGCCTGTTTCCCGCGCCGCAGGTCTGCACGGTCCCCGGAGCGGAAAGCAGCCGCGGAGGCGGGCAGGAGCAGGCAGGCGAGGAGAAGGCTCAGAAGAAGGAGCGGCGGCCGGTGTTGATTTTGCTGAAAAGGTCCGGGTATAAACCGGTTCATACGTTTCATAAATTCACACAATTCCTGCACCGCATGTCAGACGGTGGATCAGCGTGACAGTGACGCACCGGGACAACCGCCCTGGTGCGGGGAACATGGTAGCGTGGCCATCACAGCATGACAGTTTTCTGACCCGCCGCCCTGGCGCGGGGAACATGGTAGCGCGGCGGCTACAACAGAGTGACAAGCAAATATATGTATATGGTTCGCGATAGCCATATCACATAGCGGACAGTACTCCCATCAGCGGAAGAAGCATCGACAGCAGGACGAGGCCGACGACCACGGAGAGGATGATGACAAGCGTCGGTTCCGCCACGGACACCGCTTCTTCCATCCGCGCAGCTGCCGCGGACCGGCTGCGCGCTGCCGTTTGTTCAAGCACGGTGTCGAGTCTGCCGGACTGTTCTCCGGCCTTCATGAGGGCAATGTCAAAATCCGGAAACAGCCCGGATTCTCCCAGCGCGTCCGCAAGAGAGGCGCCATGTCTTATTTTGTCCGGGCAGGAGAGCAGAAGACGACGTGTCTCCGGGTCCGGCGCGGTGTCTGCCGAAAGAGAAAGCGCTGTGAAGGTGTCGAGGCCGCAGTGAAGGGTGAGCGCGAGACTGTCCGCGGCGCCCGCGGCACCGTATGCAAGAATCCATCGGCGTGTGGGAGAATGTCGGGTGCAGAACCGGAGAAAACGCTGCCCGGCCCTCCGACTGTAAAAGAGGATGAGGATCAGCACAGCGGCGGCGGCAAACACGGCCGACAGGCACAGCGAAACGCCGATGAGCAGATGACCGCCGCGCATCAGTGTGTCCGCGGCGCCGGAAGTCTGTCCCAGACCCGCGTAGACGCGCTGGAGCACCGGAAGCATCCGGACACTCAGAACAACCACGATGAGAAAGAGCAGCAAAATCATGATGACAGGATACAGCAGTGCATTTCGGAGACTGCGGCGCCGGCTGTCCCGCTGCTGATAGTAAGCGCCGAGCCTTGCCATCAGGGTATCTGTTTCACCGGTGAGTTCGCCGATTTCCAGAATTTTCAGGGCGTAGTCAGGGAAGACGCCTGTTTGGGCAAATGAGACATGAAGCGTCTGCCCACTCATCAGGCTGTCCCTGATGCCGGACAGGAGATCTCGGCTTCGCGTATCTCGTGTCTCCTGAAGCAGCAGGCTGACAGCGGACAGCGGGGAGATGCCTGCCTGCAGGAGCATTGCCATCGGCTGCAGAAGAGATGCGAGCTGCACATCTGAGAGCTTCAGAGGTCTGTGATCTGTTTTTACACTTTCTGGCTTTATTTTTGTTTTCATTTTCATATCCTATGCCGTGGTTTTGCGGCATCTGCGGGAGCAGCCTGCATGAGCTGTCTTCCGGATCGTGACTATGGTGCTGCGTTCTGCAGACTTGCGCGGCTGCCTGCGCCGCAGGCGTGTGACTATTACTCAATAGGTGTATTTTGTCTGATAGTTCGAGCTGTCGCCCAAGAATTTTCTCAGTTTCTTTTCAGCAGAATTGGCGGCGAAGGTGGGATCCATGATGGTCCAGTCCCTGCCGTCAAACCGGATCATGCCGTTGATCCAGCCGATGTTGTCAATGTACACAGACAGCCAGGCGTGGTACACGGTGCCGGCGTAGCCGACCTCGAGCTGTGTCGGGATGCGCTGGGAACGGAGCATGGCGCAGAGGAGAGAGGCATAATCGAGGCAGATTCCGCGCTTTGTCCGGAGCACCTCGTCGGGATCGGGGATATAACCGGATTCCACGTTCTCGGCCTCCTCTGTATCGTAGGTGATGTTGGCCGTCACATAATTATACAGGATCGAGACGGCGTCGAGATCATCATCGGCCTGCTTCACCAGGCGGGATGCAAGAGCCACGCAGGAAGAATTTTGCGTGAACCAGACATACTGGTTGGGGTAGAGGAACGGAAGAAAGGCGTCGTCCATGTTGAATTCAAAATCGGCCGCGCAGCTGGTGGCGTAGACATCGCCCTGAATGCTGGTATACACCGCGGCCTTGTATGCGCCGTTTCCGGCGGTGAGGGGGAAGATATTGCTGTCCCGCCTGCCGCTCGTCAGGACATAGGTATAGACGACGTCATCCGGGCTGGTGATCCGGAGCCTGATTTTTTCTGCCGATCCGGTGTAGTCTGCCCGGATGTACCCGCTGTCTGCTCCCGAGAGGTCGATCGAGGCACCGTTCCCGGAAATGATTTTACCGCCGGAGGCGTCCGGAACAAGACAGACCGGCGTATTATCCCGGGTGCCGGCAGCGGCGTCCGGATCGGCGGTCATGGAATCGTCCCTCCCGCCGCATCCGGGGAGCAGGAACAGAACCGAAGCCAGAAGAAAGGGGAGAAGACGGAGCGCGCGGCGGTGCAGCATTCTGGCATGATTCTTTCCTGACATCGCCTGATTATCTCCTTTCTCCCTGTATTTTCCAGTCTTGTTATTCCGTGAATCATGGCGCGGACAATAAAACCATGCTTGCTGCACAATGCTTACTGCATATTGCTAACTACGCAGCATGCGGCAGCAGTTTCGCGCTGTCTATTAGAATACATCCCCTGCAGCCTGCCGGTCAAAAGAAACGGGCGGAGGGCGGAATTGTCCCTAACGAGTTTAGCTTGTTTGGGACAAAAATTGTCCCAAACAAGCTAAACTCGTTAGGGACAAAAGTAGTGGTTGACAAAGGGAGGGCGGTGCTGTACCATACACTTTGGAAAACGCTTTCCTACAGATTTTACAGCATTGGTATCGGTACCGGAAAAAGTGCGGACCGGAGGGCAGAAGGGAGATGCCGCTTTCCCCAGGGAGGTATTTTCATGACATCGATCCGCGATGTTGCCAGGGAAGCCGGAGTTGCTATTTCGACGGTTTCGAAGGTGCTCAATCATTATCCGAATGTCTCTCCGGAGACGAGGAACCGGGTGGAGGAGGCGGTGCGGAAGCTGCAGTTTGTTCCGAATGCCGCGGCCGCGACGCTGTCCTCGAAGGTGCCGGCGCGCATCTGTCTGGTGATTAATTCCGCGCCGTCGAGCCGGCTGAACGATGAAATCAGCATGCAGTATCTCTCCGGTGCGATCAACTGTGCGAGGAAGCTTGGTCTGGATGTCACGATCGCTTTTTCTTATTCGATGGAGGAGCGGTCGGTGGAGGCGTCGATTCAGTATCTGCGGACGCAGAATGTCGGCGGGCTGGTGGTCTGTACATTGGACAAGACGCAGACGAGGCTGATTGAGCTGATCAATAGCGGGGAGTTCTGTACTGTCGTGATCGACGCGCCGTTCCTTGCCCAGCGGACGTCCAACATCAGTATTGATAATGAATCAGCGCAGTACGAGGTGGCGGGACGGATGCTGGAGGAAAATCACTGCAGCCGGGTGCTGTATCTGGCTGGGGACGACAACGGTTATGTCTCGGCGGCGCGGCTCGACGGGATGAAGCGTCTCGCCCGGGAGAAGAAGCTGACGCTGATGGTGCGGAACGGGCATTTCTCCGAGCGCAGGGCGCAGGAGATCACCCGCAAGTACGGAGCGCAGTACGACGCGGTGGTGTGCGCTTCGGATATGATGGCGCTCGGCGCGATGCGGGAGCTAAGCCGGATGGATATTTTCCGCCCGGTCTGCGGGTTCGACGGGCTGAAGATCATGGGCTACGCGGGAAAGCAGATGTACACAGTCCGGCAGAGTTTTGACGCGATCGCCGCGGAGAGTATCCTGGAGGTGCAGCGTCTGATGGCGGGGGAGAGCGGCAAGAAAATTGTCATGCCGTACAAGATCGTCCGGATGACGTATGACGATGTCATAGACTGATCGGTGTCAGAAAAGGTGTTTGGTCGTTTGTCACGGCAAAAGTTGTGTAAGCACAAATGCATTGCATCAAATGATTCAATCATACATGTGATTCTTTGATGCATGTAACTGAAGATGGAAACGACACTGAAAACTATAGGTGGAAACGACAATAACAGTCAACAATAGTCAATAACGGTGCAGGTATAAAGGGAAAGTAATTGCAAATGCAAACGGGAGGCAGCGCCTCTCCGGCAAAAGCAGGAGGAAAGATAGATGATGGGACAAAATACAACCAACATGAAGCGGGATGTTCTGGTGCTCAATCTGGAACAGCAGTTCACGGACATTGTCGCGGAGCGCTACGGCAAGTCGATTGCCGAATGCAGCAACGAGGAGATCTACTACTCCCTTCTGATGCTGACAAAGCGGCTGCTCAATGTCACGGAGCGGAATACCGGGGAGAAGAAGGTTTACTACATTTCCGCGGAATTTCTGATTGGAAAACTGCTCTCGAATAATCTGATCAATCTTCGCATCTACGACCGGGTGAAGGAAATCCTGGAGAAGAATGGCAAGAGCCTCGCTGCGGTCGAGGAGGTGGAGCCTGAGCCGAGCCTTGGCAACGGCGGTCTCGGCAGACTGGCTGCGTGCTTCATTGATTCCATCGCGACGCTCGGCCTTCCGGGCGAGGGCATCGGCCTTAACTACCATTACGGTCTGTTCCGGCAGGTGTTCCGCGACAATCTGCAGGTCGCGGAAAAGGATCCCTGGATTCAGAAGGAGTCCTGGGAGGATGCGACCGATGTCTCGTTCGACGTGTATTTTGGCAAGCGCAAGGTGACGAGCCGGCTGTATGACATCGACGTGGTCGGGTACGACAACGGCGTCAACAAGCTGCGTCTGTTCGACGTGGAGACAGTCGACGACTCGCTGGTGAAGGAGGGAATCACCTTCGATCAGGACGAGATCGAGAAGAATCTGACTCTGTTCCTGTACCCGGACGACTCCACGGAGAAGGGCCGTCTGCTCCGTATTTATCAGCAGTATTTCATGGTCAGCAACGCGGCGCAGCTGATTCTGCGCGAGATGAAGGCGCGTCAGTATGACCTGCGCCATCTGTACGATCATGCGGTGATTCAGATCAATGACACCCACCCGACGATGGTGATCCCGGAACTGATCCGCATTCTGGTCGAGGACAAGGCGTTCACGATGGACGAGGCCATCGATGTGGTCAGCAAAACCTGCGCCTACACGAACCACACGATTCTGGCCGAGGCGCTCGAGACCTGGCCTATGGAGTATCTCGAGAAGGTCGTCCCGCAGCTCGTTCCCTACATTAAGGAGCTTGACCGCAGAGTCCGCGCAAAATACGACGATGAGTCGGTCTATATCATCGACAGGGACAACCGCGTGCACATGGCGCACATCGATATCCACTACGGCTTCTCCGTGAACGGTGTCGCGGCGATTCACACGCAGATTCTGGAGCAGACCGAGCTCCACAACTTCTACAAGATCTATCCGGAGAAGTTCAACAACAAGACGAACGGGATCACCTTCCGCCGTTGGCTGCTGTCCTGCAACCATGAGCTCGCGGACTTCCTTTCCGAGAAAATCGGCGATTCCTACAAGAAGGATGCGACGAATCTAGAGAAGCTGCTTGAGTATCGCGAGGACGACGATGTTCTCCATCGGCTTGACGAGATCAAGCAGGTTCACAAGAACAATCTCGCGGCGTATATCGCGGAGCATGAGGGTGTCCAGCTTGCGGAGAACGGCATCTTCGATATCCAGGTCAAGCGCCTGCATGAGTACAAGAGACAGCAGATGAACGCGTTGTATATCATCCACAAGTATCTGGAGATCAAGCGCGGCAAGAAGCCAGTCCGTCCGCTGAACTTCATCTTCGGCGCAAAGGCAGCACCTGCCTATATCATCGCGCAGGATATCATCCACGTGATCAAGTGCCTGCAGGAGATCATCAACCAGGATCCGGATGTGAACCCGTACATGCACGTGGTGATGGTGACGAACTACAATGTCTCCTATGCGGAGAAGCTCATCCCGGCCTGCGATGTCAGCGAGCAAATCTCGCTTGCATCGAAGGAGGCGTCCGGCACGTCCAACATGAAGTTCATGCTGAACGGCGCGGTGACGCTCGGCACCTCCGACGGCGCGAATGTCGAAATTCACGAGCTGGTGGGCGATGAGAATATCTACATGTTCGGCATCGATGCGGATACGGTCATCGGTCATTACAAGAATCACGACTATGTGTCGAAGGAGTATTACGACAGGAGTCCTGTCATCAAGGAGGCCGTCGATTTCCTTGTCGGACCGCAGATGATGGCCGTCGGCCACAGGGAAAATCTGGAGCGCCTGTATCATGACATTCTGAACAAGGACTGGTTCATGGCGCTGATCGACCTCGAGGATTACATCCGGGTCAAGGACAAGATGTTCGCGGACTTCGAGGACCGCAGACACTGGGAGCAGATGAGCCTTGTCAATATCGCGAAGGCAGGCTATTTCAGCAGCGACCGCACGATCGAGCAGTACAACAAGGACATCTGGCATCTGGATATCAGCCCGGCACCGGTGGTGAAGGGATGAAAGTGGCTATGACGTGCCGCTTTCAAATGAACCTTGGTGCCGGCGGCACCAAGGTCTCGATCCGGGAGAAGGCGTGTACAGCTGTATTAGCCGGATTTTTGGGATGATAAAATGATTATAAAGACTTCCGGAAGCGCGTGGTGTTTCCGGAAGTTTTTGTGTACTATAAGAGCAGGTTTTTACGAAAATGGAAGGGCTGCAATGGGAGGACTGCGCCATGTGCGGTGATTTTGCCATGACTTGCGCCTGATTGCAGCTGCGTCGCAGAGCCTGGCTGCGGATAGGGGGAAAGGAAGGGTGACATGGATATTGAGAAACTGATTTCTGAGATGACGCTGGAGGAGAAGGCAAGCCTTCTCTCAGGCGAGGATTTCTGGCACACCAAGGCGGTGGAACGCCTGGGCATTCCGGCGGTGATGGTGAGCGACGGCCCTCACGGGCTGCGCAAGCAGGACCAGACGCAGGATAATCTCGGCGTGAACGACAGCATCAAGGCTGTCTGCTTTCCGCCTGCCTGTGCAACCGCCTGCTCCTTTGACAAGGATCTGATGGAGAAGGTGGGCGAGGCAATCGCGGACTCGGCGCAGCACGAGAAGCTGGCTGTCGATCTGGGGCCGGCAGTGAACATCAAGCGCTCTCCGCTGTGCGGACGGAATTTTGAGTATCAGTCCGAGGATCCGTATCTGGCCGGCAAGATGGCCGCTGCAGAGGTGCGCGGTCTGCAGTCAAAGAATGTCGGCGCCTCCGTCAAGCATTTTGCCGCGAATGATCAGGAGACAAGACGGATGACCTGTGATTCACAGGTGGATGAGCGGACGCTGCGCGAGATTTATCTGCGCGCATTCGAGATTATTGTCAAAGAGTCGCAGCCCTATACGGTGATGTGCTCCTACAACAAGCTGAACGGGACGCAGGTTTCGGAAAACCGCTGGCTGCTGAACGATGTGCTCCGCGGTGAATGGGGCTTTCAGGGCCTTGTCGTCAGTGACTGGGGCGCTGTCCGCGACCGCGCGAAGGGCGTGCACGCCGGGCTTGACCTGGAGATGCCGGGCAGCAATGGACAGAACGATGCCGCGATTGTGGAAGCGGTGCGGGACGGCCGTCTCGATGAGAAAGAAGTGGATGAGAGCGTGCGGCGTGTGCTCCGTCTTGTCGATCACTACGAGAGCACAAAGAAGCCGGAGACGCCCTGGGATATGGAGGCACAGCACCGCATGTCCGGCGACGTCGAGGCGGAGAGCGCAGTTCTGCTGAAGAATGAATATATGAAGGACCCGGAGAAGAGCGCGGAGGCGCAGGAGCCGGATCCGCTGTTTGATATCACGGGCGGAAACGTCGGCGGAAGCCCGGCCTTCAACCGGCCGATTCTGCCGCTCCGCAGGGAAACAAAGGTGGCCTTCCTCGGCGAGTTTGCCGAAAAGCCGCGCTATCAGGGAGGCGGAAGCTCGCATATCAACAGCTTCCGCGTGGAGTCCGCGCTTGAGGCGGCAAAGGCGGACGGACTGACCGTGAGCTATGCCCGCGGCTATGACGCGTCAAAGGAAGAGACGGACGAGGAGCTGCTCGGCGAGGCGCTCGCCGCGGCGATGGACTGCGATGTGGCAGTGCTTTTTGTCGGACTTCCGGAATCTTTCGAATCCGAGGGATACGACCGGACTTCGATGCGGATGCCGGAGAACCAGGTTTCTCTGATCAGAACGGTTTCCTCCGTCTGCCAGAACTGTGTCGTGGTGCTTCATCACGGCGCGCCGGTCGAGATGGACTGGGCTGACGATGCGAATGTCCGCGGCATTCTCGATATGTATCTTGGAGGACAGGCAGTCGGACGTGCGACGGTGGATCTGCTGTACGGCGTGAAGAATCCGAGCGGGCATCTCGCGGAATCCATTCCGCTGCGCCTCGAGGACAACCCGTCCTATCTCTGGTTCCCGGGAGATCACGACCGCACCGAGTACCGGGAGGGCGTCTTCGTCGGTTACCGCTATTATGACAAGAAGAATATGCCGGTCCGCTATCCGTTCGGATACGGACTCAGCTATTCAAAATTCAGCTTCGGCGGGATGACGGCGGCAGTGAACGGAGAGGTGATCGCCGATACTACCGCGGCAGAGAAGAATCCGGACGAGGCTGTTCCGCAGGTCAACATCGATCATGGGGTTCTGACGATCTCGGTGAAGGCACAGAATGACGGCGCGAGAAAGGGCAAGCAGGTCGTGCAGCTCTATGTGGGCGAGAAGAATCCGAAGACGATCCGTCCGGTCCGCGAGCTCAAGGGCTTTGCCAAGGTTGAGCTGGACGGCTTCATGACCAGAACCGTCACGTTCACGCTGGACAAGACCTCCTTCGCCTACTGGAATACGGAGATCCACGACTGGTATGTGGAGCCGGGCGATTATGTCATCGGCATCGGCGACAGCTCCCGCAATATCACGAAGGAACTCACGCTCCACGTCACCTCGGACGCAAAGCTTCCGAAGGTGTGGGACGACAATGCGACGTTCGGGGATCTGCTCGCGGATGAGGATGCGAAGAAGGTCATCGAACCGCTGCTCGCGGAGTACCAGAAGAATAATCAGGACACCGGCGCCGGTGCGGAGGAAGGCTCCGCCGCGGCAGATGCGATCAGCGCCCAGATGGTGGAGAGTATGATGAAGGATATGCCGCTCCGCCAGCTCGTCAGTTTTGGCGGAGGTGCCATCACCAGGGAACAGATTGCCGGCCTCATCGCGCAGCTAAACAAAAAGTGATACACTGAATGCCTGGATGCCGGGAGCGGCGGAGTAGTCTGCTCGGCGCCCAGGCCATTTTTTCAGGAGGATAAGTCGATGTCGACAAATGCACAGAAAGCGCTCGAACTGCATGCCCAGTGGAAGGGCAAAATCAGCACAGAACCGAAGTGTCAGCTGAAGTCCCGGGAGGATCTAGCCCTCGCGTACACACCGGGTGTCGCCGAGCCCTGCAAGGAGATTCACGCGGACAAGACAAAGGCGTACACCTATACGCTCAAGCAGAATACGATTGCGGTCGTCTCCGACGGATCGGCAGTGCTCGGTCTCGGCAATATCGGTCCGGAGGCCGCAATGCCGGTGATGGAGGGAAAATGCGCGCTGTTCAAGGCGTTCGGCGGTGTCAATGCATTTCCGATCTGTCTCGCCACCCAGGATGTGGATGAGATTGTCAGGGCCGTCCAGCTGCTCGAGCCCACGTTCGGCGGAATCAATCTGGAGGATATCAGCGCGCCCAGATGCTTTGAGATCGAGAGAAGACTGAAGGAGACGATGCACATTCCGGTCTTCCATGACGACCAGCATGGCACGGCGGTGATTGTTCTGGCCGGAGTGATCAATGCGCTCAAAATTGTCGGCAAGAAGAAGGAGGACTGCCGCGTGGTGGTCAACGGATCCGGTGCGGCCGGCATCGCCATCGCAAAGCTCCTGCTGCGCTACGGATTCCGTCATCTGCTGCTGTGTGACTCCAAGGGGATTGTCTCGAGTCATTCCGAGCGGCTCAACTGGATCAAGAAGGAAATGCTCGAGGTCACCAATGAGGACGATATCTCCGGCACGCTGGCGGATGCCCTGAAGGGCGCCGACATCTTCATCGGCGTCTCCGCTCCGGGCGTGGTGACGCAGGATATGGTGCGCAGCATGAACCGGGACGCGATTCTCTTCGCCATGGCAAACCCTGTTCCGGAGATCATGCCGGATGAGGCAAAATCGGCGGGTGCGCGCATTGTGGGAACTGGCCGCTCCGATTTCCCGAATCAGGTGAACAATGTCCTGATCTTCCCCGGTATTTTCCGCGGCGCCCTGGAGGGACATGCGGCACAGATCACGGAGGAGATGAAGCTGGCGGCGGCGACGGCACTGGCCGGACTGGTCAGCGACGAGGAACTGTGCGAGGATTATATTTTGCCGGATGCCTTTGATCCGAGGGTGGCGGATGTCGTATCCGCGGCGGTGAAGGATCATATCACAGAGACTGTGTTCTGAGATGCACCGGGCAGTAACGATCTGCGTACGGAGGGACATCGTGCGGG
>Ga0256406_1002321_pt1 | contig 27265 bp, 25 predicted proteins | sample RumenRJG_03DNA_FD_185986 | JGI IMG/M metagenome (GOLD analysis project Ga0256406, IMG submission 185986) | Bovine rumen microbial communities from Lethbridge, Alberta, Canada - RJG_03 | ecosystem: Host-associated > Mammals > Digestive system > Stomach > Rumen | place: Canada: Alberta | collected...
TGTGGACTTCCATCCCATCCACTCCGTGCATTTCTCAAACGCATTCTCGTATGTTGATGCACAACAGATGCATGCGGCGCCAGGTACCAAGTATCTGCCTTTTACGCCTGCTCCAAAATGGTCGTCGGAGTTGAAGTGGGAACTGTCGCACCATTCACACCCAACGATTGCCCATCATCATACAACGGATGCGGCTCATCGTTCGCTCCTCAACAATCTTTATGTAGCAGCCGGACTAGACTGTTTCCTGAAGCAGTCGCACATCTATGGTGCCGATGATACTGAGACGGAGACGCCAGGCTATGCCTTGCTCTCGCTCTCGGCAGGTACAGACCTTCAGTTGCATGGAAAGAAGGTGGCTGAATTCTATTTTACAGCCGATAACCTGTTGGACAAAGCCTATCAGAACCACCTGAGTCGCTTGAAGTATGCCGATGAGAACGCGGTTACAGGTCGTCGTGGCGTATATAACATGGGGCGCAATATCACATTCAAGGTGGTGATACCTATCACGCTGTAATACCTACTTTTGATTAATCTGCTTTTGCAGGTCTTTATAAGTGCGCAATGCTTAAAACACTCGTTTTTAGGTATTGCGTACTTTCATATTTCGCCGTAACTTTGCACCCAGAAAATAACAAGCAATATGACGATGAGAACGGCAACTATTCCTACGGAAATTAAAGTACTGATGAACCACATCTACGAACTGCAGAAGGGCGTGCGCCAGATGGTGCTGTTTACCTGCGATAAAAGATATGGTGATCAGACCATAGAGCGACTGGAGAGTCAGGGCATCCCTTATGTGCTTCAGCCTGCCGGTCAGAAAAACCTCAACGTGTACTTCGGACGTCGCGAGTGCCTGGAGGCTATCCGACTCATCGTCACCCGTCCGCTTAACCAACTGACACCTGAGGAGGATTTCATCCTTGGCACGATGTTGGGCTACGACCTTTGCGCCCAATGCGAGCGCTACTGCAAACGCAAGAACGGATGCAAGGGAGATTGCGACGGCAAGTGTATCAAGAAAAATTAGCCATATAAATTGAATGAAAAAATGAATGCAACTATTGTAATCTATGGTTCCTCCACAGGAACATGCGAGGCTATCGCCGAGAAGATTGCCTCGAAACTGGGCTGCGAGGCTCTGAATGTACAGGACCTGACGGCCGATATCGTCAATGCCAACCAGAACCTGATTCTTGGTACTTCTACGTGGGGTGCCGGCGAACTGCAGGACGACTGGTACGACGGTCTGAACACGCTTAAGGCATGTGACCTGAGCGGCAAGACTATCGCCCTCTTCGGCTGTGGCGACTGCTCATGCTATAGCGACACCTTCGTGGGTGGTATCGGTGAACTCTACAACGGTATCAAGGGCAGCGGCGCCAAGTTCATTGGTAGCGTAGAGACCGACGGCTATACCTTCGACGACTCAGAGGCCGTGATTGACGGTAAGTTTATTGGTCTGCCTCTCGATGATGTCAACGAGGACGATAAGACCGATGTGCGTATCGACGCCTGGATAGCAGCCATCAGTCCAGAACTTTAAAAAACTGGTATTTTTTATTCATAAATAGTATTTGTTTAGTATGAAAAATGGTGACTGATCGTGATGACCGGTCACCATTTCTATGCTGATTTTAGAAAACTCAAAAACAAAAAACGAGGCGAGCATCACTGCTGGCCTCGAATACTAAGTTAATCAACCATAAACCTTAACCATTAAAAATCAATTGCAAAGATACATAATCTTGTTGATATCTCCAAGGATTTTATCATTTTTTTTCAAAAACTTTCTTTGCTTATTGATTTGTCTCATTCTTTTTTCTATTTGTAAATTTCCTCTATTGCCTTGCGAATCTTCTCTTTACGCTCGTCGGCGGCATAGCCGATGGGGATTAAGACGGCAGGCTCCTCGTTGTCGGCAAAGGTAAAAAACTCCTTGCATTTCTCTGCGTTGAAGTTGCACACCCAGCAGGTGGCAAGGCCCTGTTCCGTAGCAGCCAGACACAGATGCTCCACGGCAATGGCTATGTCGATGTCGCCATGATGCTTGCCGTCCTTGCGCACCCATTCCTGATCGTGCAGAATGCTGCAGATGATATACATCGGTGCCGAATTGAACCAGTCGCGGTTATAGCACTCGCGCAGTTTTGCCTTCTCGGCCTCGTCCTTCACTACGCGGAACATCCACGGCTGCTTGTTGACGGCCGATGGTGCCAGGCGGACGCACTCCATCACGTAGTCCAGCTTTTCCTGTTCCACACTCTTCTCCTGATAGCTTCTGCAGCTATACCTCTGTTTTACTAAATCTAAAAAAGTCATAGCAGTTCAATATTTTACCTTTTGGCTGCAAATATACAAATAAAAGCTGAATTAAGGACTATAAAATGGAAAAATAGTGCTATCTTTGCAGCCCAGAAGTTGCATTTCAAGCAGATACGACAACAATGATGAAAAAGGTTAGAATCACAGCCCTGCGCCAAACCGTCTATGAGGACCTGATGGCGAAATACGAGAACCCGATAGAGCATACCTGCGATGTCAGGGAGGGACAGCAATGGATTTCCGTCGATGGGCAGCAGCCTGAGGGCATGTGTCCGTCGGCATGGTACTCTATGCGTGAGTTCGTGGAGTCGCTGGCTCGTGGTGAGGGCAACTTTTACGACGGATGGATGAAGAACCCGATGAGCGCGATGATCAGTTGCAACGACGGGTTCCGTCCTTTTTCCTTCTATATAGAGGTGGTAGAGTAGGGGTTCTTACTCTTTTATTCCTGTTCCTTTTATTTCAGATAATCCGTTTTGTCAGGACCAATGTAGTAGCCGGGTTCTGAGGGCTGGTTGTAGCCCACGTTCTGATAGGCTACGGAGAGACGGTAGGGGATGTCCTGCATCAGACAGTTGATGCGGTAGGACGTGGGAATCGTGGAGACGTAGAGGCGCAGCTCTGTGCTCTCACGATTGCGAATCAGTACCTCTTCGCGCCAGTCGCCCAGGATGTCGGCGGCCAGACAGGGGTTGGACTTCGTGCCGTTATTGAACTGACCGTCAAAGCGTTGCAGGTCCACAATCCTGCGGTTCTGCCAGTCGTATTTCGACACCGTCTCGCGGTCGAGCAACTCGCGCAGCAGGTCGCCGTCCCACCAGATGCCGAAGTTCATGGAGAGCCAGCGGCCTCCCATCACCAGATAATTATTATGTTGAGGGTCGTCGGAATCTTTGGCGGCGTTGACCACCTCGCCCTTCATATTCCTGATACCATGACTATCTGCACTCCACATCTCCACCCCGGGATTCGTTGGGTCGATGTCGGCAGCCATACAACGGCCTACGTCGGCAGTACTCTTAATCTGGAAAAGGATCTTGCCCGTGGCGGCATCGCGCAGATCGGAACCATCGCGCTTGTTCTCGTGGCAGTCCCAGATGTAGAGACGGTCGTCCTTGGGGTCGGCAATGAGGTGGATGGCGTCGCCATGCCCCATGCGGGTATTGTAGAGTCCCTTGCCATCATGGTCCACGGCCATGGAGCCATAGGTTATCTCGTCGTAGCCGTCGCCGTCGACATCGGCAATGCGCAGGTTGTGATTACCCTGTCCGGCATACGAGCGCCACTCAGGATTATTGGTGTCAAACACCCAGCGCTCCTTCAGGGACTTGCCGTCCCAATCCCATGCCACGATGACGGAACGGGTGTAGTAGCCGCGACAAAAAATAGCGGAGGGAAGGGAAGAGTGAATAGTGAAAAGTGAAGAATTTCTTGCCGTGCAAGCGTCCAAAGGCCGAGCGGCTACCGCGCCAAGGTAGGCGAGACCTGCTAAATAGCGTTCGGAACGGTTGCCTTTTTCGTCGCCCCAGGCTTTCAGTTCGCCGCGCTCAGGGATATAGGGCTTGGTGTCGAGGAGGCGACCCGTGAGACCGTCGAAGACGCTGATATACTCAGGGCCAGAGAGGATACGGCCTGCCTTGTTTCTATGATCGACGACGGAATCGCCGATCACGCGGCCCTCGCTATCGCGGGTGCCGTCGGCAGTCTTTACCATTAGTTCGGCACGCCCGTCGCCATCAAAGTCGTAGACGATGAAGGGCGTATAGTGGGCACCAGAGCGGATATTACGGCCTAAGTCAATACGCCAGAGCTGTTCACCGTTCAGCCGGTAGCAGTCGAGGAGGGTAGGACCCGTATAACCGTCGTGACTGTTGTCGTGTGCATTCGTAGGGTCCCATTTCAGGATAATCTCATACTGTCCGTCGCCATCAACATCGGCCACGGTGGCATCGTTGGCGGTATAGGCATACTCGCCCGTGTCGCGCCATCGCCAGCCATTATTGCCTGGGCGCTGCTGAGGTTGGATGGTAGGCACCTTGCCACCCTCGGGCTTGTTGAGCTTGATGGGGATATAGCCCACGGGAGCATCCTGACAAAGCGTGAACTGTCCCTTGGCTGTGCCTCCCTTAATCTCGTAGGTAGCATCCTCGTCCAGGGGATTCTCGTCAATGAAGAAAGAGCCGCCATTGGTGAGAGGCGCTTGGTTGAGCTTCACGCCGTTTCGATAAATATCGAAAGACTCACCTTTCCGGTCGTCACGCAGGATGCGCCACGACACGAAGGCACTTCCGTCCGCCTGACGCACGGCCACCACGCCGCGGTCCAGACGCTCCGTACTGAGCTTGGAATAATCATATTTGGGTTGTGCCGTAAGGCCTAAACATAGCGCTGCAGATGCGATAGATAGTAGGATTCGTTTCATATCGTAGTTGTTTTTGTGGTTGCAAAGGTAAGAAAAATATTTCAATCCTTGCATATTTCATACAGATTTATTACTTTTGTCGGCGATTATCGATAATAATTTTACTGAATGAAAGAATTTGTCATCTCCGAAGCAAAGGCCGAGACGGCCATATTAGTAGGACTGATTACAGGACAACAGGACGAAGCTAAGACAAACGAATATCTGGACGAACTGGAATTCCTGGCAACGACAGCAGGGGCTCGCACCGTGAAGCGTTTTACGCAAAAGGTGGGCGGTCCCAGCAGTGTGACCTATGTAGGTAGTGGAAAACTGGAAGAAATACGACAGTATATCAAGATGTGTGAGGATGCCTATGACGAGGCCATGGAGCATCGCGAGGACTATGAGAGCGAGGCCGATATGCCCCAGCCCATAGGTATGGTTATCTTCGACGATGAACTGAGTGCCAAGCAGATCCGTAACATCGAGAAGGAACTGCAGGTGAAGATCCTGGACCGCACATCGCTAATTCTGGATATCTTCGCCATGCGTGCACAGACAGCCGAGGCCAAGGCGCAGGTGGAACTGGCACAGCATCGCTATATGCTGCCCCGACTGCAGCGACTCTGGACGCACCTGGAGCGTCAGGGCGGTGGCTCTGGCGGCGGTGGCGGCAAGGGAAGCGTGGGACTGCGTGGACCTGGTGAGACGCAGTTGGAGATGGACCGCCGTATCATCCTGCACCGTATCACCCTGCTGAAACAGCGCCTGGCAGAGATTGACAAGCAGAAGACTACCCAGCGCAAGAACCGCGGACGCCTGATTCGCGTGGCGCTGGTGGGTTATACCAACGTGGGTAAATCGACGTTGATGAACCTCCTGTCGAAGAGCGACGTGTTTGCTGAGAACAAGCTCTTTGCCACGCTCGACACAACCGTGCGCAAGGTGACCATCGAGAACCTGCCGTTCCTGCTGGCCGATACCGTAGGATTCATCCGTAAGTTGCCCTCAGACCTGGTAGAGAGCTTCAAGAGTACGCTCGACGAGGTACGTGAGGCTGATTTGCTGGTACACGTGGTGGATATCTCGCATCCCGATTTCGAAGACCAGATCCGGGTGGTAGAACAGACACTCAGCGAACTGGGTTGTTCGGAGACGCCTTCGATGGTGGTATTCAACAAGATTGATGCCTACACATGGACGCCGCAGGAGGAAGACGACCTGACGGAGCCTACGAAGGAAAACGTGTCATTGGAGGAGTTGAAGAAGACATGGATGGCCAAGATGCATGGCGACTGTCTTTTTATCTCTGCCAAGCAGAAGGAGAATATCGAGGAGCTGCGCACTATCTTATATAATAAGGTGCGCGAACTGCACGTGCAGAAGTATCCATATAACGACTTCCTCTATACTATAGAAGAGAATTGAACCTAACACATTAAATAAATTATGAGAGAGTACAGACAACTGACACAGGAAGAGATTCAGGTGCTCGAGAACAACGTATGTTGGGCTGAGGACTGGAACAGGGTAATGGTTGACGAGGATTTTCGTCCCTACAACTTCCACCGTGTGATATTCTATGGCGATATCCGCCTGGGTAAGTTCGAGAAAAAGATTGAGGTGGCTCAGGGCTTCTATAAGCACTCGGGTATCAATGATGCCACGTTGAGGAATGTCACCGTGGGCGATGACTGCCTGATAGAGAAGGTGGGCAACTTCATCAATAACTATACCATTGGTGACGACTGCTATATCTCGAATATCTCAACACTTGAGACTCGCGAGGGAGCCAGCTATGGCGCGGGCTCTACCATCAGCGTGCTCAACGAGATGGGTGATGGCAATATCGTGCTGTTCCGTGAACTGAACTCTCAGTTGGCTGCTTTCATGGTGAAGCATAATCGCGACAAGGCCCTGGTAAACCGTCTGCGCCAGTTGATTGACGATGAGGTACGTATCTCAACGCCGGAACGTGGTACCATTGGCAACAGCGTGAAGATTATCAATACCAAGGATATCATCAACACCGTGATTAAGGGCGACTGCGAGATTAGTGGTGCAGCCCGTCTGAACGAGTGTACAATCCTGAGTAGTGAGGATGCGCCTGTATTCATCGGTACGGGTGTCATCTGTGAGAACTCGATTATCTGTGACGGTTGCTCGATTAATAACTCCGTGAAGATGCAGGACTGCTTCGTGGGTGAGGCTTGTCAGATTACCAATGGCTTCACGGCCGAGGCCAGTCTGTTCTTTGCCAACTCATTCATGGCTAATGGTGAGGCCTGTGCCGCCTTTTGCGGACCATTCTCAGCTTCGCATCATAAGTCAAGCCTGCTGATTGGCGGACAGTTCTCGTTCTACAACGCTGGTTCAAACACCAACTTCTCGAACCACGCCTACAAGATGGGACCTCTGCACTATGGTACGCTGGAGCGCGGTACGAAGACGGCTTCAGGCTCGTATGTGCTGATGCCTGCCACGATTGGTGCTTTTTCTGTGTGTTTCGGCAAACTGATGCACCATCCCGACACGCGCAACCTGCCATTCTCGTATCTCATCGCTTATGGGGATACGATGTATCTGGTGCCTGGCAGAAATATCACTACTGTAGGTTTGTATCGTGATATCAAGAAATGGCCAAAACGCGACAAGCGTTCTAAGCAGTCGAAGAAGAGTATCATCAATTTTGACTGGCTATCTCCTTTCACGGTAGGTGAGATTATCCAGGGTATCGAGATTCTGAAGGCGTTGCGTAATGCTTCTGGCGACAATGTCACGACGTATAATTTCCACGAGTATGTCATCAACGCTTCTTCACTGATGAAGGGCTTGAAGTACTATGATATTGCTCTGCGTATCTACATGGGTGCCGTACTGAAGCGTGCTCAGAAGGAGGGCTTCTTTGGCTATCCGAAGTCGGAGGTGGGCAAAGGGGCCTGGTCTGACCTCAGCGGACTGTTGTTGCCTGAGAGTGAGGAACAACGACTGATAGACGATATCAAGGAGGGCGGCATCGAGAATATCCAGCAGGTGCTGACGCGCTTTGAGGACATCAATAACAGCTATAGCGACTACCGTTGGGCTTGGAGCTATCAGCTGATTCTGGATTACTATCACCTGACGGAGATTGACGAGGCTGCCTGCGAGCGTATCCGTGAGGACTACGTGAAGGCGCGCCGTGCATGGATTGCTGAAATCCGTAAGGATGCGGAGAAGGAGTTCCTGATGGGTGATGTGGAACAGGAGGTACTGGATGACTTCCTCTCTAAACTCGACCACGAGATTGACTATGAAAACTAAATAATTAGACATGAAACTAAATTTTTTGTTTGGAATGGCCCTGATGGGCCTTGCATTGAGCAGCTGCTCAAAGTATGATTATGAGGAGGTGAAGGGCGATATGGCCCAGACCCGTATCTACACGTTGAAGAACGGACTGAAGATTTATCTCAGCGTCAACAAGGAAGAACCGCGCATCCAGACGTATATCGCCGTGCGTACGGGTTCCAAGAACGACCCTGCAGAGACCACAGGTCTGGCTCACTACCTGGAGCATCTGATGTTCAAGGGTACGAATCACTTCGGTGTGACCGACCCTGAGGCTGAGGCTCCTTATCTGGAGGAGATTGAGAAACGCTACGAGGCTTATCGCCAGTTGACCGACCCTGAGGCTCGCAAGAAGGCTTATCATGAGATTGACTCTGTGAGTCAGTTGGCTGCCAAGTACAATATCCCCAACGAGTACGACAAGCTGATGGCTACCATCGGTAGTGAGGGCTCAAATGCCTACACATCAAACGATGTGACCTGCTACGTGGAGGATATCCCCTCTAACGAGATTGATAACTGGGCAAAGATTCAGGCCGACCGCTTCATGAATATGACCATTCGTGGTTTCCATACGGAGCTGGAGGCTGTCTATGAGGAGTATAACATCAGTCTGACGGATGATGGCGACAAGCTCTATACTGCCATGATGGCGAAGTTGTTCCCCACGCACCCCTACGGCACACAGACCACCATCGGTACGCAGGAACACCTGAAGAATCCTTCCATCACCAATATCAAGAACTATTTCAAGAAATGGTATGTGCCCAATAACGTGGCCATCTGTATGAGTGGTGACTTTGATCCTGATGAGGTGGTGGCTACCATCGAGAAGTATTTCGGTGAGTGGCAGCCAGGTGAGGATGTAGAACAGCCTGTTTACGACAAGCAGCCTGAACTGACGGCCCCCGTAGATACAACGGTTATTGGCCTGGAGGCTGAGAATCTGTGGCTGGGATGGAAATTCGACAGGGCCAGTTCTTTGCAGGCTGATACTTTGCAGGTTATCCAGCAGATGCTGAGCAACGGTACCGCCGGACTTCTGGACCTGGATATCAACCAGCAGATGAGAATGTTGGGCGCATGGGGTGCTGCTATTCCCATGCAGGATTACTCAATGCTGATTCTGGGAGGTACACCGAAGGAAGGACAGAGCCTGGAGGAGGTACGCTCGCTGTTGCTCGAGGAAATTGAGAAACTGAAAGCCGGAGATTTCTCTGACGACCTGTTGCCCTCTGTTGTCAACAACCTGAAGCTGGAGTATTACAACGCCTTGGAGAGTAACCAGGCACGTGCCAGAATGTTTGTCAACGCCTTTATCAACGGTACGCCCTGGGAACAGGAGGTGAAGGCTCTCGACCGTGTGGCTGGTATCACGAAGGAACAGATTGTGGCGTTTGCCAATCGCTATTTCGTGAACAACTATGTCACGGTATTCAAGAAGCAGGGCGTAGACCCGACTATCAAGAAGATTGACAAGCCGGCCATCACGCCTATCCCCACCAACCGCGACTATGTGAGTCAGTTTGTGAAGGATATCCAGAACTTGGAGGTGAAGCCTATCCAGCCTCGTTTCGTGGATTTCCAGAAGGACCTGACATTCGGACATATCAACGACCAGTTGCCTACAATCTATGTACAGAACAAGGAGAACGGCCGTTTTCAGTTGGCTTTCCGCTATGAGTTTGGCAACGAGGCTGATTTGCGTTATGGATATGCTGCCCAGTATCTGGACTATCTGGGTACCGACTCATTGACATCAGAGCAGATCAAACAGCAGTTCTATAAGCTGGCTTGTAATTACAATATCCAGGTGGGCGACCGTAGCCTGTCTGTCAGCCTGAACGGACTCAGCGAGAATATGCCGCAGGCTGTAGCTCTTCTGGAACACCTGATGCAGCATGCCAAGGTGGATAAGGAGGCTTATGCGATGTTTGTGGGCATGGAGGCTAAGTCGCGTATGGATGCAAAGACCGACCAGCGCACGAACTTTGATATGCTGGCCAGCTACGGCATATACGGTCCTTACAATCCCCGTCGTCATGATATCTCTATCGATACGCTGGCAAATACCAATCCTGAGGAATTGCTTGGCTTGCTGAAAGACCTTGCCCAGTACAAGCACACCGTGTTGTACTATGGTCCGATGAGCGAGGATGAACTGGCAGACGCCTTGGCCTCTTACGCTTCTCAGGCGAACGTGGCAACGAAGGATGTACCTGAGAATAAGCACTATGTGATGCAGCCTACCGACAGCAACGAGGTGCTGCTGGCTCCTTATGATGCCCAGAATATCTACATGCGTATGTACCACAATGAGGGTAATGCATGGAATCCGGAGGAGGCTCCCGTCCAGGCGCTCTTCAACGAGTTCTTCGGAGGTGGTATGAACAGCATTGTCTTCCAGGAACTGCGTGAGGCTCGCGGACTGGCTTACAATGCTTATGCTTACTATATGCAGCCCAGTCATCAGGACTACAAGGATATGTTCTTTACGCATATCATCACACAGAACGACAAAATGGCCGACTGTATTGCGGAGTTCCATCATATCCTTGACTCAGTGCCTCAGAGTGAGGGGGCATTGAAGATTGCTAAGGAGTCTATCATCAAGCGCCTGGCCAGCATGCGTACTACGAAGTTTGGTTTGATTAATGCTTGGCTGTCGGCTCAGGAGAACGGTCTTGACTACGATATCAACCAGCGTATCTACGAGGCAATGCCTAACCTGACGCTGGCCGATGTGCTGGAATTTGCCGACAGATGTATCGCCCGTAAGCCTTATCGCTACGTCATCTTAGGCAATGAGGAGGCTCTCGATATGGCGACCTTGGAGAAGTATGGTCCCGTGAAACGAGTGACGACAAAGGAAATCTTTGGCTATTAATTCGCCTTTCATCATAAAAAAACGAGATTCATGTTTGTGAGTCTCGTTTTTTTATTGTACTTTTGTACCCATAATACTAAATAAAAAACAAGACTATGGCAACACCAGTTGAATTCAAGTATGCCCCTATGTTTCAGGTGGGCGAAGACAAAACCGAGTATAGACTGCTTTCCAAGGAAGGCGTGACTACTGCCGAATTTGAAGGCAAGCAGATTGTGAAGGTATCAAAGGAAGCTCTGACGCTTTTGGCTCAGCAGGCTTTCCACGACGTAGAGTTTATGTTGCGTCGTGAGCACAACCTTCAGGTGGCAAAGATTCTTTCTGACCCTGAGGCCTCTGAGAATGACAAGTATGTAGCCCTGCAGTTCCTGCGCAATGCCGACGTGGCCTGCAAGGGTATCCTGCCTTTCTGTCAGGATACGGGTACAGCCATTATCCATGGTGAGAAGGGACAGCAGATCTGGACTGGTTTTGAGGATGAAGAGGCACTGAGCCGTGGTGTGTATAACACGTTTACACAGGACAACCTGCGCTACTCGCAGAATGCGCCTCTGAACATGTACGATGAGGTGAATACCCGTTGCAACCTGCCTGCACAGATTGATATCGAGGCTACCGAGGGTGCCGAGTATAAGTTCGTGATGGTGGCTAAGGGTGGCGGTTCTGCCAACAAGACCTATTTCTACCCCATGACAAAGGCTACCATCCAGAACGAGGGTACGCTGATTCCTTTCCTCGTAGAGAAGATGAAGACTCTGGGTACAGCTGCTTGTCCTCCTTATCACATTGCTTTCGTGATTGGTGGTACCTCAGCTGAGAAGAACTTGCTCACCGTGAAGCTCGCTTCAATCAAGTTCTATGACAACCTGCCTACTACGGGTGATGAGACTGGTCGTGCCTTCCGTGATATCGACCTCGAGGAGAAACTGCTGAAGGAGGCTCACAAGATTGGTCTTGGTGCCCAGTTCGGTGGTAAGTACCTGGCTCACGACATCCGCGTGATCCGTCTGCCCCGTCATGGTGCCAGCTGTCCTATCGGCATGGGCGTGTCTTGCTCGGCCGACCGTAACATCAAGGCAAAGATCAATGCCGATGGTATCTGGCTGGAGAAAATGGACGAGAATCCTACAGAACTGATTCCTGAGGAGCTGCGCAAGCCCGGTGAAGGCAGCAAGGGTATTGAGATCGACCTGAACGAGGGTATCGATGCTGTTCGTAAGGAGCTCTCAAAATATCCTGTTTCTACTCGTGTAAACCTGAAGGGTACCATCATCGTGGCCCGTGATATCGCTCACGCTAAGCTGAAGGCTCGTCTGGATGCCGGTGAGGGTATGCCTGAGTACTTCAAGAAATATCCCGTGCTGTACGCTGGTCCTGCCAAGACTCCAGAGGGCTATCCTTGTGGTTCTATGGGTCCGACAACAGCTAACCGTATGGACCCCTACGTGGATGAGTTCCAGGCTAATGGCGCATCGCTTGTGATGATTGCCAAGGGTAACCGTTCTGATGTGGTTACTGAGGCTTGTAAGAAGCATGGTGGATTCTATCTGGGTACTATCGGTGGCGTGGCTGCCGTTCTCTCAAAGAGTTCAATCAAGAGCATTGAGTGCGTAGAATATCCTGAGTTGGGTATGGAGGCTGTGTGGAAGATCGACGTGGAGGACTTCCCCGCATTTATTCTCGTAGATGATAAGGGCAACGATTTCTTCAAGACCTTGAAGCCCTGGACTCCATGCGCAAAATAAACATCATTTGCCTGTTGGCTCTTCTCATGATGCCAATCTATGGCCATGCACAGCGCGAATTCGCGCCTGTGCATGGCGATTGTTTGCCTGATAATACTGATGACGCAATGGTGAGTCATCGGGCCGGGGTGAAGAAACTTCCTGCAGCGAAGACGAATTGGGATCCTGAGAAGACGTACAGGCAATTGGTGATTCTTGTTGAATTTTCTGATACGACATTCAGTTATTCCAGCACTCCGAACACCTTTTATCATAAGATGTTCAATGAGTCTGGCTTCAATGATGGCAATGGACCTGGCTGTGTGGCTGATTATTTCCGCGACCAGTCGAATGGTATCCTGAACCTGCAGTTTGATGTCTATGGTCCTGTGAAGGTCAGTACAAAGTCCCAGCCTTATGATAATCCTACGTCCAAGACAAAAAACTATGGCAAGGATGTCTTAGTGGAGGCTACGAATAAGGTGATAGCGGATAATCCAGGGATGGATTTCTCTGTGTACGACTGGGATGGCGACCGCTACGTCGAACAGGTGATCTATGTCTATGCAGGATATCCTGGCAATTTGTCGGCTGATGTGGCATATGGACATATATGGCCCAATACATCTTCGTTTGGCACGATAACAACACCGGATGGCTATAAAATTGAGAGCTATACCTGTAGTGGTGAGGTGTGGCCTACGAGTAACCCCAGATCCTGTGGCATAGGAACCATCTGCCACGAGTTCACGCATTCTTTGGGATTGCCGGATATCTATCCCGTAAATGGTAATGCTTACTCCGTTTGCGATGAGTGGGACTTGATGGATGGTGGCAATTTTACCAACTATGGATGGTGTCCGCCAAACTTTACGCCTGTAGAGAAATGGATACTGGGATGGCTTTCGTTTACAGACTTGGAAAGTCCTGCCACCATTACGGGCTTGAAACCTGCTTCCGATGGGGGCAAGGTCTATCGCATCAAGCATTCTGACTCGGAATGGCTCCTCCTTGAGAACCGTCAGCATCAGGGTTGGGATGCAGGGGCACCAGGCAAGGGACTGGTTATCTATCATGTCAACTATGACGGCTCTGTATGGAGAGGTAACACGGTGAACAATAACGCTAATGCGCGTCGTTTTGAGTTGGTGCATGCTGATAATATGGACTACGATGCCTGGACCGATTATATGGATAAGAATAGACTGGGTACCTATGCGGTAAGTCCACGAATGCAAAACCGCCATCTTAGTACATCGCCTTATCCGTGGACAACTGATTCTACCTCGTTTGTTAATAATGAGTTGACGGTGACATCTGTTCCTGCGCCTAAGATGAACTACCCTAATGGAGCTGGTGATTATCTGTTGGATAAGCCTATAACGAATATCAGGATGTCGGAGGACGGACTGATTTCTTTTGATTTCATGGGAGGTGACAAAACAGTCGTTGAACATGTAATAGCTCAAACTTCAAACTCTCAACCTCAAACCTACGATATGTTGGGATGCCAACTCTCTAGTCCCCGTGCTGCGGGTTTCTTTATCCAGCGACGTGTTGATGGCTCTATAAGAAAGTACTATAAGAAAATGCAGTAATAAACTTTATATTTATTAACTTAAAAACAAACTAAATTTATGAGATTAATTATTGAACCGAACTATGATTTAATGTCGCAGTGGGCTGCCAATTATGTAGTGGCCAAAATCAATGCTGCTAAACCTACAGCTGAAAAGCCTTTTGTACTTGGACTCCCCACAGGCTCATCTCCTATCGGTATGTATCGTGGCTTGGTGAAGGCTTACCAGGAGGGTAAGGTTTCATTCAAGAATGTTGTAACCTTTAATATGGACGAGTATGTAGGTCTGCCCGTAGAGCATCCTGAGAGCTACCACTCTTTCATGTTTACAAACCTGTTCAACCATATCGACTGTCCTAAGGAAAATATTCATATCCTCAATGGCAATGCGCCTGATCTGGCTGCAGAGTGTGCCAACTACGAGAAGGAAATAGAGAGATTCGGTGGTATCGACCTGTTCCTGGGTGGTATCGGTCCCGATGGCCATATCGCTTTCAATGAGCCAGGTTCCAGCCTGACCAGCCGTACACGTCAGAAGACCCTGACTACGGATACGATTATCGCCAACTGCCGTTTCTTCGACAATGACGTGAACCAGGTGCCAAAGACGGCTCTCACCGTAGGTGTGGGTACTGTCATGGCTGCTAAGGAGGTGATGATCCTGGTGAATGGTCATGCCAAGTGTCGTGCTTTGCAGGCTGCTGTTGAGGGTAGCGTCAACCACATGTGGACTATCTCTGCTCTGCAGATGCATCAGCATGGTATTATCGTGGCCGATGATGCCGCTTGTGATGAACTGAAAGTTGGTACCTATCGTTACTTCAAGGATATTGAGCGTAACAACCTGCTGTAAGAATTAAGAGTTCTTGGCGGAGCCAAGCGGCGAAGCCGAGCGAAGAATTAAGAGTTAAGAGTTAAGAATTGAAACTGTATCCACTTCTCTTTCAGCCTAACCTGCACGAGGTAGTGTGGGGAGGCGACCGTCTCTGTCATTATAAGAAACTGCCTGGCTCTGATACGCCTATTGGTGAGAGTTGGGAGGTTAGTGCCGTACCATCCAGTCCCAGCATTATAGCCAATGGCGAGTATGCTGGACGTGACCTGATATCTGTTATCAATGAAGCCCCGGAGGATATCCTCGGACAGGCTGTCAACGAGCACTATCACGGTCAGCTGCCCCTGTTGGTGAAGTTCATCGACGCACGTCGTGACTTGAGTATCCAGGTGCACCCCACTGATGAGATGGCCCAGCGTGAGCATGGCAAGATGGGAAAGAGCGAGATGTGGTATATTATCGATGCTAAGCCTGGGAGTTATCTCTATGCCGGATTCAAGCAGGAGATAACCCCCGAGGCTTATAAACAGCATGTGGCAGATGGCACGATCACGGAGGTGCTTGCCCGTCATGAGGTAAAGACGGGTGACGTGTTCTATTTGCCGGCTGGCAGAGTGCATGCTATCGGTGCCGGTATCCTGTTGGCTGAGGTGCAGCAGTCGTCGGATGTGACCTATCGTATCTTTGACTATAACCGGCCTGGTATGGATGGAAAGCCGCGTGAGCTGCATACCGAACTGGCTGCGCAGGCACTCGACTATCATGTGGAGAGCGAATACCGCACTATCTACGACGAGAATATCAACCGTGCTAATCTGATAGTCGACTCACCTTATTTCAGCGTGCGCGTCACGGAGACACCTGAGAGCTTCCATCGTAATCTGCTGAAATATGACAGTTTTGTCATCACCATGTGTATTGAGGGTGACTGCCATATCCGTCTGCGTGCCACTGGCGAGGAACTCCTGTTGCGTGAGGGCAATAGTGTGCTGATACCTGCTGTCCTGGCTGACTATGATGTGATACCCCTGAAACTGAGCACCCGTTTCCTCGATGCCTTTATCGACAATATGGATAAGAGTCTCGTGGGAAAGGTCACCCGTTTCCTCCACATCTGATATCCGTCACTTTTCGTGTCCAAAATAGTATTGTCCGCGTTTGCGGGTAATACTGCCGTAGTTGATGGCGTGTTTCGGACAATGGTGATAGCAGGCCAGACAATTGGTGCATGAGTCGTCGTGCAGCCATGTAGGTGTGCCGTCTTTAATCAGAAGGTCGCCTGTAGGACAAACATTTGCGCATTTTCCGCAATGGATGCACTGGTCTGTATCTACCGTGAATTTCTTGTCCGTTATCATGTAGCTGTTGAAATAGGCACCAATCACATGCGAGAAAGTCCAGGGCGTCAGTCCTCGTTGGGTATGCACCTCATCCGTTTTCCTTTCCTTAATCATCCCGGTGTACCGGTCCAGGTCTTCGCTGGCCTTACTGATTTTCTCATGCTCGCGCTCAGGCGTGTCGGTATACATAAACGGCAGGCAGACATACGACTCAGGCATGATGAGTGAGAAGGCACTGTCCAGACGCAATCCCTTCTTCCTGAGGTCTTTATCCAGCATCTCCATCGTTCGTCCGATGCTGTCGCCGCAAGTCACGAGGGCATAAATAAAATTAGAATTCAGAATTTTGAATTCAGAATTATCAATGAACTTCCTGACGATACGGGGCGGTTGCCAGCCGTGAACGGGGAAACAGAAACCCAGTCGTTCACCTTCCTGCAACTCATACTCACACTTGCCTTTCTTCATCTCATCGGGGATGAAGAGCAGTCTCTCGCCCGTCTCCTGCGCCAGTCTTTCTGCCGCCCATCGGGTATTGCCTGTACCTGAGAAATAGAAAATCATGCTGCAAACTTATAAAAAAAAACTGAGATGAACAAATAAAACAGGTATAAAGCCGTTATATCATCAGTATGAACATTCATCCAGTTGCATATTTTCACTCCCCATTGACGTCGAAATTCGGCATACCGCGCCAGAGCGGACTGGCCGAAGAACTTGTCGGCACGATTGTCCTGGAACCGGAATACAGACGCGAAGAGGCTGTTCGTGGTCTGGAAGCCTTTGATTACTTGTGGCTTATCTGGGAATTCTCGGCTAACCCGCATGAACAGCAGGGACTGACCGTGCGCCCTCCTCGTCTGGGTGGCAACGAGCGGGTTGGCGTCTTTGCCTCCCGTTCACCGTTCCGTCCTAATCGTCTGGGTCTCTCGTGCGTACGTATAGATAAGGTGGAGATAGGGGAGAACGGTCCCGTGATTCATGTGAGGGGGGCTGATTTGATGGATGGTACGCCTATCTACGACATCAAACCCTATGTGGCCTATGCCGACAGTCACCCTGAGGCAAGAAGCGGATTCGTGGATAAGACAGAGTGGAAACCTCTGCAGGTGGAAATACCGCAGACACTTTCCAGTCTTTTCCCGGAAGAAGAATTGAAAGGCTTACGTCAGGTGCTCAGTCAGGACCCGCGTCCACGCTATCACGATGATGCAGAGCGTATATACGGCATGCCGTTTGCAGGCTGGGATGTACGCTTCCGTGTGGCAGATGATGTGGTTACTGTTGTTGAGGTTCATCGAAACTGATACTGACTTTCTCATATCCCATAGCCATCAGCAGGCGACGTACCTGTGACTCTGCCAGCTGGCGGGTGCCTTCGCAGGTAGCAGGTGTGATACAGCGTGTCTTCATCTTATGACGAGCCCGCTCGTAGAGCGCCTTCCGGTCTTTGTTTGACCATGAGCCCGACTCGTGGAACGACTGCGTACGTGCCTCGTCAATGAAATGGTTGTCGAGTAACGTGATCTGTGGCAGACGTACAGCCAGCGAGTCCTCGTGCCTGGAGATACGTGAGGCGTCAAAGTCGCTGAGGTCCAGTCCCAGGCGGATGGTACCATAATAGATACGTACGAGGTGGTCATCAGAGAAGAACCCCTTGCGCACGGTATCTACCAACTCCTCATCATTGATAGCCATAAACTCCCATTGGCCGATACGTCGGATGCTTTCTATCTCTGAGGGTGTCATAATCATTTCCGACGTGTCTTCAGAGTGTAAGCCTGGCAGACGGTCGGACAACTTATCGAAGAAGAACAGTCCGATAAGTCCAAGCGTCAGGACGAATACCAGTACGATGGCAGCTATGCCTCCGCAGGTCAATAATAGTTTTTTGTTATGCTGATCCATAGTGCTACTCCAATCTGCGTATTAAGTCATGAGGGTTATAGTCTGAACGGAACTGGATCGTAATATCCTGCTCGCGGAATCCCATCTGGGTGATGATAGGCACCAGTATACGCACGGCATCCTCGCGTGCAGTCCGCTCTATACCCAGTTCGGGTATCTCTGATATAATAGCCTTGCGTCCCTGCGCTTCAAAGCGCACCATCTCTTGGTCTGTGAAATCATCGCGAAATCCCGTCACATACTCTTTGATATTATCGTGGTCTATCTCTGTACTGGTCAGCATGACGGCAGGGTCGGGTAGGGTGACGATTATTTTTTCACCCTGTCGCTTAATATGATGCTCCCTGACTTGATTCATATCGATATACCCTTTCAGCGTGGCATTGATGGGGATGATAATCTTCCGGTCACCAAAGACATTGAGACCGAAAGAGATGCCGAATCCGCTAATCTCACGGTTGGATTCACACGCCACCAGTTTGTGAATGCGATATTCTGTGGTATATAGACGCGAGCAGCGCTGAATCTGCGCGACCAGCATAGGGATGCTATCAAAAGCGTATGCCTCTTCTGTATCAGACTTCTCACTCCTTCCGCAACTCATAGAAAGAAGTGGTAATAGGCATATATAGATTAATCCTATGAGTTTTCTCATATCTTATATTACTTTTTCTAAATTGCAAAAATACAAAAAAAAGAGAATAAAAATGATAAATCGTGAGTTTTTTTGCTTCTTTATTAAACTTTTCTTTTTTTGATGCGTCATAAAGATAGTTACTTGCTAGCGAGGCATCCGGAGGCTGAGCTGCAATTCAAGAATTAAAACTAGAAGTCAAATTATAAACTATTGAAGAAAATGAAGAAACTTGTTTTAACAATGATTGCAATGGTGACCATGAGCCTCGGCGCAATGGCACAGGATACAGCCCAGGTACGCCGACAGTTCAATCCTGAACAGATGGCAAAGATGCGTACGGATGCAGTGGTAAAGAAATATGGACTGAACGACGATCAGGCAAAGAAACTGTTAGACCTGAACACTCGTTTCGCAGGTAAGATTCGCCCCATGGGCCCAATGGGAGGCCAGCGTCGCGGTGGACAGCGTATGCAGGGTGACAGACCTCAGAGAATGAACCCCGATAGCCTGAGAGCACAGGGACAGCGTCGCGGACAGGGACAGCGTGGCGGTGGTTTCAATCGCGAGGAAATGCAAAAGAATATGGAGGACTATAATAATGAGCTGAAAGCCATACTTACTCCCGAGCAGTATGAAGCTTACCAGAAGGATGAGCAGCAGAACCGCCGTCAGTTCAACGGTCCCCGCAGAGAAAGACCAACACAAAGGCAATAAGATAATAAATGATTTTTTCATAGTGATTAGGTAAATTAGTTTTTCAGTGATGACAATGCGCCCGCTATTTAAAATAGTGGGCGTTTTTTTATGCCGTCTCGTTTTTTTTCTGTAATTTTGCCGAAAATTATGAGTATGAAACGCTATATACCTTTTATAATGGTTGCGGGTATCCTCGCTTTTGGTGCCTGCAAGGAGAAGAAAGAGTCCAAGGATATCATCACGACGAAATATGTGCCTAAGAAGCCTCAGGCTCCTATCGCCATGCCCGTAGATACCAAGACCACGCATATCACGTGGCAGGATAAACCCTACACAATACAGATTGACCGTGTGTCGGATGATAGTCTGAAGCAGGTGAAAGACGAGAATGGTCAGCCTTATTTCGACAACCGTGTCAGCGTGACCATCAAGCGTCAGGATGGTAGTGTGTTTTTCAAGAAGGTATTTACCAAGGCCTCATTCAGTTCATACATCGACGATACATTCCGCAACAATGGCATCTTGGCGGGAATCCAGTATGATGAGATAGGCGACAGGGGGCCGGAGTTCTCTGTTGTCGTAGGCATGCCTGATGCTCTTGACGATGTGTTTGTTCCTTTAGAATTGGTCATTGACCGCCAGGGAGCTATCAGCATTAGTCGTGATGACGATATGGATATGCTCGATTATGATGATCGTGAAGGTGATTTCGACGAGGAGGGCAGCGTGCTATACACTTGACGATATCAGACTATGCCAGGCCTCTGCAAGGTCTGGCATTTTTGCGAAAATCAGGTTGGCGCCAGCATCAGCTAATACTTTATCTGGCAGAGGACCAGTGTTGACTGCTAGGGTGAAAATCTGTGCTGCCACGCCAGCCTTGACACCAAGTGGCGCATTTTCTACGACGAAAGCCTCCCAGGGTTTCAGGTTGCCACATTTCTGTAACCCCATCAGATAAGGATCGGGGGCGGGCTTGCCATGCTTCACGTCGTAGGCCGTCACGATATGGTCTTCAGTCAGATATTGGCCAAAATCCTTGAGCAGACGGTTGATGAGCGGGCGTTGTCCGCTACCCGTCACCACGCCGATGGTCAGTCCGTCAGCATGAATCTGTGCCATCAGGTCCAGTACGCCTTGCATCACGTTTGTCTCAGGTAGCGCGTGAAACTGACGCGTCTTCTCATCGTACATACGTTGGGCCTCCATCTCATCAATGTCGCGTCCCTGCTGTCTTTTCACCATCATGCGGATGGTGTCCACACCACGGGCTCCCTCTGTGGCATAGGCATCGTCTACTGTCATCCTGATACCAAACGTAGCCATTGATTTCTGCCAGGCCACGGCATGGTGCGACATCGAGTCATAGAGCACGCCGTCCATATCGAAAAGCACGGCTTTGGGGCGAAGTGCCCCAAAACCGTGTTTCTCTAAGTATTGCTGAATAATTTCTTTCACTTTAATGCGGAAGCAAATTTTCACTTTTCACTCTTCACTTTTCACTTTCAAGGCGAGCCTTGATAGCCTTCGACTCAGCCTCGTATCCGGGCTTGTCGAGCAGGGCAAACATGTTCTTCTTGTAAGCCTCCACACCAGGCTGGTTGAAGGGGTTCACGCCGAGCACGTTACCGCTGATACCGCAAGCAATCTCGAAGAAGTAAATCAACTGACCAATGTAGTACTCGTTGAGCTTGGGCACGCTGATGCGCATGTTGGGCACACCACCATCCACGTGAGCCAGACGAGTACCCAGCTCAGCCATCTTGTTCACCTCGTCCACACGCTTGCCAGCCAGGAAGTTCAGACCGTCCAGGTTCTCCTCGTCGCTGGGGAACAGCAACTTCTTCTCGGGCTCTTCAATGCTGATAACAGTCTCGAAGATGGTGCGCTCGCCCTCCTGAATCCACTGCCCCATAGAGTGCAGGTCGGTGGTGAAGTCAACAGATGCAGGGAAGATACCTTTGCCATCCTTACCCTCGCTCTCGCCATAGAGCTGCTTCCACCACTCTGAGAAGAAGTGGAGCTTGGGCTGATAGTTCACCATGATCTCAATCTTCTTGCCACTCTGATACAGACCGTTACGTACGGCAGCATACTGTGCTGCGAGGTTCTCGCTGAAGGGCACATCCTTGCCGCAGGCCTTCTCCATGTCCTGTGCACCAGCCACCAGCTGCTTCACGTCGAAACCGGCGCAGGCGATAGGCAGCAGACCTACAGGAGTGAGCACAGAGAAGCGACCACCCACGTTGTCGGGGATGATGAAGCTCTTGTAACCCTCTTTATCGGCACAGGTACGGGCAGCACCGCGCTTAGCATCGGTCACTGCCACGATCACCTTCTTTGCCTCTTCCTTGCCGCGCTGAGCCTCGCACTGCTTCTTCAGCAGACGGAAGGTCAGGGCTGTCTCGGTGGTAGTACCGCTCTTTGAGATATTGATAACGCCAAACTTCTTGTCTTTCAGATATTCTGTCATCTCAAACAGATAGTCCTCGCCAATATTGTTTCCAGCAAAGAGAATTGTGGGATTTTTCTTATCCTGAATGAGCCACGCAAAACTATTGCCCAGAGCTTCAATGACAGCGCGAGCACCCAAGTATGAACCACCGATGCCAGCTACTACTACTACCTCGCAGTTCTGGCGAAGTGTGTCGGCGCAAGCCTGAATCTCTGCCAGGAATGCAGGGGTGATAGATGATGGGAGGTGAAGCCATCCCAGAAAATCGTTACCAGGGCAGGTGCCGTTCTCAAGGGCTTCCTGTGCTGCCTTTACCTTAGGCTCAAAAGCAGCTACAGCACCTTCTGCCAAAAAGCAGGAGGCCTTTGTAATGTCAAGCGTAATATTCTTCATATATTTATATAGTTAGATATTTCAAAATCTTGTGCAAAGGTACGAATAAGTGAGCAAAACACCAAATATATTTGAGCGTTTTCGAGCGTGAGTACCTTCGAGTGAAGCTCAAAGGTACTAAAAGTCGGGCTAAATACAAAAGGAAAACAGATATATTTTTATCCCAGGATATAGTACACATCAAGATAGAATGATGAAAAAAGGTACTTGAAGAATATAACGTGTGATTTGTGGAGTATGGCTGTTGCTAAATCTCCATCACAAAACGGGCACCATTTGTATAACTGGTGTCAAGATGAATGTCCCCCCCAAGGCGGCGTGCCAGTGAGCGTGCTATCGTGAGCCCTATGCCTGTTCCGTCATAGTATTCATCGAGTTGTATGAATTCTTCGAAAATTCGCTCTGCGGCTTCTGGCGGCACCCCTATGCCTGTGTCTTCAATGGTAAACACCGTTTTGTCGTGATCAGACGTAACCTTCATGACCACTTTTTTCTTCTCCCCTAAGTTCCCATTTATATTATGCTGGAGTCGTGCTTCGGCATCGTGAGTAAACTTCTTCGCGTTGTCGAGCAGCAGTGTCAGCGCGCGGGTGGCAGCTCGCAGGTTTGTCTGCAGATACATATTCTCGGTTTCAGGTGACAGTTGAAGGTCGAATGTCAGATGCTCTGCGTTGCAGATGCCCGACTCGTCGATGGCTTGGGTGGCAATTTGAACGATGGGTACGTTGTCTGTGCGATCAATGATGCTTTTACTGCTTACCTCAGACAGTTCAAGCATCTTGTTGACCAACGAGGTGATACGATCGGTGTTTTCGGTTATCTTGCTGTTGATATCCAGTCGAGTGGCATCATCCAATTCCATGCCGGGGGTGGTGATTACCTGCGTAAAGCCCGATAGAATATTCAGTGGCGTGCGTATCTCGTGCGACATCTGTTGTATGAAACAGGTCTTCATCCTGGCTGATTCCTCAGCATGTGCATTGGCAATGGCCAGTTGCTCGTTCTTCTGTTCCAACTGGGCATTGGCGGCTGCCAGACGGCGTTCGGCTCTGTGACGGAAGTAAGTATAGACAGAGAAGAAAACGGTGATGACGATAATCGCAGCTATGAGCGACATAATACGTGCCTTTGACAAATGTTCCTGTTGTTGCAGTATCTGTTCCTCCTTCTGTCGTATTGTCTCCTGCTCGTCAGAGTCAATCCATTGCGACTTGATGATAGCGGAGTCCAGTCGCTGACAAATCTGGTTGGCTACAACACTGGCAGAATCGAGCTGTCCAGTCATCAGGTTAACGCGATACTTCTTCAGCAAATATTTCTGGATGTCATCCAGTGAGTAACCCGATTGGGCATGAATAAAGATGTTGTCGAGATTGCGCAGTATTCTGGCAGCAGCATGCCATTTGCCCGACATCGCCAAATAGTCACTGGCATCCAGCTGGCCTTCGTCGGTGTTTGCAAAGTTAGATTGCTGAAAAGCCGAAAAGGCATTTTCTGCTTCGTGAATTTTACCGATGCCTTCAAGTCCGATGGCCTCAAAGATATAGCAGCGGGCTTGCTGCTTATCGATATATGTTGAATCATCCGGAAATAACTGTTTGTACTCGCTAATCAGTTTACTAAAGCGTTGGTTCCAGAACAGTCCTTTTTCGTATTTCTTCTCGCTGAGCCAACCATAGGTAATATTGATAATTCCCACTACGGCATCGTGATACGTTTCGCGGTTCTGTTCTTTGGCAATGTGTTCCAGATGTCGCTGGAATGCTTGTTCGAAAAGTTGGGGCACCTCCTCGTCCTCTATGTTGAAATGTCCCCTGCAGCAACCTGCAAAGACAAGCAGATTGGTATAGTCGCTCGTCGCGGTGTAATGGTGGTAGTTCAAATGCTCCAGAGCATTTCTCACTACCTGACTGGCACTTTGGAAGTTGTAATAGCGAATATGTAGTCCAGCAAGGTAACTGGCCGAACGGGCATAAGTATCCAGATCTGCAGGATCATCAGAACTCTCAATAGCTGCCATGGCTTCTTTCCAGTAAAATTCGGCTGTATGTACCTGCGACATGCGATAGTAGGCAAAGCCCTGCCAGAAATAACTTTCAGCCTCGCTCAGCACTTTTTCCTTTCCCAGACTGTCGGCCAGTACCTGCATGTGACTGAAGTCTTTCTGCTGGGAAGCATCTGTTATCATCTTGATGGCGTCGTTAAACGCTGTCTGTTTGTCGCTATTTTCACAGCTGATGAGTGGCATTGCAATGGCGACAACAGTAATCCATATAAGTATAGGTATTAATCGTGGTCTTAGCATTTTATAGTTTAAAGTAAAATCCGTGTTTATTTAAATTTGTGGCAAAGATACGAAATATTTCCGGAAAAGAGTAATAGTTGTCTAAATTTAACGAATGTTGATGACATGACAATTTGGTGCCATCTGAAAATGATTTCGATAGTTATGCATTTTTGTGAATAGTTTCCTTCATGATGGGGGAAAATAGGTGTAGAGATTGCTGGAAAATGAAATTATTTCTGTACCTTTGCACTTGAATTTTGAGAAGAGCATAAAAATGAAGAAAGTCAACATAGCCATTTTCGCATCTGGAGGTGGTACGAATTGTGAGAATATTATCCGATATTTTAAAGATTCTGCTGAGGTTTGCACGGCCTTGGTTGTCAGCAATAAGGCAGATGCGCCTGTGCTGAGAAAGGCTCTGAAACTGGGTGTGGCTGTTCAGATCGTCACAAAAGCAGAGTTGAATGATGAAACGGTGATGATGCCCCTGCTGCAGCAATATGCTATCGACTTCATTGTACTGGCTGGTTTCCTTCCCCTGATTCCCGATTTCCTTGTTGAGGCCTATCCGCGCCGCATCGTCAATATCCACCCCTCGCTGTTGCCGAAATTTGGTGGCAAGGGCATGTGGGGACATCATGTGCACGAGGCTGTAAAGGCTGCGGGAGAAAAGGAGACGGGTATGACCGTCCATTGGGTCACACCCGTCTGCGATGGTGGTGATATCATCGCCCAGTATCGCGTGGCACTCTCGCCAGAGGATTCTGCGGAGGTCATCTCCGAGAAAGAGCACGCGTTGGAGATGAAATACTATCCGTTGGTCATCTTGCGCGCATTGAACGAGACTTTCTAACAGCTCGTTTTATCGTCTACCTCTTAACTCCTTATTTCTTAAAATAGTCATTCTTCATCTTGATAACAAAGATAATCACCGCACAGGTTGCTGTGATGACGTTGGTTGTGAAGATGAAGATACCAGAACGGCCCAGCATTAATCCCTGGCTCATGAAACAGAAGCTGCCGATAGACATCATGATGAAGCCTGGCAGGGAAATACCGTCAGTATTTCGTGTCCTGATGGTTTGTATGGCCTGAGGCAGATAACCGAAAATCAGTCCGAGGCTACCCAGCCAACCAAAGATTTGAAATAAAAGCTCATGTTCCATAGTAGTTGAAAATAATGTTATTCAGTGTGCAAATATAAATAAAAAAACCGACATTGATACGAATATGCGTGGAATTTCGTCCTCTCATGACATTTTTTTAGCGTAATGTGCCGACATTTGAAATAAAAATGTTAATTTTGCACTCTAAAACTACAATTTATGCAAAAATCTGCTACTACATCGATGAAATAATGTTGGTATTTAAAGTTAAACAATAAAACATTTTTGCAAAGAAAAGATAATGATTAACAAGAGCGTTTTAATTAGACTGGTATCCCTCTATGTCATACCATACTTGTTATTGCTGACGGCTATACTCGTAATGATGTATATATATCCGAAACCGGAACTACACCTGATGCTCAACTCCTTTCATTCAGGCGTCCTGGATTTTTTCTTTAAATTCTATACCCTGATGGCGGAGTGGCCCTTGTATGTCCTGGCTTTCCTGCCCTCGTTGTGGAAGCGCAACAAGATGACGCTTTTCTTTGCGATGTGTGAGCTGACGGGAGGTACCATCCTGCAAATCCTGAAGCACACGATCAGCAACCCCCGTCCTGTGAGCGTATTCGAGGATTATCCCGACCTGGTATTGCCTTTGGTTCAGGGCGTGGATATGCACCACAGTAACTCCTTTCCCTCAGGCCACGCCTCTACGTTCTTCATGTTCTGTACCTGCAGCGTCATTGTGCTGGCGTATTTCTTTAGCCGGAAGGATGCATTGAAAACGCTCAGGAACCAGATCCTGTTTGACGTGGCGCTGGTGGCGTTGCTGGTTCTTGCAGCCATGGGTGCCTATTCGCGCGTCTATCTTTCCCAGCATTTCCTGTCGGATGTGTGTGTAGGCAGCATCATCGGCTTTACCACCCCCTTCCTGATGTTCTGGCTATGCAGGAACAAAGTATTGAAACTTAAAAAAGAAGAGACAAAATGATAGCTTTATTTGAACAGGTGAAAAAGGTGTTCCGACGCCCCCTTTCGCTTTTTGCATTCTCGAGTATCGTCAGTATAGGCACACTGCTGCTCTACAACATACCATTCTTCCGGTTTGTCATCGACAACAGCAACGAAAGTCCGTTGGGTGTTACCTGGCTGACGGTGTCACTGGTGATTATCATGCTGGTGCTCAACTTCATGATGGCCTGTCTGGCTATGTTCTGCCTGAGAATTGTAGGTCGCATCCTGATGGCCATCATGGCTGTTATCAATGCCACGGCCGTCTATTTCATCCTGACCTACAGCGTCTATATCGATGCCACCACCATCGAGAATGTGTTCAACACCCGATATTCT
>Ga0256406_1002322_pt1 | contig 27251 bp, 17 predicted proteins | sample RumenRJG_03DNA_FD_185986 | JGI IMG/M metagenome (GOLD analysis project Ga0256406, IMG submission 185986) | Bovine rumen microbial communities from Lethbridge, Alberta, Canada - RJG_03 | ecosystem: Host-associated > Mammals > Digestive system > Stomach > Rumen | place: Canada: Alberta | collected...
AAGGGCAAAGGAAAGGTCTTTAACTGGCCGGCTGTTATGAACCAATTATTGATTGACGAACGTATGAGCAAACTAATCGCTAAATACGATTGGTTAATCTAAAAACACAAAATTCTTGACATCCCCGAAGATGATGACCAGGGTAAGAAGAAGGCCTGCCGTGGTTATATGGTCGAATTTGTGGACGAAAACCTTATCCAGATAGGCTTCGCCCCGGCTCTTTACCACCAGGCGGCGGGTCAGCACGCCGCCGGATAGAGGAATGACTACGAAAAGGAAGACACTGACAAAGAGAATGTCGTAGGGAACGGATACCTGGGAAACACCCAGAAGGAATTTCACAATCGGCACGAAAGCCACCAGGATGATCAGGTCGTTGGTGGCCACCTGTACCACAGTGTACGCCGGATTTCCGCGGGTGAGAGTGCTCCACACAAAGACCATGGCCGTGCAGGGGGCAGCGCCCAGAAGGACGGCACCGGCCAGGTACTGTCTGGCCAGCTCCGGATCCATGAAGGCGCCAAACAGGTGGAAGAAGAAAAAGGCGGCAATGCCGTACATGGTGAAGGGCTTAATGAGCCAGTTCGTCACCCAGGTCACCAGAAGGCCTTTCCCATTTCTTCCGGCCTGTTTGATACTCTGGAAATCGACTTTAATCATCATGGGGTAAATCATGATCCAGATGAGCACTGCCATGGGAAGAGAAATGCCATCTATCTGCAGGCGGCCCAGAAAACGGGGCAGGGCGGGAAGGAAATGGCCCAGGGCCACGCCCAGCACCATACACAGCAGCACCCACAGGGTGAGATAGCGCTGGAAGAAACTCATATTTCTTTCTGTATCAGCAGCAGGCATGATGGTCATCTCCTGTGTTTGTTACCTGAAACAGCTCCTCGATGAACCGGGCGAGCTCCCGGCCTTTGGTCTGATTCAGGGAGTAATACACCCATCTGCCTTCTTTTCGGCTGTTAACCAGACCGGCCTCACAGAGTACCTTCATGTGGTGGGACAGGGTGGGCTGGGAGAAATGGAGATTTTCCAGAAGCACGCAGGCGCATTGTTCGCCCTGCTCAAGCAGTTTGATAATGCGAAGGCGGCTTTCATCGGTGATGGCCTTCAGCATGATGATTTGTTCTTTTGACATAGGTTTAGGGACCTCCTCGTATTTACCGACATCAATATATTGAAGAGCATAGCACATAGATTGACCTGCGTCAATATGTGAAGCAGAAAGGGGTGGCGAGGGAGGGCTGGGGCTATGGGGCCATCCAGGGGCGGAGCTCCATGGCGGCTTGCATCCGGGCGCCAAAGGCGTCTGAGCCTTACTGCCTGTGGAAATAAGGGTTCCCCGCAAATCTGCAAAACGCATGTATGACGGCAGGCAGGGGTTTTCCAGCGAATGGGTCCCTTATTTCCTTGCCACCGCTGCCACGGCCAGGATGATGAGGGCCATGCCGAGAAGCTCCCAGAAACCGAAGGTGAGGCGGAAGATGAGGAAGGAGAAAAGGATGGAGGACAGCGGCTCGATGGCGGAAATAATGCTGGCTTCCGTGGGGAGGATATAGGCCACGCTGCTGAGGTAGAGAACAAAGGAGCAGACCGTGCCGAAAATGACCACATAAGCGAAGGCAAGGAGCACGGATGTATCCACGGTGCCGGTGAAAGGCGTGAGGGCTGTCACCGGCAGGAGGAAGAAGGAGGCGGTGAACATGCCCCAGCCTACCACCAAGGGCGCTCCGTATTTCTTAATGATACGCACCGGTTCCACCGTATAGAGGGCACCGGCCAGGGCTGAGAGAAGGCCCCAGAAAAGGGCTTTTTCAGAAATGGCGAGACTTTTGAAGTCACCGCCCGTGGCAATGAGGGCCGTGCCGGCTATAGCGAAGAAGGCGCAGAAAATCTCCATCATCCGGGGCTGCCTCTTTTCTGACAGGCAGTACCAGAAAATGATGAGGATAGGCATGAGGTATTCCAGAATGGTGGCAGTAGGCGCATTGCTGTATTGGATGGAGGCAAAGTAGCCGTACTGGGTGCCCAGCATGCCGAAGGCACTGAAAATGAGGAGGTCCCGGCGATCCTTCCGGTCTTTCCACAGGGCGGATATATTTCCTTTGAAGAAATGGGTCAGAAAAAGTAAAAGAAATCCGGCGGTCAGGAGCCGGAAAAAGGTAAGCCATGCAGGGGCTATATGTTCATTAATTAGAAGAAACTGGCCTGCAATGCCGCTGCTGCCCCAGAAGACGGAGCCGGCAGAGGCAGAGAGGAGCCCTTTTTTCCTATCAGCAGTCATCGAATCATCCTTTCAGTCTGTTTTACGAGCATATCATAACAAATGGAGATAGGGGCTGCAAGAAAGGGGCCGCCGGCAGATTCCTGACGGGCCCTGCAGTGAGCGCGAGGGGACATGGCAGAAACCCCTTCAGAGCAGCTGGGAAAGCGCTCCGGGGCCGAAGAAAACAGGAAGTCTGCACAGGGCCCTCCATCAGGGGGATGGAAAGCGTCGGAAAGAGGAAATTTTTATTTCCCCTCCTTGAGACTGGGCATTCCTTCACCGGACTATGTACACAGAGAAACGGAGAGAGCGGAGCCGGCCCGGGCGGCAGGCTTTCTACGGTTCTCCTGGAGAGTTCATTTAGAAAGGAAGTATACCTATGAAAAATCTGGCACTCGTATTCAAAACCAACAGTAAATCCACCATGACCATTACCCTGGCCAATCCCAGGGATGATGTGACTCTGGACGAAGTCAAAGCGGCAGCAGCGAAAATGATTCCCGTCCTCGTCACCAGCGCAGGGGCGGATGTGACGGGCCTGGAAAAAGCCACTGTAATCACCACCTCTGAAGAAGAGCTGGCGTAAGTTTTTGTGAAGGTAGAAAGGAAGTCATACTATGGCAGTGAAAAAGGAAGCATGCGACGTAAAGGTTCAGATTCGTTTCGAGAATGGTATTGACGGCCACGGCAAAACCGCCGTGAAGACCATGTCTCTGGGACAGATCAAACTGGGCGCCACCGACCAGGAGCTCCTGGATGCAGGGACCGCCCTGGCAGGTCTCTCCTCCATGCCTCTGGCAGGGATTCGGAGAATCGATACCGGTGACCTCGTAGAAGGCTGAGGCATAAAGGCAAAGGCCGCGGAGAAATCCGCGGCCTTTTGCATGAATGACACAGATACCGCTCGTTCCGCTGTCATTTCGACTAAAGCGTTGCGGAGTGGAGACATCTCACACCTCCATGGTACAGAGAGGAGGCAGGAAATCTCTCGGTTCAGAGTTTCCACAGGGCCCAAAACCTTTATCACCCATACCGGCATGTCTCCCCCCTCGAGATGACGCATGGCCTGTAAAGCTGTCATCAAAAAGTCATAGAAAAAAGGGCTGTGAAGAAATGATTTACATTTTTTAACAGCCCCTTTTTTCTATGCCAAAGTATTTGACCTTTGAAAATGAAACCAAGGGCGGCGCTGCTTCTTGCAAGTATCCTGAAGGCAGGAAAGGCTTTCGGCTGTCTGCTGCGCTCTCGGGGAAGACAGGATTTCAGCTCTTTTCAGGCAGGGCGGGGCCCGTAGTTTCCGCTTCTTCTACAAACCAGAGGGGATGGGCCTTTTTGAGCTCCCGGCGGAGGGATGCTCCTTCACCTTCATTTTCCAATATCATGAAAAAGGCGGAGCCGGAGCCTGTCATCAGGACGGGACGGGAGAGAGCATGAAGGGCGCGGGCGGTTTCCTGAAGGATGGGATCCAGCGGGAAAAGGGCCGGTTCAAAGTCATTGGCCAGGGAGGAAAGGAGAAGGGGAAGGTTTCTTGTTTGAAGGGCTCTGATGCAGCTGCCCGTATTGTCTTTCAGGCGTCCGGGGAGGGCGTCGATGGCGGCGTAGGCCCTGGCGGTGGATTCAGAGGTCTGGGGGCGGATGATGAGAAGAGGGAGTCCTTTCCAGGGAGGCAGGGCGGTGAGCTTATCGCCGATGCCTTCGCAGCGGGCGGCGCCGCCGGCGACGCAGAAGGGAATGTCGGCGCCCAGGGAAGCACCCATGGCGGCCAGGTCGGAAGGGGAGTCGCCGGTTTTATACAGGGCAGCAAGGCCGCGGAGCACAGCGGCCGCATCGGAGGAGCCGCCGCCCATGCCGGCCTGGGAGGGGATTTCCTTGGCAAGGGTCATGGAAACGCCGGGCAGCTGCTTTTTTCGGAGAAAAAGCTCCGCTGCCTTCACCATGAGATTATCCCTGCCCTCCGGGGCGCTGCCTTTGACGACGGTCAAGGTGGTGGTGTCTGCCTTTTCCAGGGTAATGGTGTCGGAAAGGGAGATGGAGTGCATGACGGAATCAATGTCATGGTATCCGTCCGTCCTTTTTTGACCTACAGACAGAGTGAGGTTGATTTTGGCATAGGCTGTTTCCTGTATCATTTCGTGCTCCTTAGGGAATAGATTTCCTTTATTATATCCTATGGAAGGGGATAGGGGGAGTGGAAGATAGGGATGGGGACACGCCCTTTGGGGCGTGAGGGTTCAGGCGCCTTTCGGCGCGGTCGGGACCGGGACCTGGGCGGTGCTTTCCAGTATTCCCGAAGGTTGACACGCCCTTACGGGCGTGAGGGTTGAGCCAGCCGCCGGGCCTTTCGGTCCTGGGCTGCCAGGGTTCTGCCTGTGATCGGCTTCGCCTTACAGGCGGGCTCCGGGCTCTCGCCCTCGGGAGTTATATAGTATCGCTGCGCTGGCGAGGTACGGCGCTTTCGGCGCCATTTTTTATACCGCCTTTGGCGGTGAAAACCTTTACAACCGCCCTGTGGGCGAGGGAGATCCCCCCTTGGTGGCTGGCGCCACCACCTTGCCCGGTGGGAAGCATGTCACTGGATTCGCGGGTCGCCTACAGCTCCCCTATGAATCCAGTTCCTTTGCCACCCCCGCAGTTCGGTGGGGCGGCAAAAGGAAAGCGCCTTAATGGGCAGGCTAGGCGCCTTACTTCGCCCCACTTGGAGGTCCTATGCAGGACCTCCACAGGGGACTATAAAGCTCCGTTATGCTGTGAGCTGCTTATGAAGAGAGTGTTTCGCGGTGTTTTATTCTGCCCCCTGAATAGGGGGAAGTCCGGCGCAGCCGGATAAGGGGGAGCCGCGCAGCGAGCCAATCAGCAGAATGCTTACTATGCCATATGACACTGAAAGCCAATCCCGTAACGCTGACTTTATAAGTATTGCCCCCTAAAGGGGAAACGACTCACTACATTTTGCGCGTCGCTAGCGCTCCTTCATCCACTGCTGTCACTGACTCACTGGATTTTCAGGTCGCTGATGCTCCCTTACAAATCCAGTTCGCATAGTGCAAAATGTGTTCGCTGTGCACCGAAGGGCAATCCACAACCCTCGGGGACCGAAGGCCCCGTCAAACTTACGAACCCTCCGGCCCATAGGGCCGGTCCATCTTAAGAACCCTCCCTCATAACGCTGACTTTATAAGCATTGCCGCAGAGCGGTAATCCGCCATCTTCAGCGGCGGAGCCGCTGTCGCCCCCTGAGCGAAGCGATGCAACCCTTCTAGACAACCTGCGGCGAAGCCGCACAAAATTCCTATTTACCTCACTTTATCATAGTGCTATAATACAAAATACAACTTAAGTTTTCCGATGCCGGACGAAGCAGCTTTTCAGCTGTCTGTCCGGTTTTTTGTTTCTACGGGAGGCGCGGAGTATGGGAGATGTATGGAGAGATTTACCGAAGCCCCAGGGGCTGTATGATCCGAGGAATGAGCATGATGCCTGCGGTATCGGTTTTGTGGCAAATATCAAGGGAAAGCGTTCCTATGGCATTGTGGATGATGCCTTGAAGATTCTGGAGAACCTGAAGCACCGGGGCGGTGAAGGAGCGGACCAGAAGAGCGGCGACGGCGCCGGGATACTGACACAGATTCCCCATGAGTTTTTCCAGCGGGAGTGCGAGGTGCTTGGGTTCCGTCTGCCTCCGGAGGGACAGTACGGGGTGGGCATGATTTTTGCTCACCGCTATCATGATTTCCGGGAGGAGCAGAAGCGGATTTTTGAGGACATCGTGAAGGACGAGGGACAGACGGTGCTGGGCTGGCGGGAGGTGCCCATCGATGAAAGTCTCATCGGCGAGGAGGCCAAGCGCATACGGCCCCATTTCCTGCAGGTGTTTATCGGAAGAAATCCGGACTTGACAGAGTCCATGGATTTCGAGCGAAAGCTGTACATTATCCGGCGGCGGGCGGAGAAGAAAATCATCCCCCTCTCCGAGGGCATGGGTACGGATTTCTATATTGCCAGCCTGTCTTCCAAGACCATTGTGTACAAAGGCATGCTTACCAGCGACCAGATGCGCCATTTCTATCTGGACCTGTCGGATCTGGATTTCAAGACTGCCATGGCCATGGTTCATTCCCGCTTCAGCACCAATACCTTCCCCAGCTGGGCCAGGGCCCATCCGAACCGCTACATTGTGCATAACGGGGAAATCAATACCATCCGCGGCAATATCAACTGGCTCAATGCCCGGGAGAGCAAGTCCCGGCCCTCGGATTATCCGGAACTCACCAGGGCTTTCCCGGTGGTAGACGATACAGGCAGTGATTCTGCCATGTTTGATAACTGCCTGGAGTATCTCCATATGGCAGGCCATTCCTTGGCCCATGCCATGATGGTTATGATTCCGGAGCCCTGGGAGAAGGATTCCTCCATGAGCCGGGAAAAGAAGGATTTCTACCGGTACCACAATTTCATGATGGAACCCTGGGACGGACCGGCGGCCATCAGCTTCTGTGACGGCGTGTCCATCGGCGGCATGCTGGACCGGAACGGCCTTCGTCCGGCCCGGTACTATGTGATGAAAGATGACCGGGTCATTCTGTCCTCCGAGGTAGGCGCCGTACCGGTGGACCAGAAAGAGGTGCTCTACAAGGGTCGTCTGGAGCCGGGAAAGATTTTTCTCATCGACACCTCTCAGCAGCGCATTGTAAGTGATGAGGAAATCAAGCATACCATGGCCAGAGCCCATCCTTACGGCACCTGGTGCAGGGAGCATATCCTGGACCTGAAAGACCTGCCGAAGAAAGAAAGAAAGGCGCCGGCGCATCTGGAGGAAGAGCAGCGGGCCTTCGGCTATACCCAGGAAGACATGCGGGATATGATTATCCCCATGGCCCAGACCGGCAAGGACCCGGTGGGAGCCATGGGCATGGATTCGCCGCTGGCGGTGCTGTCGGAAAAGCCCCGGCTTCTCTACGATTATTTCCAGCAGAATTTCGCTCAGGTCACCAATCCGCCTATCGACGCCATCCGGGAGTCCATCGTCACCTCTTCCACCGTCTATGTGGGCAATATGGCCAACATTATGGACCCCGACGAAAAGGGTACCGCCGCCCTGGCCATGGACCGGCCCCTTCTGACCAATGAGGAAATGGAAGCGGTGAAAGAGCTGCAGGACGCCCGTCTTCGTCCGGTGGTGCTGTCCCTTCTCTACACCGACGGGAAAGGGGAAATGGAGAAAGCCCTGCATGCTCTCTTTGATAAAGCCCTGGAAGCGGTGAAGTCGGGACACAATATCCTCATCCTGTCGGACCGGGGCGTGGACAAAGACCATCTGGCCCTCCCTGCCCTTCTGGCATCGGCGGGACTCCACAATTTCCTGATCCGTGAAAAAGTGCGGCCCGATGTGGGCATTATCCTGGAGTCCGGAGAACCCAGGGAAGTGCACCATTTCTGCACCCTCATCGGCTATGGCGCCACCGCCATCAATCCCTACCTGGCCCTGGACACGGCAGCGGACCTGGCGGAAAAAGGAAAACTGGGACCGGTGACGGTGGAGGAAGCCCTCAGGAACTACATGGACGCTTCGGTGAAAGGCATCCTGGCAGTGATGTCGAAAATGGGGATTTCCACAGTCAAGAGCTACCACGGCGCCCAGATTTTTGAAGCCCTGGGCATTGGGAAGGAAGTGGCAGACACCTGCTTTGGAGAAACCACCTCCCCCGTGGGCGGCCTGGGCTTTATGGACATAGAAGAAGAAAACCGGAAACGCCATGAAGAGGCCTATGAAAGGAAGAGAGGTCTTCCGGCCGGCGATGTGTTCAAATACCGCAGAAACGGCGACGAACCCCATATCCTCTCGGCCGAAACCATCCACCTCCTGCAGCAGGCCTGCCGCACCGGAAGCTATGAAATCTACAAACTCTATGCCAAAAAGGTGAACGAGCCCCTGATCCGGCTCAGAGACCTCCTGGATTTCACCTATCCTGCCGGCTGCAGCATTCCCATCGAAGAAGTAGAAAGCGCGGACTCCCTGATTTCCCACTTCCGCACCGGCGCCATGAGCTACGGCGCTCTCAGCAAAGAAGCCCATGAATGCATTGCCAAAGCCATGAACCATCTTCACAGCCGCAGTAACACCGGCGAAGGAGGCGAGGACCCCGAGCGCTTTGCGCCCCTGCCCGACGGCAGCAGCCTGAACGATGAAATCAAGCAGGTCTCCACCGCCCGCTTCGGCGTCACCGGTAATTACCTGGTGCATGGCTCCGAAATCCAGATCAAGTGCGCCCAGGGGGCCAAGCCCGGCGAAGGGGGCCACCTTCCCGGCAGCAAAGTGGACCCTGCCATTGCCCGCACCCGCCGCTCCACCCCCGGCGTATCCCTGATTTCCCCGCCGCCCCATCATGATGTGTACTCCATCGAAGATCTGGCTGAACTCATCTTCGATTTGAAAAATGCCAATCCGAAGGCGGAAATCAATGTGAAACTCACTGCCGGCAGCGGCGTAGGCACCATTGCTGCCGGCGTGGTGAAGGCCAAGGCGGACGGCATCACCATCAGCGGCTATGACGGCGGCACCGGTGCCTCCCCCAGAACCAGCATGCGCCATGCCGGCCTTCCCTGGGAAATCGGACTGGCTGAAGTGCAGCAGGTGCTCCTGCTGAACCAGCTCCGGGACCGGGTGAAGCTGGAAACGGACGGAAAACTTCTCACCGGCCGAGACGTGGCCATGGCGGCCCTTCTGGGCGCAGAGCGCTTCAGCTTCTGCACCGGCCCCCTCATCGCCCTGGGCTGCCAGATGTACCGGGTCTGCAACAGGAATACCTGCCCCGTAGGCATCTGCACCCAGAATGAAAAACTGAGGAAACGGTTTGCCGGAAAACCGGAATATGTGGAAAACTTCATGCGCTTCGTGGCCGAAGACCTGCGGGAAATCATGGCCCGCCTGGGCTTCCATACCCTGGAAGACATGGTGGGAAGAAACGACCGGCTGAAGCAGAAAGGCCTCACCGGCAATGCCAAGGCCGACACCCTCCACCTGGACGCCCTCCTCTTCAGGCCCTATACCAATATTTCCGTGGGTCACCATTTCACAAACCCCCAGGACCACCAGATGGAAAAGACACTGGACATGGCCAAACTGGTACGCATGTGCCGGCCGGCCCTGGAAGAAGGCAAGCCGGTGCGGGCCAAACTTTTCATCAAAAATACCAACCGCGTCACCGGAACCCTGGTGGGCAGTGAAATTTCAAGACGGTACGGCGAAGAAGGACTGCCGGAAGACACCATCCATCTCTCCTTCGTCGGCTCTGCCGGACAGAGCTTCGGCGCCTTCATTCCCCGGGGCCTCACCCTCACCCTGGAAGGGGATGCCAACGACTACGCCGGGAAAGGCCTCTCCGGCGGCAAAATCATCATCTATCCGCCCCGGGAAGCCGCCTTCAAAGCAGAAGACAATGTGATCATCGGAAACGTAGCCTTCTTCGGCGCCACCGGCGGCAAAGCCTTCGTCTCCGGCCGGGCCGGCGAACGGTTCTGCGTGAGAAACAGCGGCGCCACGGTGGTGGTGGAAGGCGTGGGCAACCACGGCCTGGAATACATGACCGGCGGCCGGGTGGTCATTCTGGGAAGCACAGGACTCAACCTAGCAGCCGGCATGTCCGGCGGTGTGGCCTACGTGGTGGACCTGGACGAAAGGAAACTGAACCACGAAATGGTGCACGCCGGCCCCCTGGATCATGAAGAAGAAGCGGAAGAAGTGAGGAAATTCATTGAAGAGCACTACATCTCCACCAGAAGCGAAAGGGCAGAAGAAATCCTGGCCCAGTGGAACCGCTTCCTCCCCAGAATCAGCCGCATCATCCCCAGAGACTATGAAGCCATGGAAAAAGAAATCCGCCGCTTCATGAAAGAGGGAAAAACAAGAGAAGAAGCGGAAAAAGAAGCCTTCGAAGAGAAATTCGGGAAGTGATACAAAGGCGCTGACGAGGCAGCGAAAACCATGGGTTTTGTGAAGAATCGGCGGGAAGCTGTAATCCCGAAGGTTGACACGCCCTTACGGGCGTGAGGGTTGAGCCAGCCGCCGGGCCTTTGGCCCTGGGCTGCCAGGGTTCTGCCTGTGATCGGCTTCGCCTTACAGGCGGGTTGAGGGCTCTCGCCCTCGGGAGTTATATAGTATCGCTGCGCTGGCGAGGTGGGCGCCCTTTCGGGCGCCATTTTTTTATGCCGCCTTTGGTGGCGAAAACTGGACAACCGGGCTTCGCCCGAGGAAAACAAGCCAACCTCGCTCCGCTCGAGGAAATGCATTCCCCCTTTGGTGGCTGGCGCCACCACCTTTCCCCCGCAGTTCGGTGGGGCGGCAAAAGGAAACCGCCTTAATGGGCAGGCTAGGCGCCTTACTTCGCCCCACTTGGAGGTCCTATGCAGGACCTCCACAGTGGCACAATAACCCGTGCTTACTGTAGAGCCATTTATGAAGAGAGTGTTTCGCGGTGTTTTATCCTGCCCCCGCTTGCGGGGGAAGTCCGGCGTAGCCGGATAGGGGGAGGCGAGCGCAGCGAGCCAATTACCAGAATGCGTATCATGCCATATGACCTATAAAGCCAATCCCGTAACGCTGACTTTATACTCATCGCCCAAGGGGCGATACCACAATCCTCAGCGCCGCAGGCGCTGTCGCCCCCTGAGCGCCAGCGAACACAACCCGCCGCCGACAGGCGGCCACAACCCTCGGGGCGAAGCCCCGTCAACCGACCCCTCTGAACCCTCTGAACCTTTTGAACCCTCTGAACCCTCACGCCGCAGGCGTGTCCCATTAAAATCAGTTTCCTCTTTTTACCTAAGAGATTGAAGGCCCCTGCCATGAAACGCAGGGGCCTTTCTTTTCCTTATAGAAGATGGAACAGGGAAATGCCCCTTTCCATGATGCTTCATAGAACTTGCGTTCTATGCTGTTTCCGAATATGCTGAGTACAACCGCGGAATACAAAAAGGCATGCCGGAAACGGACAGTATATGACAAAGGAAAAGTTCTATGAAGAAGAAAGAAAACTGGTTGAGAAAGCCAAAGGCGGAGACCGAAAGGCCATGGAGGATCTCATGGACCGCTACGAGCCCCTGTTCAGAAAATTGTGCGCCGGAGAGACCCGGATGGACTGGGAGGATATCCGGCAGGATCTGGCGGTGTCTTTCCTGGAAGGCGTCAGGGCCTTTACGCCGGAAAGGGGCACCTATTTTCCCTACTACATCCGGCAGCGGCTCTATTGGGAAAAAGTGCATCTGGTGGAAAGAATGATGCGCCGGCGGTCGGTGGAGCTCCAGTCTCTGGCGGGCATAGAGAACATAGCCGACGAATCTGAAGGCGACAGGGATCATCTGGAAGTGCTGAAGGAAATCGCAGCAGACCTTCCTCTTTCAAAGAAGGAAAGGGATCTTCTTTCCGCTCTTCTTCGGGGAGAGAAGGCGGCAGATGTGAGAAAGACAATGAACATGAGCCGCGCTTCCTACTATCGCCTCCGGGCCCGCCTCTTTTCCGCCCTTCGGAAAGAAAAGGATCGGTTCTGGGACATGGTGAAATAGTAGGCCGGTGGAGACGGCTTCCGCTGTCAGCTATCCGCTGACCGCCGGAAAATATCAGATAGTCAGACGGCAGACATGAGACCGGTGGTATTCCCAAAAGGGAAGGGGCCGCCGCGGGCGCGGGTATAAAGGCTTTCCACTATTCCGCGAAGCGGAATGATAAGACTCATCGCTCCCTAAAGGGGAAACGACTCACTACATTCTGCGCGTCGCTGGCGCTCCTTCATCCTCTGCTGTCACTGACTCACTGGATTCGCGGGTCGCTTCTCTCCCCTATGAATCCAGTTCCCTTGCCACCTCAAGGGGAAACGAGAAAATTAGAGGTGCCTTCCTTCTGCCGGCTCACCGTCTGAAAGGATGCGCAAGTACCCTTTCAAATCCCCTTTCCCTGTGGTACAATAAAACCCGCAAACGGCGATGGAGTTCGCCGGGCGTAGGCCGAATGCTCTTTGAGCTGATGACTCCTGTCCCCCTGGAATCGGGTTCTTCTGCGAATCCATTTCCTTCAGGGGGCAGGAGATTTTTTTATGGAGGCATGATGATGAACTATGTATATCCTTTGCTGGTGGCTGCCGGCGGGGCTCTGGGCGCCCTGTGCCGGTATATGACTACCCTTGTTATGGCAGGCTGGATGGGGACGTCTTTCCCTTACGGCACCCTGGCAGTGAACGGCGCCGGGTCCTTCCTGATAGGCATACTGGGGGTCCTTTTTTCCCGGGTGTATCCTCTGCCGGGGGCGGCGGCTTTTCTTATCACCGGATTTCTGGGAGGCCTCACCACTTTTTCCTCCTTTATGAATGAAACTCTGCAGCTTTGGGCTTCCGGGCGATGGCCGGAGGGGCTGGGGTACCTGTTCGCCCAGATGGCCTGCGGCCTGCTGCTGGTGGCCCTGGGGGCCTTCCTGGCGGAAAAGATATTTCTGTAAAGGGCTCTTTTATTAATGATATAATATAAAAAGATATTCCCGTTGTTCCCTGAAGGAGGCAGTCATGGCTTACGAAAGAATTCATACATCCCTTTCAAAAGGCATCGAAACTATTACATTGGATTACGGGCCTACTCTGAATGCGCTGGACATGGTGATGGCAGGAGAGCTGGCAGAGGCTCTGGAGGAAGCGGAAGGAAATCCGGAGGTGAAGGTGCTGGTGCTTGCCGGTGCCGGCCGGGCCTTTTCCGCCGGCGGCGATATCCGGTATATGAAGGCCCACTGCGATGAACCGGATTTTTCGAAGAAGTCCATGGCGCCTCTGGCAGGGAAGCTGTCGGAAATTGTGCTGTATATGAAGAAAATGAGGAAAATCATTATCTGCGCTGTGGCAGGTGCCGCAGCCGGCGGGGCTGCCAACCTGGCCTTTGCCTGTGATTTCATTTTCGCTGCCGACGATGCGAAATTTCTGCAGGCCTTCGTAGGCATCGGCCTCTGTCCCGATACCGGCGGCGTCTATTTCCTGCCCCGCATGGTGGGAAGCCACCGGGCCTTCGACATGTTCGTCACCGGCCGCCCGGTCTCCGCCAAGGAAGCCCTCGAAATCGGCCTGGTGAAAGAAGTGACCACGAAGGAAGACCTCATGCCCACTGTCATGGCCTTTGCGGAAAAACTGACGGAAGGGCCTCTCCTGGCCTATGGAAATATGAAAAAGCTCATGTTCGCCAGCCTGTACAAGGGATTTGAGGACTATATGAAGGACGAAGCAGTGTACCTCGCCCAGTGCTCCGGCAGCGAAGACTTCAAAGAAGGCATCACGGCATTCCTGGAAAAGAGGAAGGCTGAGTTTAAGGGAAAGTAATGGGGAGCATGCTGATGGGCAGAGTCATCAGCACGGGGCAGCTAGCTGCTAGCTTCTAGCTGTTAGGAAAAACTGGACAGCCTATGGCATGAGAAGCCATCGAACCAGCAGGCCTGGCGCCATAGGCGAATCAGCTTTCCTAGCTGCTAGACGCTAGAAGCTAGAAGCCCCCGCACAATTGACTCTGTCCATCTGCATGACAAACCGCGGCGAAGCCGCTGGACCTCAAATCTCAATTTTCAGGAGCCCACCATGAACCATCTCACATCCTTTACCGCCGGTCCCCTTTCCATCAGGGTGTACGGAAAAGCGGAGGCAGAATCCATTATTTATATTCCCCAGCCGGAACCGGTGACGGAGGAGGTATACTTCCTCACCGATGAATTCCCGGTGCTCCTTGCCTCTATCGATGGCATGGACTGGAACGGGGACCTTTCTCCCTGGCCGGCGCCGAAGGTATTCAGGGGGGAAGAAGACTTCTCCGGCGGCGCAGACCGGTTTGCCGATTTCCTGGAGCAGGAAGTATTTCTGAAGGAGAGCACCTTTTCCGGCAGGCCCCTCCATCGCATGATGGCAGGCATTTCCATGTCCGGCCTCTTTGCCCTCTACATGGGTACGAAAAAGGACAGCCTTGAGGCCATCGCCTCCATTTCCGGCTCCCTCTGGTTCGATGGGTTTGTGGATTACCTGAAAGCCCATCCCCTTTCTTCCGGCATAAAGAAAATCTACCTGTCCTTGGGGGACAAAGAAAAAAGAGTCCGCAACCCCCGAATGGCGAAGGTAGAAGAAGATACCCTGGCGGTGCGGGATATCATCGCAAAAGAAGGTAAGGAAGTCCTCTACCAGGCCAACCGGGGCAACCACTTCGTCCACGGCGCCGAACGGCTGGAAGAAGCGGTACGGTATCTCATGACCGGGAAAGTATGGAAGGGTCCGCATAGTGTATAGGGTCTAGGTCTAGGTCTAGATCTACAGCGGCTTCGCCGCGTATAAGAGTGCTGCATCCAATGGGTGGCACTCTTATTTTTTATGCATATGACGAAACCGACGGCTCCATGGGACGTAGAAGAGTAACATTGAGATTTGAGAGTTGAGGCCCCGCAGCTTCGCCGCAAAAATTAACCCTCCCTTGCTTGCAAGGGAGGGGGGACCGCGTCAGCGGTGCGCAGCGAACTGCATTCGTAAGGAGCCGCAGGCGACTGAGAATGCAGTGAGTCGCTTTCCCTTCGGGTGGGTGGGTTGCCGCGCAGCGGCTAAAGTTTGACTCTATTCTTTTAAGTCAAACGGCGGCGGCCAAAGGCCGGGGGATGGATCCGCCTCGCAGAGGTGGGACCTGCGAAGCAGGGGATTCGTACAAATCCCATCAATCCATCCTGCACCTTTGGTGCGCCCCTTCTCTAAGGGGCTGCATGATTGGGAAAGAATTGAGAATTGAGTGAAACATTGAGACCCGGCGTCCCTGCCAGACCATTCTCTTCCCTCTTGCTCCTCTGTTCTTCTTTTTCCATGCATGATTATATAGCATACGATAATAGGTTTGCTATGCGTAATAGATATTTGATAAAATTCCATAATATAGTATACTTAATCTCATCTGATGGGGATAAAAGTATATTATTTATGGAGGGATTCGAATGGAATTGATTCTGGGGTTTATTGTGCTGCTTGCCTGCCTGTTTATGGGCATCAAGCACGGAGGCATCGGGCTGGCTGTGATTTCCGGCATCGGCCTCATGGTGTACACTTTTATTTTTCACTTCAAGCCCGGTTCTCCGCCTATCGGCGTCATGCTGACCATTCTCGCCGTGGTGACCTGTGCCGGCTTCCTGCAGACCTCCGGTGGTCTCACGGTGATGCTGAAGGCGGCGGAACGGTTCCTGCGGAACAATCCGAAGCATATTACCATACTGGCACCGGTGACTACCTGGTTCCTGACGGTGCTCTGCGGTACGGGTCACGTGGTATACACCATGTTCCCCATTATTTATGATATTTCCATCAAAGAAAATATTCGTCCCGAACGGCCCATGGCGGTTTCTTCCATCGCTTCCCAGATGGGCATTTCCGCTTCTCCCGTATCGGTGGCTGTAGTGTCCATCGTAGGCTTCATGGCGGCAGCGGGATACCAGTATTCCCTGCTCCAGATCCTGGCGGTTTCCGTGCCGGCTACCCTCATCGGCGTCCTCTGCGCGGCCCTCATCAGCTACCACCGGGGCAAGGACCTGGCGGATGATGAAAATTTCCAGAAAATGATCCAGGACCCGGAACAGCGGGACTACGTATACGGGGAACAGGAATCCCTGCAGGGGAAAAAGCTGCCCGCCTCCTATTACCGGGCCACCATCATTTTCCTCCTGGGTATCGTATGCATTGCCATCCTCGGCAACTTCCCGGATCTCCTGCCTCACTTTGCCGACGCCAAGGGTAAGATGAAGGCCATTTCCATGACCACCGTCATCCAGATGGTGATGCTCTTCGTTTCTTCCATCATCCTCTTCGCCTGCCACACGAAGGCGAAGGAAGTGGGAAACAGCCAGGTCTTCCGTGCCGGCATCGTGGCTCTGGTCTCCGTATACGGCGTAGCCTGGATGGCGGATACCTACTTCGCCAGCCAGATGGGGGTGCTGAAGGGCTTCCTGGGCACCGTGGTGACCAACTACCCCTGGGCCTACGCACTGGTCCTTTTCTTCACGTCGAAACTGGTCAATTCCCAGGGTGCCGCCGTGGCTATCGTCATGCCGATGGCGCTGAAACTGGGCATGGACCCGGTGATGGTCCTGTCCTTCATTCCCGCCTGCTACGGCTACTTCTTCCTGCCCACCTATCCGTCGGACCTGGCGTGCATCGGATTTGACCGGAGCGGTACCACGAGAATCGGGAAATTCGTACTGAACCACTCCTTCATGCTCCCCGGTCTTACCGGCGTCTTCACCGCCTGCGTGGCAGGATTCGTCATCGCCCATATCCTGTACTGAGTGCACAGGAAAAGCCGTGAAAAAGTAAGAAAACTTTTTCACGGCTTTTTGAATTGAAAAAGAAAGACTTGAGATTTGAGATTTGAGAGTTGAGGTCCAGCGGCTTCGCCGCATCCATCCTGCACCTTTGGTGCACCCCTTCTCTAAGGGGCTGCATGATTATTGGTTATCTCACATATCGAGGATACCGGTAAGCAAATTCCCCCTTGGAGAAGGGGGACGGCCAAAGGCAGGGGATGGATCCGCCTCGAAGAGGCGGGATCTGCGCCGCAGGCGGACCATCTTTCCTGAAAGCTAGCCGCTAGCAGCTAGGAGCCCTCGCCTGTTTACACGCTGCCTGGCCACAGGGCCTCGATCATTCCTTCCGGAAATTCCACACTATCACGCAGGCGGCGAGCCAGAAGGCTATGGCCGTGGACCAGAATACCGAGGGGTAGCCCAGCCACCGGGCCAGGGCGCCGGAGCACACCGGACCCGCCACGTTGCCCATGAGGAATATGCTGGACACCACGCCGAAGACGATGGACCGCTTTTCCGGCGGTACGGACTTGGCGATGATGGTATTCGTGCAGGGGGCAATGAGTCCCATGCCCATGCCGGTAATGGCCCGCCAGAAGCCGAGGCTTTCTACGGTATGCATATGGTACTGCATGAAGAAAGTAAATCCCACAAAAATCGTGGCGCCGATGAGGAGGCGGTGGGGACGGATCCGCTCTGTGAGGCGGCCCACGTTCAGGGACATGAAGGCGCTGCAGCCTCCGGAAATAAAGATGATGAATCCCACGATAGTGGCTACTAGGTCCGAGCTGGTGCCGATCATCTGCTTCAGGTACAGGGGAAGGATAGGTCCGATGCCGGTGATGCCGAAGTTGCAGAGGAACTGCATGAACGTCATGATCCGGACCCGGGGAATCTTCATGAAGTACAGGATCTGGCTGAAGGTGGAAGACCGGTCTTTACTGGCCCCTTTCCGATGGATGGGAGGCAGGAAGAACTGCACCGAAAGGAGGCAGAGGAAAGCGAGAAAGGCAAAGAAGAAGAAAGGCGTCCGATAGCCGAAGGTATCGGCAATGGACCCACCCAGGAGAGGACCAAACATGATGCCCATCACCATGGCGGCCTGGAAATAGCCCATGGCCCAGGAGGTTTTATGCTCCGGTGTCACCGTGGCTACGATAGAAAGGCCGATGGGGACAAAGCCTCCCACCAGGCCCTGGAGGGTGCGGAAAATGAGAATCTGCCAGGGGGCGGTGGAAAAGCCGGAGGCCAGGGAGGACAGCATCACCGCAGAGAGGACGATAGTCATCACCACTTTTGGCCCCCGCCGGTCCGCCTGGATGGACCAGAAAGGAGCGGACAGGGCAATCATGAAGGGAGTCACCCCGGTAATGAGGCCCGCCCAGAATGCCGCTTCCCCGGGGTCCGTCAGTCCCAGCTCCGACAGGAAAAGGGGGAGGAATGACATGACTCCCACCATGGATATGCCGGCGCCCACCTGGATGGCGCAGACCAGGTACACGATGGACTTCCAATTTTTCATAGCCTCCCCTCCTTTTTGATGTAAGGTAACCTTATTATACTGCTTTTGGGAAAAAATAGAGTTGAGATTTGAGAGTTGGGGAAATAGAGTTGAGGTCCCGCGGCTTCGCCGCCTTCTGGGATGACACCGACCATTCCCCGTCATCTCGAGCGGTGGCAAGGGAACTGGATTCATAAGGAGCCGTCAGGCGACTGAGAATCCAGTGACACGCTTCCCCTCGGGTGGCTGCAGGCTGAATGATTGCAAAATTAAAAATCGCTACAGCTTCGATGAGTCGAGGGATCTTTCTGGTAGATGACTATAACGTTTTCTCCGAAAGAGTTGAAATCCAGCCACTCCGCGGCTGGGATGTCAGACGGCTCCGATAATCAGATATCAGACAGGAAGCAGTTTTGCTGCCAATGCACCTCGAGAGATAAGACGTCAGCCTGCGGCGCAGCCGCGGTACCTCAATTCTCTTCACTCAAATCTCAATTCTTGTTTTTCTCCTTCACATACAGAAAAGCGATCACACAGAGCAGGATCTGTACTGCCGAAGATGCCGGCGTGGCGAGACCGATATGGAAGAGCCGGGGCGGTACTTCCAGGCTCATGAGGTAGGACACCGGTACCCGTACGCAGAAGGCTCCCACAATACCCTGGACCATGACGAACCTCGTCATGCCGAGGCCATTGAAGAAACCGATGGATGAGAAGAGAACCGACGTGAGGAGGCAGTCGATGGCGTAGGCCTTGAGATAATCCGCCGCTCCCAGTACCACCGCCTCGTCGGAGGTGAAGAGGGCGGTGAGGTGGGTGCCGTAGAAGAAGGAAATGGTGAACATGCATACCCCCGCGGCCAGGCCCATGGCGATGCCGGAGAAAAGGGCTTTCTCCGCCCGGTCGAACCGCCGGGCTCCCACGTTCTGGGCGACGAAGGCGCTCATGGACTGCATGAAGGAGCCGGGAATGAGCATGATGAAGCCGCAGATTTTTTCCGACACCCCGATGGAAGCAGACGCCGTGAGGCCGATGCGGTTTACGATGGACATGATGAGGAGGAATGACAGCCCCACCAGCAGGTCCTGCAGGGCGATGGGGAGACCCAGTTTCACGATACGGAGGGCCGTGGCCCCATGGAGGCGGACCATGGACAGGGAGAAGGGGAAGGGAAGGCCCCTCTTTTTAATAATGGCATAGGAAATCACCACCGACAGGGTTTGTGCAGCCACGGTGGCGAGGGCTGCCCCGGCGGCGCCCTGGTGGAAGAAAGCCACCAGCAGGAGGTCGCCGAAAGTATTGAAAACCGAAGCGATGGCCACGGTCATGAGAGGGGTCTTCGAGTCCCCGATGCCCCGGAACAGACTGCCGATGAGGTTGTAGCAGATGATGACCACCATACCGCCGCCGCAGATGCGGATGTAGGACACTGTCTTATCGAAGGCCTCGATGGGCGCATTCATCCAGGAAGCAAAGGCGGGGGCAAAGACCGTGAGGCATCCCGTGAAAAATAGGCCCAGAAGGAGACAGAGGCAGATGCCGCTTCCCGCAATGGTGCCTCCCTCCTTTCCCCGGCCCGCCCCTATGTACTGGCCCAGGAGGATGGTGATGCCCATGGAGAAGCTGGCGGTGAGCATGGTAAAGGTCTGGAGAATCTGGGACCCCGTGGACACGGCGGACACATCGGCGGAACTGGCAAAATGGCCCACGATGAAAAGATCCACCGCCCCGTAGAGGGACTGCAGCAGCAGGGCCCCCATGACAGGCAGGGCAAACCGGAAAAGGGGCCCCGCAATGGGACCTTTCGTAAAGTTATGGGACTGTGCCATGGAAGTTCCTTTCTTTCAGTCAATATATTGTCATTATAGCAGAAAGGGATAGAGTTGAGATTTGAGAGTTGAGAGTTGAGGTCCAGCGGCTTCGCCGCAGAAGTTGACCCTCCCTTGCTTGCAAGGGAAAAGTAAGCGAACTGGAGTTACAGCAGCGAACACAATTTGAAGGAGCGCCAGCGACGCACAAATTGTCGTGAGTCGCTGATAGCCGTGCTGTAGGGAGCCGAAGGCGAGCGAAAATCCAGTGAGACACTTTCATCGCGCAGGCGATTGGGGGAACGCGTTAGCGGTGCGCAGCGAACTGCAGTCACAGCAGCGAACACAATTTGGAGGAGCGAAGCAACGCTCAAATTGTTGTGAGTCGCTGATAGCCGTGCTGTAAGGAGCCGCAGGCGACTGAGAATGCAGTGATCCCTTTCCCTTCGGGTGGGTGGGTTGCCGCGCAGCGGCTAAAGTTTGACTCTATTCTTTTAGGCCAAACGGCGGTAGCCCGAAGGGCAGGGGATGGATCCACCTCGTAGAGGCGGGAGCTGCAAAGCAGCTGAAGGCGTTGAAAAGCCCTGTATTCCCGCGCCCGAGAAAGATTTCTCGACTCATCGAAGCTGTAGCGGCTTTGGCAGTATCCTCAAGCAGCATGCTGCCACCGCTCGAAATGACGGGGAGCGGGATGGTCTCATACATCAGGTATACCGCTTTCACCGATGTGTCTCTTTCCGCCTATCGTCATCTCGAGACCTAACCATCCATCCTGCGCCTTTGGTGCGGCCCTTCTCTAGGGGCTGCATGATAGGGAAAGAGTTGAGGGTAACATTGAGAGTTGAGGTCCAGCGGCTTCGCCGCAGAAGGCACCACAACCTCCCCTCTTTAGAGGGGAGGGGGACCGCTTGCGGTGGAGGGGTGCCGATAGAAGCGCCGCAGGCGACTGAGGGGGCGTTTCCAAATGTATGCATTTGTATAGTTATACGACAGAAATGGTATTTGTCAGCAGCCCCCCATGGATGGGGGAGGTTAAGAAATGGCCGCGAAGCCGCGGGGTCTCAACTCTCTCTATACTCTATTATATTTATTTACCAAAGGAAACCATGTGTGGAATCACAGGTACGGCGCTATAGAAATAGTATATCCTGTCGTGGCGGTCACTCTTTCCTGCTTTCTACAGGAGTGCGAAGGCCGTCTTATGAAGTGGCGGCGAGGTTCCTGTTACTGCCAAAAGACTGTAACAATCACATGCTATGACATTTTCTCATACAGATTCCTTTAACGTTTACATTAATGCATTGGCACTATTTTAGAACGAGGGGTATAATAATACCTTAGTAATTCAATTATTGATTTAATTTTATATACAGGTATGCCATCTCTTTATCCGGCGGCAATGGCATACTTTTTCTGGTAAGGAGGTATGAAGGGGCCGCATTCCTGTTTCACATGTTCGTTCACAGTAAAGGGGAATTGCAATGAATCATATTTATAAGGTGGTATGGAGCAAGGTCAGGAATTGCTACGTGGCGGTTTCTGAAATCGCAAAGGGACACGGTAAGAAGTCCACATCCGAAAAATGGGGGGGGTAAGAAGGCAGCCCTGTTGGCGGCTGTGATCCTTACCCTGGGAATTGGTGGAACCGTTGGTGCTGCAGGACCGGCGGCCATTGAAAATGGTACGGCCAGCAAGGCTGACGGAATTGCCAGTATCGCCGTAGGAGTGGGCGATCAGGTCAATTCCAAGTCCACTTACCAGGGGGCCACTTCCATCGCCGTCGGAACTTTAAATGTTATTGATGCCGATGCCAATAGCCCCTATGACGGAGCCGCCAGCAGCGTGGTGGGCCAGGTGAACTATACGAAGAACGCCAATGCGGCGGTCATTATGGGAGCTGGTAACAAAGTTACCAATTCCTACCGGGAAGTGAAGCTGGATGAAAAAACTCTGCAGGAACTGATGCAGGCATACCAGAATAAGGATATGCAGAAAGTCACGGAAATCCTGCAGAAAGCGGTCCCAGAAAGCGGTGGCCAGGTCATGGTCATGGGCGGCGGCAACACCGTGGACTATGCCCAGGCATCCCAGGTCATGGGTGTCGGCAATACCCTGAAGGGAACGAAAGATTCCGTCAGCAAGTACAATCTTGTGGATGGGTTCCAAAACAAGGTGACCAATTCCCAGAATACGTATGTGGTCGGTACCAAGAATAATTTTGTGAATATGGCCAATTCCATCGTATTGGGGGATAACAACAACCGAATTGCTAATAACACAGACCGTATTATGAAAGACACCATTGTGATCGGCGATGGCAATACGGTACAAAATGGTGATGAAAGCATTGCTATTGGGAAAAACATTCATATTAAACGTGATGGTGGTACCGGTTATGATTATGATACAGGCAATGTGGCTATCGGCAGCAATGCCTATATCAGCAGTTATGTGAACCAGGGCGACAGTATTGCCATCGGTAAGAATGCCAGCGTCATCAATATGAATGGCTCCCTGGAACAGGCCTTTGCCTTTGGCAGACCCATGGGCAAGGATTATTCCGGAAGTATCGCCATCGGTGAGAATACCTATGCCCGCTCCGGCAGCACCATGATCGGTATCCATGATTACCAGGGAAAACTGGGAGACCTGGATATTAATTTCGAAAAAGGCAAGGCAGAAGGGACTTCCGGTATCGGTAATTACCAGGAAAGTACCAATGCGACTACGATTGGTAACAACAGCTATAACAATGGCGTATTTTCCACGGTTATGGGCAGCTATTCTGCTGTTTCCGGCTATTATCACAATGCACAATGGGGTTCTAAGCCCTACGGGGTCCAGAACTTTGGCGCTGCCGTAGTAGGCTCCCTGAACAGCGTGGAAAGTCTGACCAGTGAAGACCATAATACGGCAGGCATGGCAGACAGCATCCTGGGCTCTGCGAACAGGACAAAGAATGCCAATGGCACAGTCATGGTAGGCGCCGGCAACGAGGTGACCAACTCCATCAATGATTTCGACGCATCGGGAATCAAAGTAAAGGGCGGCATTGCTGATCCTAATACACTGTCTAAAGCCATGCGTACAGCTATCCAAAACCAGAACGGCGGCGGTGCGGCGGCTGTTGTAGGTAACGGCAACATCGTCGATAATGCTACCAATGTTTCTATCCTGGGTTCTAAGAACAGCCTGAAGAACACGAAAAAGGCACAACTGATGGGGGATAATCGTGTAGTTGATAAAGCGGATTACTCTGTCATCGTAGGCTCAGCTGACCCCGAACTGACTACCAGCAACAAGAATGTCACCGTCCTTGGCTATAACGCCAACGCCTCCGTAGATGACGGCGTGGCTCTGGGCAGCGGGTCCATTGCTTCCACCGATAAAGGGGCTATTGGCTTCGACCTGAAAGGGGAAGACCATAGCAGCGATACTACGGGTACATGGAAATCTACGGCAGCTGCCGTTTCCGTAGGCGATGCAGCTACAAAGATGACCCGCCAGATCACCAACGTGGCTGCCGGCACGGAAGATACGGACGCCGTGAACGTGGCCCAGCTGAAACAGGCAAAGACCAAGTACTACAGCGTCAATGAAAACTACAAAGACAAGGCAGCTGACGTCTTTAAAGACTATGCCCAGTATATGAATGATGACAATAAAGGAGCCAAGGAATTTGCAGGTCTCGCAGCAGGGTACATGACCTACGCCGGCGGCATCGCTTCCACCGTGACCGGTTCCTTCTCCGGCATCATGAATGAAGCGGCTGCTCCGGGGAGCAATGACTTCCGCGGCGCCGCAGCCCTCTCCTATGGCACATTCAACATCAACGACAACACCAGCGCTTCCCAGCGCTTCAGCGGCGTAGCGAACAGCATCATCGGCCAGGCCAATATGACCACCGATTCCAATGCCGCCCTGATCTACGGCGCAGGAAACAGCGTCTCCAATTCCTACCGGGCCATCGATCTCCAGAAGGCCGGTGCCATCATGAAGAACCTGAAGGATCCTGAAGCACTGAAGGATGCACTGAAGGATGCCGTTCCCACCAGTGGCGGCCAGGTCATGGTCATGGGCGGCGGCAACACCGTGACGAGTGCCTACATGACCCAGGTCGTGGGCGTAGGCAATACGGTGACCGGCAGCGGCAAGGAATACGCAGAAGGCACATCCACCCAGCTGAACTATGTGGACGGCTTCTACAACACCGTGGAAAACGGCAGGAACGACTACGTCATTGGTTCTCATAACACCATTACCGGTACCGGTGTAGACAAAAACAAGTCCAACCTGGTGCTGGGTGATAACCATAAACTGACGGACAAAAATAACAATGTCATCCTGGGTTCCGCAGATGATAAAGATACGGTGACAGATGCTTCCGATGCAGTCATCACCGGTACCGGTGTAGACAAGAACAAGTCCAACCTGGTGCTGGGTGATAACCATAAACTGACCGACCGTAAGAATAACGTCATCCTGGGTTCCGCAGATGATAAAGATACGGTGACAGATGCTTCCGATGCAGTCATCATTGGTCATAACGCCAATGTTTCCGTGGAAGGCGGCGTGGCCATCGGCAGCGGATCCATTGCTACTGTCAATAAAGACGTAGCTGGATATAAACCCTATGCCAAAGCTGATACCAGTAAGGATCCCAAGGGAACTTGGACTGCCACAGATGCAGCTATTTCCTTTGGTAAGGCTGATGGCACCATGACTCGTCAGATTACGGGCGTAGCCGCCGGCACAGCGCTCACCGATGCGGTCAACGTGGCTCAGCTGCAGAATGCACTGAGCATGCCGGTTCATATCTATAACGGCGGTAAGATGAGTAATGGGGCCTATACATCGGGCAAGGAATTTGGTAACTGGAATCTTAGCAATCTCCAGTTCGATTTCGGCGATGGCCTGAAGGCCCAGGAAGTGGAAGCCGATGGAAATAAACGGGTCCTCGTCACACTGGATAAGGATGCACTGAAAGGTGATCCTGACTTCAAAGGCGACAAGGGTGACAAAGGCGAACAGGGCCCGAAGGGCGAAAAAGGTGAAACCGGAGCCCAGGGACCGCAGGGCGAAAAAGGTGAAACCGGAGCCAAAGGCGACAAGGGTGACACTGGAGCCAAAGGCGACAAAGGCGATAAGGGTGATACCGGAGCCAAAGGCGACAAAGGCGATAAGGGTGACACCGGAGCCAAAGGTGATAAAGGTGATAAGGGTGACACCGGAGCCAAAGGCGACAAAGGCGATAAAGGTGACACCGGAGCCCAGGGCGAACAGGGACCGAAAGGCGACAAGGGCGACAAAGGTGACACCGGAGCCCAGGGCGAACAGGGACCGAAAGGCGACAAAGGCGATAAAGGTGACACCGGAGCCCAGGGCGAACAGGGTCCGAAAGGCGACAAGGGCGATAAAGGTGATACCGGAGCCAAAGGCGACAAAGGTGACACCGGAGCTCAGGGCGAACAGGGCCCGAAAGGCGACAAGGGCGATAAAGGTGATACCGGAGCCCAGGGCGAACAGGGTCCGAAAGGCGACAAAGGCGACAAAGGTGATACCGGCGCAACCGGAGCCCAGGGCGAACAGGGCCCGAAGGGCGACAAAGGCGATAAAGGTGACACCGGAGCTCAGGGCGAACAGGGTCCGAAAGGCGACAAGGGCGATAAAGGTGATACCGGAGCCAAAGGCGACAAGGGTGACACCGGAGCTCAGGGCGAACAGGGCCCGAAAGGCGACAAGGGCGATAAAGGTGATACCGGAGCCAAAGGCGACAAAGGCGACAAAGGTGATACCGGAGCCCAGGGCGAACAGGGCCCGAAAGGCGACAAGGGCGACAAAGGTGACACCGGAGCTCAGGGCGAACAGGGTCCGAAAGGCGACAAAGGCGATAAAGGTGACACCGGAGCCCAGGGCGAACAGGGTCCGAAAGGCGACAAAGGCGATAAAGGTGACACCGGAGCCCAGGGCGAACAGGGTCCGAAAGGCGACAAGGGCGACAAAGGTGATACCGGAGCCAAAGGCGATAAAGGTGACAAGGGTGATACCGGTGCTCCCGGCAAAGATGGTAAGGATGGTAAGGACGGCAAAGATGGCGGCGTAGGCACCGTAGTCGGCGACGACACCAACATTACCGTTGAAAACCAGGAAAAGGATGCCACCAAGCCCGCCAACTACAAGGTTTCCCTGAATAAGGAAATCACCGTGGACAAAGTCACCGCAGGCGATACCACCGTTTCCACCGATGGCGTATCCATTGACGGCGGCCCGTCCATGACGCAGGACGGCATCAATGCCGCAGACAAGAAGATCACCCATGTGGCAGCAGGCACAGAAACCACGGACGCCGTGAACTATGGCCAGCTGAAGGATGTGGAATCCAGGGTGGACAATAACACCCAGGCCATCACAAACATCAATGGCCACGTGAACCGCCTGGATAACCGGATCAACAAGGTCGGCGCCGGCGCAGCCGCACTGGCTGGCCTCCATCCGCTGGACTTTGACCCGGCCGACAAGTGGAACTTCGCCGTGGGCTACGGCAACTACCGCAACGCCAACAGCGTGGCAGTGGGAGCCTTCTACCGGCCCAATGAGAACACCATGTTCAGCGTAGGCACCAACTTCGGCAACGGAGAAAACATGGTGAACGCAGGCGTAAGCTTCAAGCTGGGCCAGGGCAGCTCCTATGCCGGCGTGAGCAAGGCAGAACTGGCGGAAGAAAACCAGAAGCTGAAAGCAAACGACGCAGCCCAGGACCAGAAGATCCAGAACCAGGAAAAAGAAATCCAGGAACTGAAGAAAGCACTGGAAGAACTGAAAAGCCATATCAAATAAGGTCTGAAACTATAAAAAGAGCTCCCCTTGATGGGGGGCTCTTTTTTGTCCTGGTGGATGGGTGAGCATACAAACCTATGGGAGCATTGAAAAGAAAGAGTTGAGAGTTGAGATTTGAGAGTTGAGAGTTGAGTTCCCGCGGCTTCGCCGCAGAAGGCACCCAACCTCCCCTCTTTAGAGGGGAGGGGGACCGCTTGCGGTGGAGGGGTGCCGGTGTAAAAAGAAAGAATTGAGATTTGAGTGAAGAAAATTAAGGTCCAGACTGCGCCGTTAAAACTTGGCTCCCCCATCGGGGGAGCTGCCGAAGGCTGAGGGGGTGCATTTGCCGCGAAGCGGCTGAGATGGAAGGCGTTGAAAAGCCCTGTGTTCCGGTAGTGTAAAATAGTTTGTGTAAATGAATCTTGCTCAAAATATTTTCATACCTCATACTTAAGGGGAGAAAAAGGAAAAGGAGTTACTACCATGGCAAAGCGTACCCTTACCCCTGGCGAAAAA